>Ga0257122_1001605_pt1 | contig 15568 bp, 19 predicted proteins | sample SI106_120metaG_FD_190146 | JGI IMG/M metagenome (GOLD analysis project Ga0257122, IMG submission 190146) | Marine microbial communities from Saanich Inlet, British Columbia, Canada - SI106_120 | ecosystem: Environmental > Aquatic > Marine > Inlet | place: Canada: British Columbia | collected... | reverse complement strand
AATCGTAAATCAGCCTGCTGTAAAAATAAAAATCGCAGGCGGAAAAACTGTGACCTTTTGATTCATTTTACAGAACTTTTTGGACTTGACCGCCGGCCTTAGTTTTTTGCTTATTCAATCCATAACCACCACAGGCAATTAAGTTTAGGCCATCAAATAAAACAAAATATATAATCCTATCTCTGGATAAATAATCCCTAAACATTGAATGTTCACTGGGATCAAGGTATTTTGGTGTATTACTGCGAATTATCTTTATACAATCTTCGAAATATTTTAATTGATAAGGCTCAATTCTCATTTAGACAAATCTACCCCTGATCCTGTAACCATTCTGTACTGGTGTTTAAGGTTACATCAATAGAACGATCCTGAATTGGGGTCATATTATCATCAATCTGAAATAACCACTCTCCACCATTTTTCCCGTCAACTGTCACCTGCCAAAAATATAGACCCGATGGTTGGAAATCTTGGAATACAACATTATTTGGATAATCCAGAGTTAATGTACGATCAATACCTGGACCACGCACTGTAACAATAGCTTGAGTATTAGTATAATCTTTTTTGTAAGGATAATTAAATATTAGGCTACTTTTGCATGGAATATTATTTGCTCCATCGCTTGGTATTGGAAAACTAGGATATGAATACCGGTAACCAGGAATCCAATAAACTGAATCTCCGTACTCATAGGGACCAATATCTGGAGCGTTTCCCACAAAACGACGATTTTGTCCTGGGAAGGAGACTGGATGTGGAAAAGTATAATCAACACCGTCATTAACACTATCTACTATAGCTCCGGTATCTATAAATCGGGAACCTTCACGTGGACGGAAGTCATAACTTTGCTGACCCATCGCCAGATATCTGGAATAATAAGATGCCAATTCGAGCTGTGGCTTACGGGAATTCTAATTATAGAAATGTTATTAATGGGTGAAAATTCCCCAACTTATTTTTTGATTGGGATTTGAATTACGCTAGTGAACAAGAAAGAAAACTAGCTAATGTTCAGATTAGAAATAGTGGAATTACATATTTATATAATTAAAATATGAAAAATTTAAAAATAGGGATTGGAGTATTTATAAATGAAAAAGTATCGTAAACTTAAAAATGGCGAGGAAGTTGAAGAATTAGAAACATCAATTAAGCTCATAATCAAAACGAAGTGTCCCACAAAATGGATAATCGAAGATTTAGAAACAGGTCAGAAATATCGTGCAAACGGTAAGACAGAAATTGGAAAAATGTTCACACTTATATCTTGAACTATGAAAGATCCCAAAATTCGTTGGGTTTTTGTTTGTTGGATGGTGCGTAGATTTTGGCATGATTAGCCGCATCACACTACTAGCTTTTATTTTATTGGTAGCGAAAATTATAGAATTAGAAGATGTGGCAGAAAAAAGCGAATTGCTAGCAATTATTCTTGTTGTAGGGTTTATTGCTGTACCGATATATCTAAGTTTTAAAATTTTGCAAGAGATGCAGACTATAAAAAAAGAAATGCATTCTACACTATAAGATAAATCGAATAATATTATAAAATAAATTGTTGGATTAGGTTGTTGACACTAAGCGGAATCTTGTGTCCCGCAGATAAGATATGAAGATTAACATTATAGCCCAAACTTTGAAATAATTTTAATGCTTTTTCACTCTCCTCAGGATGAATGATCTCATCCTTATCACCATGAATTAATAAAATTTGTGTTCCCTTACTCTCAAGGGTAGCATCTATTTTAAAACGATCTTTATACTTAATAAATCCAGCAAGGGGAATGGCACCACCAATGGAAAAAGGTTGCCTAATTATCCATTCCATGGCGAGACAGGCACCTTGGGAAAATCCTAATAGAAAGATCTCATCATACTTAAATCCTTGATCAACCAAATCCTGAATTAAAGAATTAATAATTTTAAAGGAGTCTTTATATTTCCAACCAGTTTCATCATTTCCATCAAACCAGGTAAATCCGCTTTTATCTGATTTATAGGGAGCTTGAGGGATTACCCATTTTGTATCAGGTAACCGTAAAGATATAGCCACTGGTTCCATGGAGGAGACATCTCCAGTCCATCCATGGATAGCAATGACTGCTTTTCGGGGTGAATCTGATGTTGAAAAAGTATTTAAAATCACTTATTGGTATTCAACGCAGCAACAATCATCTACAAGTGCTGCTTCGGAAAAATCCGTTCCATCCATTTTAAATCGAATGCATTTACCAACATCAACAGCAACATCAATTTCTGCAAGCCCTGCGATATCAGTGAACGTGACTTCTTTATAAAGGTAACCATCCAATAATCCTCCGCCACATTCAGTGCAACTGGAATCGGAATTACTACCACCACAATTAATAAGAAAGATTAACAAAAATATTGATATTAAAATTCGGTTCATATTTATTCCTCGGTTAGTGTCATGAGCCCGGTTTCCGGGTGCTCTCAAATTCATCCATTCTTTGTTGAAAATCTTTCAAGTTCCTGGCTTGCAACAGATGGCTTATTTTAATGTTTTCTTTCAACGTAACGGTTGGTTTCTCCCCGTAATCGTGGCCAGGATAGATTCGTGTATTTCCATCCATCGTCAGAATCTTATTATACACAGAATCATAGAGAGCGGCAATATCACTTTTAGCCGAAATTACCCGCCCTGTCCGGCCAACGAATAATGTGTCACCGGTAAATAAAATCGAATCCAAATGGTAACAGATTGAATCATAATAATGGCCCGGTGTATGAAGCGCAATGAAGGACATTTCACCAACCTTGAAAGTCTGGTTATGTTTTAAAGGCTGAAAATTAATACTATCCGGATATTTTTTTGTTTCCGGATGACCCAAAACAATCATTTTTGGATAAGCTTCCACAATTTGATCCAAATAAGCGATATGGTCGCCATGAGTGTGAGTCAGGAGCATGGCCCAAGGTTGATTATGAATCAATGGAGAAATTCGATTAAATTTTATTGCAGCATCCACTATCAATTGAGCGCCGGTTCTGCTACACGTGACCACGTAAGTAAAATTTTTATCAAATCCACCCAAAAGGGAACGAATTGAAAAATCGGTCGTTGGAATCATGAATTATTGCATAATGATATGTTAAAATTCTGTAATTTTCAGGTATCGAACATAACACTATTGAGTCATAAATTTATTGATCAGTTTTAAAGGGGACTTCAAACATGCAAAAAAGACAACTGGCATGGTATCTCATTTTTGGTGGATTGGCGATTATTTTATTGTCATTTGTCACCACAATATTATCATTCATCGGGAATCACCCTCTTTTGGGATTAGCTTTAATCGCCATTGGGGCAGGTGCATTTCTATTGGTTTTTGAATCGCAAGATTCACTATAAGCCAATTCTCATTTTCTTATTTAACTATTTAAACATCAAAGGATACAGCACTATGAAACATGGAATATTTCCGTTAATCATCCTTATTTCAATCGGATGCGGAACGGATACTAAACGTCCAAATGTCACTACATTATCCACTTTTAAAGATTCAACCAGTTACGCTTTGGGTGCAGATCTTGGCACTAACCTGAAACAACAAAAAGTTGAAATTGACTTTGACTTTTTTATGGCGGGACTATTAGATGGAATGGAAACAGATGTGGTTCTTTTGGACAAAAACCAACGCAGGGAGATGATGGTAGCGCTCCAGAAGTTTGTTCGTGAAAAAGCGAATGAAGCAGGACAAACAAATTTGAAAGCCGCAGATGAATTTTTAGATAAAAATATAGCTGAAAACTCAGACGTTAAAGAAACACCTACAGGGTTACAATATAAGGTGCTCTTGGAAGGTGATGGCGAATCACCTGGAAAAACAGATAGGGTAAAAGTTCATTATGCCGGTCGCCTTATTGATGGATCAGAATTTGACAGTTCAATCAAAAAGGGTGAGCCTTCTTCCTTTGGACTTAATCAGGTCATCAAAGGGTGGACTGAAGGACTACAACTCATGAGAGTTGGTTCCAAGTTTGAATTTTATATTCACCCCAATTTGGGGTATGGGGCTCGTGGAAAATCCCCACATATTCCGTCAAACAGTCTTCTGATATTTGAAATAGAATTACTAGAGATTATTACTGGCAAATAAACATTTAGAATAGATGATATTAAAAAAGGGGCAGAGATGCCCCTTTTTTAATTTGTACCCCGGACAGGACTCGAACCTGTAACATTCGCCTTAGAAGGGCGATGCTCTATCCAGTTGAGCTACCGGGGCAATAAAATTCTCCGAGTAAGACCCGGAAGTGATGCTGGAAGCTGTCTACCCGTCTGCTGGCGGGACCTACCGGGATATTAATTTAAATTTACTAGAAAATTATGGATAAGAAGTTACCAAGCAGAGGGTTTTCATCATTCAAAAAAACACTGAAAAAACCCGGAAATTTTCTCGTCGAGCACCCGACGAGAAAATTCTTGACACTTACCAACGATAAGTTGTACACTCTCCGTCGAGAGGCATAGAGATTTTCTCTCTATCCACTACCAAAAACAAACCAAAACTAACAATGGAGGTCTTAAATGGCTGAAACAGTAGCCTCTACAGGCGTATCAAAAGAAAAAGGATATTTGTATTATCTGGGTAAAGATGGGAACGTTTGGCGTTCACAGATGGCTCGTGCTGGGAAAGGCGGCGGAAATGCGGAAAAAGTTGCTGATGCGGGTGTGACTCGTGCATCAGGCTTTCTCTACTTCATTGATAAGAACGGCGATGTTGCACGTTCACCCATGGCAAGAGGCCGCAAATAGTTCTTTTTACCATATTAACTGAAAAAGGCTCTCTTTTACAGAGAGCCTTTTTTTTTATTAAACATTGTGTTAAGTTTGCTAAATTCCAATGGTTGATTGTGCCAATAATTCGAGGTAACATTCCTCCTTTAAAGAGAAAAAAATTATGAAAAAGGTAATTATATACATACTTGCTATGCTAATCCTTGTCCCTATACAAGGCAAAGGGTTACAATTGTTTGGCGGTAAAAACACTTCCGACAAAAATGAAAGTAAGGATAGACAAGAAGAACCGGTTGTAGATAAGTCATCTACGAGAATCACTAGCAGAAAAAATATTGAATCAGTGATTCCGGTAAAACGAATTCCTGATGGCTGGGTCTTTCGTGATGAATTGTTGGCACCATGGGAATCAAATCTCCCAGCAGTTCTTTCAATTATTCCGGACACTACCGTTGAAGTAATATACCATGATGATAATCGCACAACCAAGGAAGGCTTTATCTTACCCATCAAACGGTCGTCTGTGGAATTTCAATACACGTCCCGCCTGACGCATGAGCAAATCCGGCTTGAGTTTGTAAATGTGGATTTTATCTATAGCACTACGAATAACAATGATTCTCACTTTATCCTAGAAGGGATCACCAAAAAAGTTAAATTGAAGGATACAGGCTTTCCGCAATTAACTTCCGGTGATATTATTAAGCACAAGGTATTGATGGAGTATGGAACTCCCCGTGAATTCGATGGTGTCTGGCATATTTATCAAGATAATAAATCCACATATAAGGTTCGTGAATTAGATGAACGGAATATCAAAGTGGAAATAATGAGCTTAAAGGTAAATGATAAACTTGAAAAAGCCATTGATGATACCTATTCAAAACAAGGTATAGAATACAAAAAACGCTTGATGGTACAGGGAATCGATATTTAATCCGTGTTAGAGATCAAACTTAAAAAAAGGCCTTATAAAGGCCTTTTTTTATTACCAATTATTTTATGTTCGTTACTAAATGGTGGGGCATATTATCCTATAATTTCTTCCATTGAATTTTATGGAAATACAAAAACCATGGACTTTGTTATCGTGCGTGAAATCCAACATTCTTTGAATGTTCCTTTGGATAGTATTATTGCGGAGGCAGATAGAGATAGGTTGGATAACCTAGGTACTTTCAGTGAAGTAAGTTGGAGGGTTGTCCCTTTGGAGGATGACACCGGTATTCTATCATTTATCCTTACTGAATCCATCCAAAAAACACCGCCGGGGGCTCTACCGGTCTATGATGAAAAAACGGGATGGTCTCTTACGGGTGGATGGATCATTCAAAATTTCCGTGGTAGAAATCAAACTTTACAGCTTGGTGGGAGTATTGGTGGGCAGGATACTTACGGTATCAATTTTGCTGATCCATGGATGTTTGGAAATCATGTTTCCCTATCCTTAGGGATAGGAAGATCACTTTTTCGCCACAATTTCTTAGATAGGGAATTGGATGTTGGCTCATTTCAAATGACTTTTGGACGATGGTTTGGAGAATCAATAAAATCATCACTAGGCTTTGAGCTAGAAGAAAAGTCCTTTTCAAATGATAATACAGTATCAGATTATTATTATTACTTTTCTCCTCAGGTATCTATTAATTATGACACCCGAAATGTTTATTGGAATCCCGGGAAAGGTATATTGGTATCTCATTATTTTTATTTCATGAATGGGATTGAAACTCCTGAAACTTCCGATTATACTTTTTTGATTTGGCGTCAATCCTATTCCTTATTTTTTAAACTGAATCAATCTAAGAAAAAATTAGTTTTAGCCTTGAATGGGACGGTTAAGAGAAAATGGGGAGAAAAAGAGGAAGTTTGGCTTAATTATTTTGGCGATTCTTATACAGTCCGTGGCTGGGCTTTACCCAATCAAAAATTATATAATTCACAAGATGAATCCTTTCGTTTTGGCCATGAATCTGCTTATGCTTCTATAGAATTAAGAAAAGATATTATTCCAAAATATGCTACAAAATATGGCACTGAATTTGGATTGAGTCTCGTGGCTTTTTACGATGTTGGGATGATCGCTGAAGATTGGATTAATCTCCAAAATATGAAGCCGATGTCTGGAACTGGATTCGGGATTAGGATTCCTATTCCAATGGTAGATGCTATTAGAATCGATTTAGGGTGGGGTTATCGAGATGGAGAATGGAATTCCCCAACTCTCCATTGGGGCATTCAGCAAAAATTTTAGGATTTTTTCCTAAAGATCATTGCTTTTTCAAAACGGTTTTCTTCTCCGTTCCGAAGACGAGAAATATTGGAGCGATGGGTATAGATAATGAAAAATGGAACCATCAGACTAAAAATTAATAGTGATAGTTCTGCAGGTTCAATCCCAATAATTGGCAGCGTCAGTAATAATACCGGGAGGGATGCACTGGCGATAATGGATCCCACAGACACATAACCTGTCAGCATTAAAGTAACTGCAAAAACCAGTATACAAAGTGGCACAGCAAGAGGGAACATAGCAATAAGCATTCCGGCCAAGGTACCCACACCTTTACCACCCTTAAATCCTGCAAAGATTGTATAGGTATGGCCTAAAACAGCGCAAAACCCACATAATATTTGAAAAAGTCCCAAATCAGGAAGTGGGGTTGCATCAAAGAACATTTTGGCTAAATACGCTGCAGGGAGCCATCCCTTGAATACATCAAATACAACCACAACCAATGCCGGTTTCCATCCCAATACACGGTACACATTTGTACCACCAGCATTTCCACTTCCATGCTCACGAATATCAATACCTTTTGTAATTCGTCCCATAATAATACTGGTGGGAAAAGAGCCAATGATATAACTGGCAAACAGGATCAAGATTAAAATAAGGTTCGGATTATTCATAAAGATTATCCTTTAACGATTGGACGGCAATCACCAGTGCTTGTGGACCTGCATGTACGCCTAGTGCTGGCCCGATCTCGGTAGAGATTACTTTTTCTGCTCCCAAAGATTCAAAATGATGTTCGGCATTTTCAGCGAGTTCCAAGGCATTTCCGTGGGCTAAACCCACTCGATAAGGACCATCCGGTAATTTTGATGAAACAAATTTTACTAGTTTTTCTGCCTTATTTTTGGATCCGAAAGTTTTTCCTATTGAATTGATTCCATTCATGGCAAAAGAGAGAATCGGGTTAATTTGAAGCAAATTGGCGATTTTCTTTTTATTGGCAGACAATCGACCTCCCTTCACCACATAATCTAGTGTCTCCAATCCGATATAAATGGTGGTGTTCTGAACTGCCTGATGAATAATTTTCAAGATATCTTCTTTAGCCTTTCCTGATTTAACTGCTTCGGCTGCCCTAAGAGCAATCAACCCGATACCTATTGAACCGTTTTGGGAATCGATTAACTCAATGGGTAAATCTTCTGCATCTCTCGCAGCCAGCGTTGCAGATTGCATGGTCCCACTCACAGATGCAGGTAAATGGATCGATATGACATTATTATAATGTCCAGTCAAAAACTGATATTGCCGTCGAAAATCACCCTGTGTTGGCTGAGATGTTTGCGGATGGATAGAGTTGGTTTGGAGTTGGTGCCAGAATTCTTCTGATGTGATGGTAACCTTGTCCACATGGTGTTCATCTCCAAAATTCAGACGAACGGGCACCATGTGGATATTGAATTCATCAATGAAATCTTCAGGAAGGTCACAGCCGGAATCTACCACAATTGCGATTTCTTCATGGCTCCCATGAGCATCTTTTTGCTGTTTCAGCATGTCGTCAGCTTTTTCGCCACTAAGAGTTCCATATTCGTGCCCCAAGGTGAAAACCGCCTGTGGGTCATTCGTATGAATGTGGATCTTTGCTTTCTTTTTGGAACCGGCAAGAACGATACTGCTGCCCAGATTCATCAATTGTTCTTTGAGCTTGATTCGGTCGATATCATCTCCTGCCACAAGACATTCAATGCAATAGCGAAATTCATCGGTCATTTCCACTTCAAAATTATCCACCGGTTCGGCAATTGTGGAGGTGTCTACATCATCTTTTTCGCCTTGTTTGATAAAATGATTGATTCCCTCCAGGAAATCCACAAATCCCTGAGCTCCTGCATCCACCACACCGGCTGTTTTTAAGATTGCCAATATTTCCGGTGTTTTCCGCAAGGATTCTTTCGCTTGTTCAAAAGCAAAATCCAGGATCGTGACAAAATCATCATGCTTTTCATAAATGTTATTAACCGAATATGCCCAATCTGAAATGACGGATAGAATGGTGCCCTCTTTTGGTTCAGATAATGCATCGTAAGAATAATTTTTTGCTGTATTAATGGCTTTAGAAAACCGCTCCGGTGTGAGCTTTCGAAAGGATCCAATTCCATCAGCAAACCCTACAAAGAATTGAGCGAGGATAGACCCGGAATTCCCTCTTGCACCATTTAGAGATGCATCTGCAACTGCATCAGCTACCTTCGAAACTTGTTTATTATTATTGGATTTTGTTTCTTCAGAAATAGTAGCCAGTGTAAAGGCCATATTGGTTCCAGTATCACCGTCAGGGACAGGAAACACATTAATTTTATTAAGGTAATCCTTCCGGGTGATAACGTGATTAATCCCGGCTTGGATTGCTTTTAGGAGCCGTGGACCATCAATGTATTTGATCTGCATACGTTATTTCGTAACAATCCCTAAGGAAGTGGATTCTCCTCCGGAGCAAGCAACCCACCGGAAATTATTGTTTTGAGTCCTTCTTCTACTGACATTCCAGTAGGGACAGCATCCGCTTGGGGAATCATGATAAAAAAGCCCGAAGTAGGATTTGGTGTCGTAGGAATAAATAAATGGTAATAAGGAATCCCATCTTTATTTTTTGATTCACCACTAATTAAGGCCATGGTCCATAGTCCTTTTCGTGGATATTGGATATAAACAGCAGCTTTGAATGTATCTGAAGTTCCTTTTGTAAATGTTTCTGTTATTTGCTTCAGAGTTGAATAAATCGTATTTACAACAGGGACTTTTTTGACGAAACGTTCTCCAATACTGAAAATCTTGTGACCTAAAAAGTTGGTTACCAGAACTCCAAGAAAAAAGATTAGGAGTAATGTGAGCACAATTCCAAGTCCGGGAATTTCCCATCCCATTTTATCAAGGATGGGAGCAGACATTTCATCCAAAGTGATAAATAAAAATTCCAATAAAACATAAGTCAGGAATAATGGCAGTGCAGCCGCAATCCCGGCAAAGAGTTTTGATCTAAAGTTTTGTGTGATGGAGTTCATAAGGCAACGAAGTTAATTCGTCTTTACAGGTAAAAAAAGAGAGAGAAGCGTTTGTTTATTTAACAAAAAGAACCTCATATTATTGTAATTTTTTCAAGTTAGAGCCTTACATCCAAACCTTCATGTTCTAGGAGAATCATTTTTTTATCTAGTCCGCCGCCATAGCCTCCCAATGTCCCGTCAGAAGCCAGAATTCTATGACAGGGTATAAATATTGCGATTGGATTGTTGGCATTGGCCGATCCAGCAGCTCGGGATGCTTTTGCATTTCCTGCTCGGCGGGCAATTTCTTGATATGAAACTGTTTTTCCATAAGGGATTTTTGCTACTTCCAGCAATGCTTTTTTATAAAATGGCGGCATCTGTAAATCAAGGGGTACCGAGAATGTTGTCCGGTTTTCATCGAAATATTCACGAAGTTGTTTCAGGGCATTTTTAAGAATAGGAGATTGATTATTATTGGGTGTTTCTGTCTCTTTAGAATCTACATCATTGGCAAGATGGAGGCGATAAACACCTTTAGAATTTGTTCGGACTCCGAGAGTACCGATGGGTGTTTCTATGGTAGCAAATTCATTCATTGAGATTTACAAGTACTGCTCCGAAAATAACAAGGCCACCTCCAAATATAGCAAGAATGGACAACTTTTCATCCAGGAAAATCAACCCTAGAATGGAAGCCATAACCGGTGGAAAAAAGGCAATATATGAAATCTGGGACATGGAAATATGAGGAAAAAGCCAAAAATAAATATACCAGGCAATGAGAGAGCCAAAAATGGTTAGATAGGCCAAAGCAAAAATATTGAAATTGTTCCAGACCATTTTCTGGTCTGATTCGAATACGAAAGAAATAATTAGTAATGTTATTCCAGCTATGAGTTGGCTCACTGCATTGAGATGGAGGGATGTAACCGCATTTGAATACCTTTTCAGGTAAACGTTTGGATAACCCGCTATTATCACGGCTATTACGACCATAAAAATACCAATAACAACTTGGTCTCCTTTAAAACTCAGGCCTTCCCTTAAAATTAATAATGCTCCGATCGTTCCAAGGAAAAGACTAATAATTTTCTTTTTTGTGAGAACTTCATCAGGGAGCATGAAATATGAAAAAACAGCAACGCAAAGCGGAAATCCTGCCCAAATAAGAGCTGATAAACTTGAGTAAATAAATTGGGTTGCCCAATAAGTTAGACCATAACAGATAGTCAGATTCAAAAGCCCAAATTGTACATAAAGTTGCAACGGTAAAGCCTTGAAAGATGGGAAATCTCTTTTATATAAAATTACACCCCAGAGAATTATACCACCGAAGAAAAATCGAAAACCAGAGCCAAAGAATGGTGGTGTTCCACCTATCAGACTTTTTTTCAATATGATCCAGGTGGTACCCCAAATAAAGCACAGGATCGCATAATTGATTAATACTTTTGGTTTCATTTAAAAAAAAACGCCTCGTCCTTTAAAAAACTCAGGATACGAGGCGATGTAAAAATTGTTTAATGTTAATTATTTTGCCTTAATTATCGGATCCCATTTTGATAACCACAGGGCTGGCAACAAAAATACTGGAATAGGTGCCAATAATCACGCCAACAATCATGGCAAAGGCAAAAGTATGAATCACTTCGCCCCCTACTATAAATAACACCAAGACAACAAATAATGTGGTGAGAGATGTAATGATGGTTCGGCTCATTGATTGATTGATACTTTCATTGATCACGGATGAGAGAGTCGCATTTTTCAATCCTTTTACATTTTCACGAACTCGATCAAAGATAACAATAGTATCGTTTAAAGAATAACCTACTATGGTTAGAAATGCTGCTATTACTGCAAGAGATACTTCAAAATCCAATAAAGAAAAAATGCCCAATGTGATCAATATATCATGGGCTAGGGCTGCAATGGCACCCACAGCATATTTGAATTCGAATCGGATGGAAATATAGATCAGGATCAATATCAAGGTACTAAAGATAGCCATGATTGCGTCACCGCTCAACTCAGCACCGATCTTAGGTCCAACTTTATCAATGGAAAGAATAAATTTTGACCTATCGTCAGGAATCATTTCTGGAAATGCTTCTGCCATTTTTTCTACAAATTTATGTGCAAATTGTTCCGGCTCATCATCCATACTTGGGAGACGAACTGCCACATTAGACTCATCACCAAAATGTTTGATCTCAGCTTTGCTGAAATCGAATGTTTGTCCATCGATGTTTACCTGATTTAAAGCAGAACGGACTTCATTGATATCCACTGGATCAGTGTAATTCACTGCTATCATAGTTCCACCTTTGAAATCAATACTTAATTTGGGTCCACCTTTCATGACAATGGAGGAGACTCCTACCACAATCAACAAGGCAGATAAAAGTCCGCCCCAACCTGCTTTACTCATAAAATCAATATGCGTTTCTTTAATAATTCTCATGTTAAATACTCAATGTTGTGAGCCCTCTACGGGATGTATATGCATTAAAAATAGTTCGTGTAACAAACACTGCGGTGAACATAGAGATCAAAATTCCCCAGAATAGTACTGTGGCAAATCCTTTAATGGGACCTGTACCAAACTGATAAAGAACCAGAGATGCGATTAGGGTTGTAACATTTGCATCAATGATGGTTGTCAACGCTCGGTCATAGCCAGCATCAATGGCAGCTTTTGGTGTTTTACCTTTACGCAGTTCTTCACGAATACGTTCGAAAATAATGACGTTTGAATCAATTGACATTCCAACAGTAAGGATGAGCCCAGCTATGCCTGGTAGAGTTAAAGTCGCCTGAAGAGAAGCCAGTACAGCTAGTACAAGGAGAATATTCCAAATCAGTGCAAAATCAGCCACAATTCCTGCCACCTTGTAGTAAACAAGCATAAAGACGAGTACTAATACCAATCCTAAAATTATAGCCTGTGTCCCTTGTGCAATAGAATCAGCTCCAAGGCTCGGCCCAACAATTCTTTCTTCAATGATATTCACTGGAGCAGGAAGTGCGCCAGCACGTAAAATAATGGCAAGATCCTTTGCTTCGTTCATACTCCCAAAACCTTCAATCTGGGTTCGGCCGCCGGCTATTTTTTCACGGATAGATGGCGCCATGTGGACTTTATTGTCCAGAACAATAGCAATTCGCTGACCTACATTTGCACCTGTAACACGAGCCCATGTTTTAGAACCATCACTATTCATAGAAAGAGATACAATGGCTTGACCTGCAGATCCGCTACCAATTGTACCGAGATCAGCGCGAGCTTTATCCACGACCCCACCAGTGAGTTCTGGTGTTTTTTCTAAATAATAAAGGCGATAGAACTTTTCAGGAACAGTTGTTCCGGTGAGTGTTTGGGCATCATTACTGAAAGCAAATTGTCCATTAGCACTTTTCAGTATAGACTGAACTTCCTGTTTCTCTAATAATTTTTTAATTGCATAAACATTCTTATCCTGAACGCCCATATCACCGCTAAGTGCAGCCAGTAAACCGGAGAAAGGCGTATCTGCGAAAATGTTTGCACCTGCATTATCAGTTGTGTCACCGGGTGTTGGTTCTGTTTCTCCAAAAAGTTCAGATACAGTTTTGGTTCCATCATCCTCTTTGGGTGCATCAGGTTGTTTTTCTTCAGTTTTAGGTTGTCCACGCGAAGCCAATTCTTGCAGTTCAACTTCATCGGTGGTTTCTTTGAGAACGTCGTCCAATTGAGCAATGATTTCATTGGTCACTGCTGCATTTTTTACAAGATAAAACTCAAGGAGTGCCGTACTTTGGAGTAATGCCCTTGCTCTTTCAGAATCTTGGATACCAGCCAATTCAACTACAATACGATGTTTGCCTTGTTTCTGGATCGTAGGTTCTGACACACCGAATTGATCTACTCGGTTCTGGAGAATTTCCAACACGCGATTTATGGCATCGTCCGCCTCTTCTTTCAGGGCTAACATAATATCATCCAGAGATGCGCCGTATTGATGATAATAGCGGGAGAGTTTGATGCCGTCCGCTTTTACATCTTGTTCAAATACCGTAAAGAAATCCTCATCCGGAGAAGTTGATTTTTCTTTGGCAGTTGCTAAAATACCTTTAAGTCGGTCATCCTTCATGGAAGCGAGATTTTCCATCAAAGTAGGAATATCTGCTTCCAGGACGATGTACATACCGCCTTTCAGGTCAAGGCCTTGACGAATGATTCGAGATTCAATTTGTTCAAGGTCCCCGGAAGTCCGGAGTTCTTCTTTCTCGTCAGTTGTCAGGTTCTGGTATTGCCATGTAGGCTTGAGGGCAAAAATGGCCCACGCGAGAATGACACCAATAATTATATATCTAGGAGTTAAATTGCTTTGCATTAAAAAAGTGAATTGTAAGTTTAAAAAAGCCGGTGAATATACCCTTTGGATTCTAACTTGGGCAAGGGTGGCGGTGGGATTTATATATTTTTATTAACTTTTAAATCACATTGAGTTTTTTACCAACTTTTGTGAAGGCAGTTACTGCCTTATCAAGATGATCTTTTTCCATAGCGGCAGAAATCTGTACACGGATCCGTGCATGGCCTTTTGGGACCACAGGAAAATAAAAACCAATCACGTAAATACCTTCATTTAGCATTTCAGCCGCCATGTTTTGGGCTAAAACTGCATCATATAGCATGATGGGGACAATGGGGTGAATTCCATCTAAAATATCAAAACCTGTTTCGGACATTTTTGTTCTGAAGTAAGTTGTATTTTCTTCTAATTTATCTCGGAGTTCTGTGGTGGCGGACACCATATCAAACACTTTGGAGCCTGCGGCTACTATGGCTGGCGCCACTGTATTCGAAAATAAATAGGGGCGAGACTGTTGCCGTAATAAATTAATAATCTCTTGTCGTCCTGTTGTAAATCCACCGGAAGCGCCCCCTAGGGCTTTTCCTAACGTTGAAGTGAAAATATCGATCTTATCCATTACACCACAATGTTCTGCGGAACCGCGTCCTGTTTTGCCAACAAACCCAGTAGCATGGCTGTCATCCACCATAACCATGGCATTGTATTTTTCTGCTAGCGTTGTGATCTTATCCAATTTCGCAATATAGCCATCCATGGAAAAAACACCATCCGTTGCAATCATTCGCAATCGCGCTCCTTGGGATTCTTTGAGTTTTTCTTCCAAATCGGCCATATCACTATTGGCGTAGCGGTATCGTTGAGCCTTGCAAAGGCGGACTCCATCAATAATGGATGCATGATTTAAAGCATCGGAAATGATGGCATCTTCCGGTCCAAGGATGGTTTCAAAAAGACCACCATTGGCATCGAAGCAAGAAGTATAAAGAATGGTATCATCCGTTCCAAAAAAGGTAGAAATTTTTGATTCTAATTCTTTATGGAGATCTTGTGTTCCGCAGATAAAACGAACCGATGCCATTCCAAAACCATGGTCATCCAAAGCCTGCTTAGCCGCAGAAATAATGTCCGGATGATTGGCGAGTCCCAG
>Ga0257122_1001602_pt1 | contig 15596 bp, 13 predicted proteins | sample SI106_120metaG_FD_190146 | JGI IMG/M metagenome (GOLD analysis project Ga0257122, IMG submission 190146) | Marine microbial communities from Saanich Inlet, British Columbia, Canada - SI106_120 | ecosystem: Environmental > Aquatic > Marine > Inlet | place: Canada: British Columbia | collected... | reverse complement strand
TTAAGAAGGCCCGTTTCGAAATTGCCATAATGGGGTGGAGCCTGAGCCCTGATGCTGATTTGCGTCCATGGATCCATTCCGCGGGCAAACTCAACTATGGAGGCTACAGCAACCCTTACGTTGACTCGTTGTTGGATGCGCTCAGTCGGCAAGCGACGGCCGAGCGACGGCAGCAGACAGGGCGCCGGCTACATCGGGCGCTCTACGATGATCCGCCTTTCAGCATCGTCTATCTGCCACAACGGATAGCCGTAGCGAACCGCCGAATCTCGGGGTTTGCCCAAAACGGTTTGTGGCCGCGTCTTGCGCGTCTGAGGATGGCCCCGTGACTAGAGCCAAACGCACCGTCGCAGGAACCGCCACCCTTGCGGTCGTGGCTTTTCTATTTGCGGGGTGCCCCAAAAAGAAGGCCGGACCAGCCAAGTCGAGGCGGGATAGCCTCGTGGTACATATCGAGACTGAGCCCAGTCATTTGTTGGGAATGCTGCAGCCCGATATTTGGACCCGACGTATTGCGTCGCATAATATTTTTCAGGCTCTTGTGCGCATCGACCCCCGTTCCTCCAAATTCGAAGGCGAGCTGGCCAAATCATGGACCCGAAGTGCGGACGGGAAGCGTTATACCTTTGTCTTGCGCCAAGGCGTTCGTTGGCACGACGGCAAACCGTTCACGGGGAAGGACGTCAAATTTACTTTCGATCGGATGCTCGATCCGCGGATCAGGGCGGCGAGCCAACGCGGGGCATTGGAGCCGCTCATCAAATCCTACGAGCTTCTTCCAAATAATCAGTTCGTCATTCACTGTCAGAACGCTTCTCGCTTCCTGCTCCAGTCTCTCGCCAGTCTGGATATTCTCCCCGCTCATATCTACGCCAAGGGAGATTTGAACCGCCATCCACGGGCGCGAAATCCCGTGGGGACGGGGCCGTATCGATTTGCCTCCTGGGAAAGCGGCCGTGAAATCGTTGTACTGCGCAATGAAACGTATTGGGGCAAGAAGGCAAAGATCGGTCGTGTCGTTTACCGCGTTGTACGAGATGCGATTAGGGCGATTCAGTTGGCGAAGAAAGGCGAAGTCGATTTCTTGCCCTACGTGCGCCCCGGCGTCTTCCAAAGGCAAGTGGAAACCGACGCAGGTTTGAAGCGTCGTTTCAAAAAGGTTGAGCATGTGGTGACGGGCAATTTTTTCATTCTGCTCAATCATCAACGAATGCCGTTCAAAGATCTCGTGGTTCGTCAGTCCTTGGCGCGATTGGTGGATCGCAAGAAGATCATCGAAAAAGTGCTTTCGGGTTTTGCGAGGCCGGTAGACAGCTTGATCTGGTTTGACGACCCCGATTTCGACAGCACCGTATCGGGATGGAAGTTCGACCCCGCCGGAGCACGAAAGGCGCTGGCCGAAGCAGGGTTCGTCGACGGTGATGGGGATGGCGTTTTGGAGCGCAAGGGGGCAGCCTTTTCATTTGAATTCCTCTTGCCCTCGGCTTCGAAGTCCGCTTTGCGCTGGCTGACTCTTTACCAAGAAGAACTACGCAAAGCTCGGATCGAGATGAAGATCGTGTCGTTGGATTGGGCCGTATTTCTGAAGCGGATCCGAGCCCACGATTATGATGCCGCCACACTAGGCATGAAGATCGATGGGCCCTACACCGACCTCTATTTGCAGTTTCATAGTAGCCAGCTGAAGGACGGCCAAAATTATTCAGGGTTCAGTAGCTCGGAAGTCGACCAATTGGTTCAGCGTGTGCGCTTCGAGGCGAACTCCAAGACCCGGCGCCTAGCATCGTCTAAACTTCAACGTTTGCTTTCTCAGCAGGTGGCCGTTATTCCCCTTTTTGCGCTCACTCAGCCCGGTTTGGTGGCACGTCGGATAAAGGGTGTATATAGCTCGCCGAGTTGGTACCAGATCCGCGACTGGTGGATCAAATAAACATGGGCACGACGACAAAACGCAGAATTCTACTGCGGTATTTGCTCAAGCGGCTCTTACTTGCAATCCCCGCGCTCGTGGGAATTGTGGTGATCACGTTTGGGATGATCCACCTTGCGCCGGGGGATAGCGCGGAACTCGGCGCTGGCACCGAGGGCATTCCTGCCAGTGCGCTTGAGGTCGAAAGGCAGCGCAGGCTTTTCTTCCTCGATTTGCCGTTGTTCTACAATGGCAACGCCCGGGGCTTTGGTGGCCGAATCGAAAAGCTCCTAGCTGGTCTGAGAAAGCCCGATGGCAAGTTGAGTCGTTACCTCCAGCAAATTCGCGAATGTGGCACCCTCTGCTTGCCTGAGCTCGCCAACGCCATCAAAAAGGAACCCAAGCTTCGCAGACGTTTGATACCCGCCTTTATCTCATTGCGCCGCGACAATCCGTCGTTAGTGGAAGGCGTTGGGGAGGTGTCCAAATGGGCCGAGCAGGCGGCCAAAGCGTTGTCGCCCCGGCAACTGGGCTCGTTGAAGAATGCTCTAGCCCAAGGCGGGGCGGCATCCGATAAATTGAAAATCGCAGGCAGCGCCGCAATACCGGTCTTGATGCCGCTACTTTTTCAGGATGACGACACGCAGCGTAACGCTGCGGCAGACATCGTTAGCGACATCGTTCGCATCGAAATGCGATTTGACGCTGATACCAACGCCGATGCGGTCGTCGCTTTTTGGCGGGAATGGTGGTGGCAAAACCAACGGGACTACCTGCGTTTCGACGATGATAAACGTTTTTGGGGCCAACTAACCGAAACACAATTTGCCAAATGGCTTAAACGTGTTCTCACGTTTTCCTTTGGCTATTCGACGCGCGATGGTCTCGCGGTGGGAGACAAGCTGGCGGCGGCGGTGCCCATCACGCTACTTCTAGGTGGTCTCGCACTCTTCTTCTCCTATTTGCTAGCGATACCTCTCGGTATTCATGCAGCCTTCAATCGCGGGCGAAAATGGGGACGGGTCAACGCGTTCATTTTGTTTCTGCTCTACTCTCTGCCTTCGTTCTGGCTGGCGACGCTACTCATCCTCGGTTTCGGTGGTGTTGGCTATTGGGATTGGTTTCCCATTTTCGGCCTTAGCTCGGCGGACCTCGATCCGCCCGGTGGCTGGAATGCGTTCATCGACCAAGTGCACCATTTGGTCTTGCCGGTGCTTTGCCTTTCGCTGGGTTCCGTAGCGCTAATCGCACGGCATCAGGGGGCAGCCATGACAGATGTCCTGCAGCAGGATTACATCCGCACAGCCAGAGCCAAAGGCCTGAGTTGGACCCAAGTCATTTGGCGTCACGGGCTCAGAAATACGGCGCTGCCGATGATTACACTCCTGGGGCTTCAGGTTCCCTATCTGCTGGGCGGCAGCGTAATTATCGAACGTATCTTCAATATCCCCGGTATGGGGCTGCTCACGTTTGAAGCGTTCTTGAACCGGGACTATCCCATCATCATGGCAACCACCATTCTCTCCGCAGGGTTGACGCTGGTGGCCATGATCGTCGCAGATATTCTCTACGCCCTGGCTGATCCACGGTTGCGTCTTCCGGGAGGCCAGCGATGAGAGAACCGCTTCTCTTTCGTCTGATGCGCCGCGTGGGTGTCCTTGGTGTGGGTACCTGGCTGCTGGTCCTTTTTGTCTTTTTGGCTGTTTTCGCCGATTTGCTCGCTAGCGACTTACCTATTGCGATGCGCTTTAAGGGCGAGCTGTATATTCTGCCGTCGGTCACCCGGCCCCAGGCCTTGGCAGATTATGACAATCAACGACTCAATCGGGAACCAGAAGCTGTGGACTGGGCGTGGATGCCGCTGTGCGAATATGGCCCCTACCAACATGGGGAAATGAACACGCCGCCACCCGCACCGCCGAACGGCGAACATTGGCTGGGTACGGACGATCGTGGGCGCGATGTCTTCGCGCGGTTGATTCACGGTTCGCGTACGTCGCTGACGGTTGCTGGCGCGTCCGTAGCGGTTTGCCTTTTGTTGGGGGTCCTGTTGGGACTGCTCGCGGGGTTCGGCGGTCGATGGGCGGATGCATTCGTTGCGCGCCTTATTGAAGTTGGCATGACCTTTCCGGCATTCTTTTTGATTCTCACGCTGATGGCCTTACTCGGCGGTGGGTCGATTTGGGCGATCATTTGGGTGGTTGGTCTCACGCGTTGGACGCATATAGCGCGCCTGGTTCGGGCCGAAGTTCTGCGAATCCGCGCGCTAGATTTTGTGGCTGCGGCACGGGTGAGTGGGGCATCGGGTTCTCGGATACTCTTTCGCCATATCTTGCCCAACGCGCTGGGCCCTGTCTTGGTGAATGCGGCTTTTGCCTTGGCCGGTGTCGTATTTATTGAGGCCGGTTTGAGCTTCTTGGGGTTTGGTGCTCCTGCGCCTACGGCAAGTTGGGGGGAGATCCTCAGTCAAGCTCACGACAATCCGGGGGCCTGGTGGCTGATTTTGGCACCGGGATTGATGATCTTTGGCCTCGTGTCTGGGGCGAACCTATGTGCAGCGAAACTATCGGCATTCTTAGATATTCGCCGCCGCGAGTAGGGGCCGGGCGTATTCAGCCCAGGGCCGCGCGCCGCCGCATCGTTTGGCAGCCTCTAACCTATTGAGATGTCGACGCGGCATGCTTTTCGGTTTATCCTCTGGTACTGCTCATGAGTGACGAACACGACGACGACGAATTCGATCGCCAGCCGACCATGGATGTTGGTGGGATTGTACAAACGATGGAAACAACCATCGTTCAGGCGAAAACTCCAACCTTCGATGCTGGGGAACAATCCGCCTATCTAGTCGTACTTGCTGGCGACAGGGTCGGCGAGATGGTGAAGGTGGGGCCGGGGCTTATCATTGGGCGCGGCAATGCCTCATCGTTTCAGGTTTCCGACCAAGGCGTGTCCCGGATGCATCTGAGGGTTACGCCCAACCCCGAGGGCGGCATTATGGCCGTTGACCTGGGCAGCCGTAATGGCACCTATATCAACGGTCAACGGCTGAACGGCAGCATGGCCCTGGGAGACGGAGACAAAATCCACATCGGTTCAACCGCAATCCTGAAATTCTCCTACGCCGACAATCTCGACGAATCGTTTCAGCGGGATATGTACAAGGCTGCTCTTAAGGATCCGTTGACCCGCCTCTATAATCGCCGTTATCTGATGAGCCAGCTCGAAAGCGAATTCAGCTATATGCAGCGGCATAATACCCCGCTGAGCGTTGTGCTGATGGATATCGATTTCTTCAAGAAGGTTAACGATAACTTCGGTCATCTTGTCGGCGATGAATGCTTGGCGGGATTTGCCACGCTACTGCAAAGCGCAATTCGGGGTGAAGACCTGGCTGCGCGTTACGGTGGCGAAGAATTCGTTGTTGTCTGTCGTGGAATCGACCGCAATGGTGCCGCTCTCGTCGCGGAACGTGTTCGCGAACGCTGTGAAGAGAAACATTTTTCCAAAGAAGAACCCGAGCTGAAGGTAACCATCAGCGCAGGGGTGGCCAGCGTTCCTAATCCGGAGATCGTCGATTATCAGGGTTTGCTGGCAGCGGCGGATAAAGCGTTATACGAAGCGAAGGATGGCGGTCGAAATCGGGTCGTTCTGTCTTCCTGAACATGTATTTTAGTCGGCGGAATCGCCTGGCCTAGCGCTATCTTTGGCCCAAACTCTCAAGAAATAGAATAGCAACACCACATCCAATATACCTTCGACCCAAGCCGTAGAGCTTTGCAGGCCGAAGATCCAATGTGGGGCGAGTGTTAGGTGGGGCACCAACCAAAGCACGCCCACTGCGAGAAGGGCGGCACGGCAGATCGCCGAGGAAAGCGAGACCACCGCACGTCCCGCGGCCTGAAGTACGAAGGAGGGAACAAATGTCATGGCGAAGGCGATCGTCGACGGAGATGACCATTGAAAGTAGGTTTTGGCGCTTTCGAGGTCGACGTCGGTTTTTGCAAAGAGGAGGCCGAGTTCCTTGCCGAGAAAGAACATGATGAGGCTAACGACGCAGCCATAAGCGATGCCGCCTTTGAGGGCCGTTAGCGCAACTTTGCGGACCCTGCCCATCTGCTTGGCGCCAAAGTTCTGCCCCGTAATAGCAGCGGCGGCAGAGGCGAGCGCGACCATGGGGAGGAACATCTGCTGCATGACGCGAAAGCCTGCGCCGGCGGTGGCGGTCCATGTTGCGCCATGCGGTTTCACACCATAGAGAACCAATCCTGTAACCACCGAAATCAGGAAGAACTGCATACCGGCAGGGACCCCGCGTACCAAGATCCGCAGCAACAACGCCTTACCGATTTCCGGATTGGACCAATATAGCCTCCGTTCACCCGAGCGGCGGCTGAGCACCGTCAAATAGATGCACAGGGTGAGGATTTGGGAAATAACGGTGGCCCACGCTGCACCATCTAGTTCGAGCCGCGGAAATGGACCGATGCCAAAGATGAGAAGCGGATCCAACACGAGGTTGACCAATACCGAAAGTCCCATCAACTTCATGGGCAGGTTGAAGTCGCCGCTGGCGCGCACGCTGTGGCCGAAGATGATCAATTGCACTTGGAAGAAGAAGGTCAATGCGGAGATTCGGAAATACCCCAGGCCGAGCCTGAAGACTTCCTGGTCGTGGGTAAAGAATGAGACATACTTCGGGGCGGTAAGATAGGCCATGACCGCAGCGGCGACGCCCACGCCGGCACCCACCAAGCAGTAGCCCGTGAAGGCCCGCCGCGCTTCCTGGATTTTCCCCGCACCATATAACTGACTGACATCGGCCAGAGCTGCCGCAGCAATGGACTGGCTGATGGCCAAGATGATGAAGAAGGCCTGAAGGGATATCGATAGCGCGGCGACGGATTTCCCACCGATGCGGCTGATGAAGGCCAAATCGACGAGGGCATAGGCGGACTGCAACAGCATGGCCAAAGCGACGGGCGTAGCCAAGACCACCAGGTGGCGGGTGATGGAGCCTACGGTTAGATCACGTGCAGCTATGAGGGAATCTCCGAGGGAAAGGTACCTCTGTTGGTATACCCCGTGAAGGGGAGCTACTCAAGCCAAACACGGACGACTTTGTCGTCTTCGACCAACGTGAAGAGATCATGGGGATAGCGCCTTGCAACCAGCGCGGCTTTGAGCAAGCTCGTCACGTCGATTTTCCGCGCTGCAATCGTTTCCTGAACATCTTCGGGGATGAGGTGATTCAGGCTGTCGATGGCTGTTCCCGGCAGGCTCACGCTCGCGGTGAGTTCGCCGTTTCTGCGCACCTCAATGCACAATTTGTGGGGCATGTCCGCGGCGGCGCGGCCCAGTTGAGTCAACTCGGGTGGCAGGGCCGGGGGGACGAAATTACGAGCCGCCTCAATCATTTCCTCGCCAACTTCAGCGGTGAGCAATGGCCACCATTTATGCTCGACCTCCCAATTCTGTAGTCGGTGTACGGTGCCCAAAAAGGCGCGCATCAAAAGCAATTGGTTGGGGGGGCCTGCGCTACGAAACCACCAACGCAGGTCGCCTAGCAAACTTGTGACGCGTTCCTTGAGTCGCCAGTTCTTCAAATCGTAGGGGCGGTCCATTCCCGCGATGGGCAGGAAAGGGGCGAAAAGGGCGCGTGCGATGGCAGGTAAGAGCGGCGCTATATGGGCCAGCTTTTCGCCGTCAAAACCCATGGCGACGAAGAGGGCGAGCGTATCTACATCATCCCTTTCCCTTATTGCCATGATCAGGCGTAGCATCGCCAGCCGTTGAACCTCGTCGACGCGAATGATGCAGCCGAAATCTAGAAGCGTGAGAGTAGGGGGATCATCTCCGCCCTTTTCGACGAAGAAGTTTCCGCTATGAGGGTCACCGTGCACGAATCCTTCGCGAAACACGCTAGCGAGGAGCAGTCGCAACAACGCTTCGCCCATGGCCTTTCGCTTGTCGGCGGGCCATTCGGCGACTTCGTCAATACGCTGTCCGCTGTGCCAGTCTTGGACGAGCAAGCCTTCGCGGCAATATTTGCGATGAATGCGCGGCACGGTTAGCGAGGGCAGCCTGACGGTTTCGGCAAAATGGTCTTGGTGGTCGGCCTCCTGCAAATAGTTCAGCTCGCGGTCCATATTTCGCTGCAGCATTTCGCGGTAACCATCGAGGTCGACGCCCCACCTTTTGACGGGGCCGAATCCCGGGAGCCAACCGAGAACCTTCATTTCGGAGGCCACCGATTCAATGATGTTCGGGTAGCGCACTTTGACAGCGACCTCGGTGCCGTCGGCGCGTAGTCGCGCTCGGTGAACCTGCCCGAGGGATGCCGCCGCCTTTGCTTCTTCAAATTCCGAAAATACCTTGTCGATAGGCTTGCCCAGCTGCGATTCAATCGCGCCGCGAATTTCCGCTAGGGGGTAAGGGTGGATATTGTCGTATAGTTCCTTTAAGGGGTCGGTCGGGTCGTCGTCGCGTCCGGCGATGAATTGTCCAACCTTCATGACGACGCCGCGGGAATCAGACATCAAATCGCGTAGTGCTATTCTCGCGTGGTGGCTAGACTCGCCTGCGTCCTTGGCTAACCCGGCTATTCCCTTGGCAGCCTTTCCCAGCGCGACGGCCTTCTTTCCATCTTCAAGAAGCCCCATGGCGTCTAGAACACCTGGCCGAAGGAAAGGGAAATCCACGTGCCGATATCACCCGCGCCGCTGGTCAACGGCACGCCGAAATCGAGCCTGAACGATTCCTTGTCGAATTGAGGCAGCTGAACTCGGACGCCAAGCCCAACGCTATGAAGGTAGTCGAAGGACTCTCCGTTGCCGAAGACGGAACCGCCTTCGTAGAACAACACGAAACCGCCGTGAATGGTCCAAAGATTGATCGGCTTGCTGCGGTATTCGATGTTAGCGCGAAAGAGATGAGGGCCTCTCACAAATTCTGCGGGGTAGCCTCGGAGGCCGCCATTGCCGATATCGAAAAAAGAACCGCCCGCAGCCCGCGTGGATTCGCCACCGAGATTTGACTTGCTGTTGTCTTGGTCGTTGTGACGATAGAGTAGGCTCACCTCCACATGGAGACGGCCGATCCAAAGCAGCGGGCTGATGTTCTTGATTCTGGCGGCGAACTGACCATCGACCCAGGGTTGCTGTCCCTCCACTGGCGAGAATTCGTCGAGTTCGGGTTGCCAGCGGCTTTGTGCAGAAAGCGCTACCGAAAGCAGGTTGTTCGCCCGGTGCCAGCGATAGCCGAAGAGAGCGCTGAGATGGATGAAGGACCGTGTTCGCGAATGCAGGTTTTGTGCGAACCGGCTTTCGACGGAGAACCAGGGCCCAAGCCAATAGTCTTCACTTAGAGCGAAGCCGTTGATGCCATGGAGACGGACGTGTTCGCCCGTGTAGAAACCATAGCGCAAAAAAACATAGGCCGCGCTCTCGCTACGGGGCAAATGATTGCGGACGAACCAGTCTCGCGTGAATGTATCGAAAGGGAAATTCGGGGGTGGGTCATAGGACGTATCGTACGCAACGAATCCGGCGGCAAAGTCATGTTTATAGAATGTACCGAGAGAGCGGGTGACGGAGGCGGCGCCAAAGATATATCGACCGTCGTACACCAGGGGCACGGCGCGTTCTAGGCCGTCGGCGTGGTTTTCGAGAGAGACGGTGCGTACGCTGATGCCTTCTGCCTCTCCGAATGGAGTGCTGCTCGCCGAATTGAAACGAAACCTGCGGCGCTGTCGAAAATTGACGACGCCTTCCACGGAAAAGGCCCACTTTGTCGCCAGTGAAAAGAGGGGCCGGCTCAGAGTAAATCTAGCATCGATTCCACCGAAGGCGCCCGTGTCTTGGGTAGGGCACCAAAGCTTTGCTTCTTCCCCACGGGCGCCCGCACAAGCGGAACGGCCGTCGATATAGACATCGAACGATTGTTTAAGCTTGAGACGGGTGCCAAAAAGTCGCGGGTCGGCATAGCGTTGGCCGATGGCGAAGTGGTCGTTGACAGCGAATTCACTGTTGCCAGCGAGGTCTATTTGAGACAGCCGAAGATGGAGACTCAGCTCCTTATTCAGGCCTAGAAAATTGCCTTCGGTTGGTTGGAAGTCGAAAAGGCTGATGACACTACCGGTCTGGCTGAAAGCCATATTCAGCCGGATGCTCCAAAGATCCTTGGTGACCACAAGGAGAATGACTTTGGACGGATCCTCTCCACGACAAGGAACGGCGCGGGCCACGGCCAATATGAAGAGCTTGCGCAGATTGCGCACCGTTTCTTCGACCTTCTTAGCATCCCAGACATCGCCTTCTGCCAAGAGCATCTCTTGCCGAACGACGCTATCTCTGGTCTTGGCGTGCAGATAGTTAAGAAAATTTGGCCAAGGATCCGAATGGTCTTTGATGCCCACATGAAGGCGGTTGAGCAGACGCACCCAAGGGTCATGGGCCGCGATGATATCCTCGCGAATGATCACAATCCGCTCGATCTTCTTACCTTCCGGGTGGGGGTCTTCGACCAGGTTCGCCTCCCGGAGCCCCCAATCGATCAAGGCGCGCTCATAATTGCGCTTGATATCCACCCCGGACGCGAGGGCAGGATAAATCAGCAATATGAGCAGCGGCAAATAGCGGGTCATCGGAATGCCATGTTACTCTGGATGTGGCTGGCAGCAAAATGAGCCCCCATCGGACTCTTTGGCTGCCCGCTTGCCATCATGGTATAATCAACAGGTGAAGTCTCGCGGTTTGACAGTCAATAGATTTGGTTCGTTCGAAGAGGCAAGAGCCGCCGAACGTCAATACTATCGATCGCTTGATGGGGAAGAGCGGCTGGCTATTCTCTTCGAGCTGATCGCACTCTACCAAGAGGAAGTCGGTGAAGCTGAGCAAGGATTTACGCGAGTTTATCGAATTACTCAATTTGAATCGCGTTGAATACGTCATCGTCGGAGGGCACGCGGTGGCATTTCACGGCTATCCGCGGTTCACAGGCGATACCGACTTTCTTGTTCGGCCAGACCTGGCCAATGCATCTCGCGTTATTAGTGTGTTGAATGGTGTCGGTATGGGGGATGTTGGCCTAAGCGAAAAGGACTTTTGTTTGGCGGGGCAGATTATTCAACTCGGTTTTCCGCCCAATCGAATTGACCTTGTCACGTCGATAAGTGGGCTAACATTCGATGAGGCGTGGAGTTCACGCGTGCACGCCGACTTGGACGGGCTGCCCGTCTCCATCCTGGGCAAAGAAGCCCTGCTCCGCAACAAACGCGCCGTAGGTAGAGCGAAAGATCTTGCGGATATCGAAGAGCTCTCAGACTAGAAAGAACCGGCGTTCGGCACGCTGGGGATGCTCGGAAGACGAAGCCCGTGAGCACCCTCATAATCGGGGCTTGTGCCGCCGATAACGGGTCATCGGCAAGCCATGTTATTCTGGATGCGGGCGGTAGCGATATGAGAACCAATCGAATCTTTTGGATCCTCTTTGTAGCCATCGGCATCTACGGGGGCTATTTCGGCTATTGTCGCTATAAGGCGATCGACAAGGTAAGGGCGTTCGAACGGCAGGGGCATTCTTTGCGCCAGTATTTGTTGAGACAGAAGAACGACGCCGAGGTTGAGGATATTCAGCGCGCGGTTGCTTCCTTTGCGCTGAAGGCCAAGGTGACCGTAGATCCAAAAGCGGTAAAGGTGACCATCGAGCCGCTCACGCCGCAGTCGGCCAGTAAACTGAGCACTATCGAACAACAGGCGATGTCGTTCGCGGGCCAAATCACCCGCCACCGCACGCCGAGATACTTGGTCGGGTTTCAAGCGAAGGGCAGGGCGAAGCATGGCATCGCGACGCGGGAGTTCAGCGTTAAGCACTACACTTGGGTGGATGATGCGGTGATTCCTGGGGAGCCGTAGAAAATGGAGAGGTGCGTTCGCACCTACGTCGCCATACATCTGAACTACAGAGGTCATTTTCAGCACGTCCGCTGTCTGGCCCACAAATTGCTTTTCCCGGTCCTCCGCCACCGGGCGCCTTTCGACTGTAACCCGTTGGCTACGGCTGAAGCCGGTCGCTCAAACGTCTATCGCCCAGCTTTGCGCCGGAAAATTCTGCTTCTGAGATTTGTTGCAGGCTTTGCATACGCTTGTTGGAGCATCTCCACCGGAAACGCGCAATTCACGTACATAACCGATCGATATCTCGGCGATATGATGGCAATGCGAAGCCTTTTTTGGGGGCCGGGTGAAGGACCGAAAGTAAGACCTAGTCCATCCTAAGGCGCGCCTTTGGTCTCGTGCCGGCCGCCAATCGTACTCAAAGAATAGAACAGGCGTATTAGCAGAAGCGCAGGCATCCGCCGAAATTGGGAGGATATGCCTCCGATAGTTGGTTGCCGTGAGGGTCGCGGTTCCGCGATTGAGTCGCAGTGAATTGATATGTTTCGTCCTACTGTTTGGCACTCTTTCTGCATCGTTCTCAGCGCAGAAAGTTGGGGTCCATGGTGCAAACAACAGACATCATTCGGTTCATTCTCGTTGCTGCTGTGACTTCGGTCCTCTCGGTTGGACCGGCGTCGGCGGGAGATCCAAAACGCGATCTCGCCTTTTCGTTGGTTGAACGCCTCGCTGGTGAACGGTCTGGAACCCGGCTGCAACAAGGGGCGCTATCCGCCAGAAAGGACGGGCCCGACGATATTTCGGTAACCTACCAAGGCATGGGTGGCGCTTCCCCAAAGGAGTGGTTTTTCGCTCGAGACTGGAGCGGTGGAAAATACGAACTTACCCGTACGGATTCCAACTTCAAGAATGGTGCAAGAAGGCTACAGCGCAAGACGGAAACTGGTAGCTGGATAAGCGTGCATGTCGATCGGCACGACCGCGACGCAAAGTCTTTTGTGCAATTGCGCGACAAGCGAGGCCGTTTCCTTCCGGCGCAAGATCTTGCGGTTTTGATCCACGGCTGGCGCGATGCCTTCAGCATGTCGAAAGTGGAACTCATCAAGCCCCTGGATGGTATTCGCCTGGCCAGCAGCACGATCGACAGCGTGGTGGATGGGTTGCGTACTCACGTCACAAAGCGAGAAGAAAAGACAGGGCCGCAGCTGAAGCGTGCCTGGCGAAAATACTATCTGGCCAATGGTGATGTGATTTTGGACCAAGTTCGTCGGAAGGCGGGGACCATTACGATGGTGCGCACGCATCTCGAGGCTAGCGAGAAAGGTTTCAGACCTCGGTTACTAGGGGTCACGGTGGAAGATCCGAAGGGGCGTCGCCACATCGGTCACGGCGACAGTATGACCGGTTTAAGCGGTACAAGCTTGGTCCATAAAGAGGGTGGGGGCGGTATTTGTAGGGCAGATGTCGCCAAGATAACGCAAGCGTCCAATGCCGGGCTATCCACTAGAGTTCTCGATGCGAAGATGAAACGGGCAACAGCGGGGACTATCGTCCTAGGCCGCTATTCGCCACAAGAATCGAACTACCGTTTGGGGCGGCTGGCGAAGACCACAGCACGGTGGAATAGGCGCCACCGGAAATAGAAGTCTATAGATCAATGAGCCAGCCTCGTACCCAACGGTATGGGAGCCTGGACTCAACCGGGGAGATAAATATGAAGATCTGGGTAACCACTCTAGCGGTGGGAATTGGTTTCTTGTTGGCGGCCGGCGATGTATCGGCTAATCCGTTACTGCGGTCTCCAAGCCGCGTGCTGTCTGAGAGGCGGGCACCTAGCCGGGCGACTCGGAATACGCAAAGCCGGGTATTTCAAAAGTTGAAGGCCAGAGGGGCGTTGCCGGTGGAACTGCTGAAGCTCGTCGTTGGCTTTCCGTTGGATCCGACCCCCCGCCGCGTATTGTCGTGGGGCGTCAAGCTGCCTTTCAAAGCGTCGTTGACGTCACTAAAGGTGGCCGCCTTTCCCTTGGTTGTGGTGAAGGAGGTACTCATGCCGGCGACGAAATTGGGGCGCGGACGCGGCGGGGAATACGGAGGCCGAGTCGGTGGTGGTGGCTCGGGCGGGAGCTGACCGGGGAACTCATGGGGCTATTCGTGCATAACTGTTTTCGCGCGTTATGCGTGGCTGTTGGCATCCTGTGTTCAGCGAGCATTGCGGCGGCTGACACGGCATCCAGTCGGCGGCTGGAACAGCGGCTGAATCACGTCTTTCAGCGAACTGCCGCATCGGGAACTCAGTCCGTCTTGGCGAAAGACCCCAGGGTACGTGCATATCTGCAGCGCATAACCACGGACTTGGAATTGCGAGCGCCTTGGCATAGGTCGCCTCGGGCGATGCAACGCATCGATGGCTGGCGCAGGATGCCAAGCCGAACCTTGAGCCGCCTCTTCTCCTCTCGCCGAGCGAAGGAACGTTGGCAGTTGGGCGATCGACTTGTGCAAGACTACGTGAGACGCAACGTGGATCTGGATATGAGACTGATCGCCCAGATCAACAACGTGCTTGAACTAGGTGAAGCCTCTTGCACTGTACGCGTCCGACGAAAACGGCTCTACGAGGGGAACAAGAAATACGCTTGGGAATATCCCCAGGCCGATCGCGTGCCCGAACTGCTGAACCGTCTCATGGACTGGTATGCAGCCAGCAAGAATGTGTTGCGTCCTATTGAGTTGGCTGGCCAGGCCTATCACCACCTCGTCACGATTCATCCGTTCGACAATGGCAACGGGCGCACCGCGCGACTGGTTGCGGATTGGATTCTCCAGCGGAATGGGTTGCCGCCGAGCGCCATGAATAGAGACGAGGCCATGCTTCCCATATTCGACCCCGATCGGGGCGCTCAGTCCATTGAGTGGGCCGTCATGGGCGTAGCGAACGGCGTGGTTCGAAGTTATGACATTTGTGACGCATTCTAGTTTTTTTGGACGCCACCGCAAGCGGGTCCTGCTAGACTCGACTCATGAGCAAGAATAGCAAAGCAAAAGTCATCATCCGACATTGTGGTGAATACGACGTACAGCGAATTCGGGGAATCGTTCGTGAGGGCCTCGAAGAAATGGAACTCAAGCCATTCGGCCGGACGCTGGTGAAGCCGAACCTTGTCGCCGCTGGGGATGAATTTCCCTATGCCTATACCCGACCCGAATTTGGTGAGGGCGTCGTTCGCGCGCTACAAGATGTGCAAGGCGAAATGACCGAGCTCGCCGTAGGCGAACGCTGTGGAATTACGATACCCACGCGTATGGCGTTTGCCGAATCGGGCTACGATGCGATGTTGAAACGCCTATCTGGCGTGAAGCGTTACCTCTTCGAGGAAGAGCCTCAGGTGGAAATCCGTTATACCCATGAGGAACGCATTCGCGATTACGTGTTCACCCCCGAGCCGGTGGCCAAGGCTGATTTCTTCGTCAATATGCCGAAGTTCAAGGCCCACCCTTGGACAACGGTGACGTTTTCGATGAAGAACTATATCGGTATCCAGGACGACCGACATCGCCTGATCGATCATGACCATCGGCTCAATTTGAAGATTGCAGACCTTCAATATATTGTGCAGCCGCAGTTTATCGCCATCGATGGCATCGTGGCTGGGCAGTGGCGCATGCTAACACCGCAGCCTTTCGACTTGAAGCTGATCATTATGGGCAACAATCAGGTCGCGTTTGATGCTGTTTGCTCGCGCATCATCGGTTTGGAACCCAGGGATATCGACCATATTCGGCTGGCGGAAGAA
>Ga0257122_1001599_pt1 | contig 15653 bp, 9 predicted proteins | sample SI106_120metaG_FD_190146 | JGI IMG/M metagenome (GOLD analysis project Ga0257122, IMG submission 190146) | Marine microbial communities from Saanich Inlet, British Columbia, Canada - SI106_120 | ecosystem: Environmental > Aquatic > Marine > Inlet | place: Canada: British Columbia | collected... | reverse complement strand
CTCCTGCCAGGAGTAGAGATAAAACTCTCATTCACCTGACCAGAATCCAGACTCCTCTCGGACCCATGGTCGTGGGTGCCACAGAAGATGCCCTGTGCCTTTTGGAGTTTGCCGATCGCCGTATGCTAGAGACCCAATGTAAACGGATTCAAAAGGCACACAGCGCTGTCCTGGTACCCGGAGAAACTGAGATCTCCCGCATGACCGCCCGAGAAATTGATGCTTACTTCGAAGGCTCACTACAAAATTTTACAATCCCGCTAAAAATATCGGGAACTAAATTTCAGGAAATCGTCTGGTCTCAACTTCAGACCATACCCTACGCCAGCACCAGAAGTTACGCTGAGCAGGCCAGTCTCATAGAAAGACCCACGGCTGTGCGCGCCGTCGCCAGGGCCAACGGGGACAATCGAATAGCCATCATTATTCCCTGCCACAGGGTCATCGGCTCCGATGGAAAGTTAACCGGCTACGGAGGCGGTTTGTGGAGGAAGCAGCGCTTATTGGAATTGGAGAAGCTGTGGCGGGCATAAATTAGCTCCACGGCAGCATCCAATAAGAATTTTTTCCTTTCTCACTCATCATAGAATATCGGTTAAGCGATCACATCTAAAGGTCAAAGATCTACTCCTTGAGACTGCCAGGAAGCAAGGGTATCAATGGAAACAATAGAAGCAATGGAATAGGGAAAGCTTCGCCCTTAATGACGGGAGGACTAAGCTATTTCTGGATACCAATGTTTCCATTGTTTCTCAAAGGTTATTCCTTAACTGATAACATATGCTCACTCATAGTAGGTCTGGCGCATTGAGTTTTGGGCTCCTTTTGAGACGAATCAAAAAATTCTTATCTTTAGAAAAACCTGTAACTTATCCTGGTTGAGATAAATCTAAGCTTGAAAGACCTTTTGCTTATCTACTCAATCACATAGGAGAAGTCATGAATAAAGTATTCCTGTTCGCCCTGGCCTCAGTTCTTATAGGCACCTCAGTTCAAGCTCAAGAGAAGAATAAATTTGATAGTTTTCTTGAACAATACCCTGAGTTACAAGCGGAATTGCAAAATCAAGACAGCCGCGATGCAAAGCGTGAGATTATCAGAGATTACGAGCAGGCAAATCCAGAATTTCACAAAAACCTCCAAGACTTTCGAGATCAAAATCCAAGACCTCGACGCAGACCTGCAGGAAATAGTCAGGCCAGGGTTGAATTCCTCAATGCCAATCCCGAAATCAAAGCCCAGTTTGACCAATGGAAAAGTCTATCGGCTGAAGATAGCAAAGTTGCTATGGAGAATTGGGCCCTGGATAACCCAGCCCTGGCACAAAAATTGGCTGACTTTCAGGCCGCCAACAGTCGTGGGAATCGAAGAGGAAGCGGACAAAATCAAGCCAGTCAGGCCAGGGCTGAATTTTTTAACGCTAATCCACAGATCAAAGAGCAGTTTGAGAAGTGGAAGGGTTTATCCAATGAAGAAAGAAGAAACGCCATGCAAGAATGGACCCTCGAAAATCCGGCCCTGGCGCAAAAATTGACCGATTTTCAAGCCGCTAATGGCCGGGGACAGGGCAAAGGCAGGGGAAGAAATTCTCAGGCGCGTCGGGAATTCATCGAAAGCAACCCGGACGTGAAAACCCAGCTTGAGTCCATGAAAGGGCTTTCAAGAGAAGAGCGCCACGAAAAAATGAAGGCATGGAGACAGACGAACCCTGAGCAAGCAGATCAGTTAAAGGAATTTCGGAGAGGTCGAGGCGGACATCGTGGAAACCGAGGACCCAGGCCTGGACCAGGAAGAGGGGGGCGCCGCGGAGGACGACGCTAATAGAGCGCCAGGCAAATTCCATCTCTTCGCTAATCTATTTTTTCTTGAAAGAGATGCATACAGGGTGTAATGACATTCCCTTTACACAATTAAAGACCCAATGGAGAATTCATGGAGGAATCAAGCCAGGAAGAAGGATCAAAGAGCAAGTATCCCCTTAAGGAAATTCTAGGACTGTTGTTGCTTCTTGCCCTTGGGCTGTTCATCATCCGACTTTCTCTTGTTAATAAACGTCAGATTTTGCCTGGCACGATAAAGTCACCACCCCTGCCGGTAAAAGTTCAAATGATAAAGAGACAGAATTGGCGTCCGTCCGTTCGCCTTTTCGGGTCCGTAAAGCCCTATCAGCACTATCGTGCGATTGCCCAGGTTTCTGGAGAAGTCCAATGGATCCATCCCGCTCTAAAAGGTGGGGCAATTATCAAAGCGGGCGAAAAAATTCTGCGTATTGACCCTACTGATTACGAACTTCAGCTTCAAAAAGCCCAATCCACCAGGGAGGAAATAGAGCAGCGTCTCAAGGAGCTTTCCATCACGGAAAATCAGCTGAATAATACGATTTCCACTGAAGAAATCAGCCTTGAACTTTCCCTCAAGGAATTTCATCGTCAACAGGAGTTACAGAAGAAAGACTCCACCACACAAACCCTGCTAGACCGCGCTCACCAGGAACATCTGACGGTAAAGCTACGCCTGGATCATCAAAAAAACCAGTTGGAAATTATTCCGGTACGTCGCGTCACATTATTGGCACAGCTAGAGGCTCAGGACGCCGCCATTCAAACAGCAAATCGACTGGTTGAAAGAACTGTTGTTTCGCTGCCCTTTCATGGAAGGATTCATGAATTCCAGCTCGTCAAAGGACAATTTCTTTCCCAGGGACAGACCATACTGGAAGCCGACGGTATTACTCGAGTAGAAGTCCATACGCAGATTTCACCACGTAAGATGAAGCTTCTCTTAGGTGGTGATGAACACAGCGTCCGGTGGGGGGCTGAGGATTTTCAGAATCTGGTAGGCTCTATTTCCTGGGATACCCGGGTTCAATTCGTAGCCTCTCAGTTTTCCTTCGCGTGGGACGCAAAGCTAGACCGCATTGAAGGGGACATTGATACTGCAACCAGGACCCTTGGACTTGTTTTTGTTGTAGAGGAGCCCTGGCAAAATCTGCAGATTGGAAAAAAACCTCCTCTGATTGTAGGAGCTCACGTAAAGGTCCTCATTCAGGGGCTGGCCTATGAAAATGTACTCGCCATCTCAAGACGCTCTCTGCATGAAGGCTTTATCTATCTGTGCAATCCGGGATCAAAGCTTGAAGTGAGGCCGGTGAAAGTATTGACCGAACATGATGACGTGGCCCTACTTGAAGGTGGGGTCGAGAATGGCGAGTCCGTGGTACTCACAGATATCAGCCCTGCCTTTCCAGGTCGGCCGCTCCACTGCGTCTCCACGGAGCCGCCCTTGTGATTCGTTTTTTCATCGCTCATAAGACTGCTGCCAACCTGGCGATGCTGCTCCTTTTACTCATAGGCTTTCAGGCCGCCTCCAAACTCAGACGAGCCACATTTCCCAATGCCAAACTTGGAGAAATCGAAGTGAGTGTCACCTATCCAGGTGCTTCCGCTCGCAAGGTTGAGCAATCTCTGTGTTTTCCACTTGAAGTTGCGGTGGAGGGACTGGTGGGAAAAAAGGAGGTGCAGTGTTTTGCTTCCCCAAACCTGGCTAGAATGGTTGTTTTCAGCACTGAGGGAGGAGATTTTTCTCGTCTGCTGCAGGATGTGAAAACTGAAATCGAAAGTCTCGACAACCTGCCTCCCGAGGCTCAAAAACCACTCATTAAGCATCGAAATCGACTCGATCCGGTTATTTCTCTCATTGTTTCATCCAATCTTCCACCTACAGCTCTTCTCGATTACGCCCAGGACGTAAAAGCTCGACTTCTGGATTCGACCGGACTTTCGCGTGTGAGTGTTCAAGGCTTTTCCAAACGGCAGTTTCAAATTAGAGTCAGCGAAGAAGTTCTTCACCATTATCAATTTTCACTTCCGGATTTAGCCGCTATCATCGAGCGTTCCAACCGCGATATTCCCATTGGAGTAATTCATACCAGCGGCCAGGAAATGCGTCTTTTACTCAAGGAAGAAGGCACCACTATTCAAGAATTGGAGCGCCTAGTCGTTGTTTCCCGCCCCGATGGATTTGAACTGACAATAGGCGATATCGCCAGCGTTCAAGCGGGATTTGAATTTGAAGAGGAAATGATCCTCTTTGAGGGTAGTCGTGCCGCACTGCTCAAATTGGAAATGAATCCCGGGGATGATGTACTGGATCTCAGTGCCCAGGTGAAGGACTTTGTGAGGGGGGAGAAAAGAAGAGTGCCCCCTTCCGTACGCTTTCATATAACAAAGGACAATGCCAACATCGTGCAAGACCGCTTGCAGATGCTTCAATCTAACGCGGTTCAGGGTCTGCTCCTGGTATGTCTCGTTCTTTATCTCTTCTTTAATCTTCGCCTATCTTTTTGGGTAGTTATGGGACTCCCCATTTCCTTTGCGGGAGGCTTTTTTCTAATGCAGCAAACCTCTCAGAGCCTCAATATGATGACCATGGTTGGTCTTCTACTTGGAATTGGGATTCTAATGGATGACGCAGTGGTAATCAGCGAAAATATTGTTAGTCATTATCACGCTGGTGAGCCGCCATTTGTGGCTGCGCTCGAGGGAACCAGGGAGGTTCTCTCCAGTGTTTTTTCCAGTTTCTTAACGACCATTGCCATGTTCGGCGGACTCACGATGATGGAGGGAGATATTGGGCGAATCCTTAAGGCCATGCCCCTTGTGCTAATTTTTGTGCTTGTAGCTAGCTTGTTAGAAGCCTTTCTTATACTTCCTCACCACCTTGCCCACTCCCTGCGGGCACCCGCTGAGGAAAACCCGTTGCGCCAATTCATTCTCAAGCACTTCGAGAACTTCCGCGATAGGCTGTTTACTCCCTTTTTACGTTATGCCATAAAACACCGCTATGCGAGTGTGGGAGTCATGATCCTCATGTTGTGTGTCAGTGTGGCGATGGTCACAGGTGGATTTCTTCGCTTTAGCGCTCTTCCTGCTCTGGAGGGCTCCACTGTGGTAAGCAGACTCCTTATGCCAGGCGGAACTCCGCTAGTGGAAACCTCCAAGACAGCTGCCAGGATCGAAAATGCAATCCATCAAATAGATTCTCAATACAGGGAGCAGCATGGGAGCCCTTTGCTAAGGGGCACCTATATTCGTTTTAACTTCAACCAGGATGTACAGGAAAAAGGACCTCATGTAGCCACCATAATCGCGGATTTAGTTTCTCCAGAAACTCGCAAAGTAAAGCTGACGAGTCTTTTGAGTCGGTGGAGAGAAACGGCTGGAATCATCCCCGGGGTGGCAGCCCTCACATTTCAAGAGCCCGTGTTGGGGCCAGCCGGCCGCCCGATTCACCTGCGTTTCTTCCATAAGGATCTACAGGCTTTACTGGCCGTTTCCCAGGTCGTGGAAACTGAACTGAGCCGTTTTGAAGGAGTTTCCAACATCATGAACGATATCAGGCTCGGTGAACCAGAAATTCAACTGGGGCTCAAGCCAGGAAGTCGAGGATCTGGGATAGATGCCACACTGCTAGGAGGACAGATCTTCGGCTCCATTCACGGGTTAAAAGTTGGAGATGTGCCCACCGGAAGGGACACTACTGAGGTTCTGGTGACTTCCTCACGAAAGGATCAATCCCGCCACGATTTCCTCGACCAGTATCTTGTGTTTCACCCACAGCGAGGTACCATCCCTTTTGACCAGATCGCCAAGACTAAGAAGAGTAGGGACTATACGCGCATTCCCCGCTCCGATGGAAAGCGGATGCTCAATGTCACAGCGGAAGTGGACCCTGCCCAAACCAACGCCGTGGCTGTCTCTGCCCACCTGCAAAACTCCCCGATTCAAGATCTTTTAAAGCAATACCCAGGCCTACAATTTAACCTGGAGGGCCAGTTAAAGAACGCGGGCGAAACCTCCAGCTCCATCCGAAATGCTTTTTTGGGAGGACTCATCGGTCTGCTGTTGATCTTGAGCTACCAGTTTGGATGTTTTCTACAACCCTTTCTGATTCTAATTACCATTCCTTTTTCGCTAATCGGCGTAGTATTCGGTCATCTTCTACTAGGGTTCGATATGTCCCTGCCAAGCTTGATGGGACTGGTAGCGCTCTCGGGTGTACTGGTGAATAATTCGATCCTATTGGTGCAATTTATCACCAAACACACCCGCGATGAGATGAGTCCCTCCAAGGCCGCCCTGGAAGCATCACGTAAAAGATTCCGGCCTATCTTCATCACTACGGCAACCACCCTGGCAGGAATGCTCCCCCTACTCTTTGAGAAAAGCCTGCAAGCCCAAATCTTACAACCACTGGTAATCAGCCTGACCTTCGGCCTCGCCTCAGCAACAATCCTAATCCTATTCTTCCTACCCTGCCTATACGCCATGAAAGAAGATTTCCAAGCAACCCCAGGATAGGGTCAAAGTCCAATTTTTAAAAAAGATCGAGTAGGCGAGAGCTGGGAGTACGCATCTAAATTCCAGCCAACTGAACCCGCTGGGTACTGGAAAGGTTGAATACTGGACTCATGCAGACTGTCCTACCCCCGCGTCATTGCGGTCTCAGATCCGCAATCCAGTATTTTTTGAGTTGACCCCTGTGGCTAACACCCCTGGACCCCGGATCAAGTCCGGGATGACGAGAATCAAGCAAAAACCCACCTGACCTACCAATAAAAAAAAGGAGGAGCGAAGCAACTCCAATAATTCAAAAAATTCTAATGTAAGAGGAAGCTTTCAACAATAAGGACGAGTAGACGAGAACTGGTGCTTTGGTGCTGGTTTGGGATTTCAGCAGTAGTGCATGAAGGGGGTTCGTGAGGAGGAGCTGGCATCGCCAACTTCGACGAAGGAACCCACTTCAGGTGCTGCTGATGGAAACCCAAACCAGTGCCAAAGCACCAGTCCTCGTCTACTCAAAGGGATTGCAGTCTTCGTTGTCGTCTATGACGTCATTGCTTCGAAGATGGTTTTGAAAGGCCTGGTAGTTACTAGCGATCCAGGTCTCAAGCTCCTGGGTTCTGTGACCTCCATCTGTCTTATCCGCATTTTTAACTGCTTTAACCTGCTTTTTTACAGCTTCACAGTTCTTAGCCATGGCGAATGCCTGAAAGAGTGCTTCATCTTTGCCAGTGGAAACACGACTCGTGGCAAAAGTGAGCATATCTGCGGCATCTCCGAATTGGGTGATATGTCCTTCATAAAAGTCTGAGAAACCAATAATGGTCTGCTTTCCATCTATGGTGGGGAAACCACCCTGAAGGTTCTTGGCTATATTTGCCGCGTCACCCGCTTTCGCACCGCCATCCTCCGAATACAATTTCTGCATTGAGTTGCCAAAGGTGATGGTCTTCGAGTCTGGGAAATACAGAAGGTATGTGCCATATCCTTCTCCGGTAACTAGTTTTCTTTTGCTGCGGTAGGTTTTATTGGGGTCATAGAGATGAAGTTTCAGAGCTTCCCTGGTCTTTCCTGATACCTTGGCTTTAACCTTTGAGACGCGGTAGATAAGCATGGCATGACCGCTCTCGAACTGGTTCCACTCCACATCTTCCGGTCCAACCCCGGTATCGCCACCCCACTTTTCCTTGGTGTTGTACACATACCAATAGAAGAAGACAGATCCGTGTTTCCTCACCCTTGTCTTGATATCCTCTATCTGGGCATGCAAACGATTGGGATTGGCAACCTTCAATTCCACATCTTCCGCTGAATATTGCTGATTGTGATGGTGGATCATGGTCTGCTGTACCCTATCTTTTAAATCCACATTGCGGGAGACTTCAAAGAGACGGCACTTGGCCAGACCCTTACCGCACTTGTTAAAAAACCTCGGATCAGAGAGTTTCGCCATGGAGGCCAGATAGGTCAATCCATCTATGTTTTGCTCAGGCATCTGGGAGGAAATGACGTCCCCAGAGCAATTCACAACCTCCGTATCAGATGGGTTACAAATCTGGGCCTGGGAATCATATTCCTTCCCGAATTTGAGATCCCTGTTCCCGATATATTCAACTTCCGGCCCACCTTTCTTGGGCTTCATTTCCTTGAGATGTCGAACCATCCCTGCGTACCAGATTGAAGTGATATAGCTAACTCCATAGCAGGTTCCAGAGCTGAATTTTTGACCCTCATCGGTGGAGGACGCAATGGAAGCAAAATTCACGAAAGATGGCGCGTCGTGATAGGGCTGAAATCCACCTGAGGCAATCGCTTTTGCTTTTCCTTCTACTCGGTAGGTCAGTTGCTTGGGGGGTTTCGGGATGACCTCTTCGCCACCTCCCCCTATCTCAATCGGATCTAGTTGGATGACTCCATTATTGGTTCGCTCCAATCCTCCAAAGTCATCAGAAAAAAGAGGATGGGTAGAGAGCCCAGCCAGGAAAGATAAGATCATTAAGCAGATTCTCATAGACTTAATCAATATCCAGAAATTGGATTTTGAATTGGGGTCCGAAATGAAAGATTTTTTCACTACTGAAAGAATACTACGTTGATTCCTAGAATTCGTTTCGTCTCAGTAAGGTAATTATTTTCCACTTGCCCTTCTTTGTTTATACCAATTCCGGTAGTCAGTGTCGTCCCCTGTGAAGGGAATATCTGTAAGCCTTGCCCAGAGCGCCAAAATCGCAGCCTGGTGAAATTGGAAGTGGGCTTCCTTGCGACGCAATAAAGCCTGGAATAGTGAATCTAGAATTATTGTGTTAGCGCTAAATTCTTCAAAAAGCAGCAGGAGTTTCTTAAACTGGCTTCCATAGCCCTTTTCAAAGGGCTCTATGAAGCTCTCGAGATAGCTGGAAGGGTATGCTTTAAATACCTTGAAGAGAAAATCAAGCGGATACTCCCCATCCAGGAAATACATCAAAGTCCTGGTTTGCAGTTCAGGAAGATAATCAGAAAAGAGCAGGTTTAAAAACAGAGCATTCGCTTTCTCAGATCGTGAACTGGCCGATTGGGCCATTATTTTAAGGTGTTTATGGAAGACGGGCGGTACTTTTTCAGATGCGTCCTTTGGAATTTTCTTGTAAAAATGTGGTGTTTTCAAAAGCTGTACGTATTGTACGAGAAAAAAATTATCACGCTCCGCTGAAACGCCTTTTAGAAGTACCCGTAGGGGAATACGCTCCTTGAGATCAGCCCCCATTTTTTCCATCGCGAACAGTTTTACGTAGGGGTCCTTTTCCTTTAGTAGTGCTCTTGATAGAAGTCTTAGCGGGAAGCTTAACTCAAGGGTATAGCTCTGTGAGAGAGCTTTTGGATAGGAAACGGAGCGTAGGTTCGACTGGTGCCACTCCACGGGATCATGCCCTAAACGAACCATGACTTCCGCATCAAGATATCGTTGTTGTTCCAACTGTGAAACAAGGTCATTTGGGTCCATCATTTCTGGTGCAAAAGAGTCACCATGCAGAAGTCGTAAATGAGCTACGGCCCGATTTAGTTCATGAACCATCCGATTGCTTCCCCAGCGCACGGCATGACCTCTGAAATCTTTGTAACTGGTAACCTTTTTCTCATTAGAATGGCTGAGAAAAGGACAACCCAACAACAAAAGGGCTAAAATACTTTGCCCCCATAGGGAACAGAACTCCTTCATTCTTCGTATCACAAGGTAGATTCTAGACTATTGAGCCATGCCACAACATCAGATTCTTAGCTTCATCTTATTCCTCTTTTGCCTGGGAACCCACTTTGGCTCTTCGCGTGTGGTGTTTCTGGGAGCCAGCATTACGTACGGCGCTGTAAGAGATGGGAAACAACTTCAGAAATTCCTCAAAGAGAAATTAGGGTTAGAGACAGAAATTTTTAGTGAGGCCGTCGGCGGTTGGACTTCTACAAGGCTTGCCGCAAACATTGGAGGTTTCGTAAAAAAATACCCTGCGGATACCCACTATTTTATTCATATTGGCGGAAATGATGTCAGTGTGAGACGACCCTACCCGGGGGGTGCCGGCAAACTTCGTAAGAACCTGGTGAAAATTCTCGAGACTATCTCAAATAGGGGTGCTTCCGCGTCTCTTTCACGTCTCAGCTTCAGGGCTTACCGGGGCTCCAAAGAAGAAGACGGCTCCCTTCCCTATAATCTTGAGGTCTATGATCAACTTTGTAAGCAATACACTCCCGACTGGTATAACCCGCAAGAAAGGCGATGCAGTCTAGATTTTTATGGATGGGCCAGGAAAAACAAGCAGCTTCTGGCAGGAGACGGGGTCCATTTCTCTCCCAAAGGATACCGAGCTATCCGGGAGAAGTTTTTGGTCTCGAATCTGTTTATTCCTCTTTTTGCCCGAGGCGAAGAAAGTCAAAGAGTCCCGGAGCGCCCTAAGGATGAGAATCCCGGATTCGAGGAACTGGGGCAATCTCATCCGCCTTCCAGAGCAATAGAAATCAAGAGCGAAGATCCACCTGCAAATCAAGCTCATTCCCATTCAAATGCTGCCCTGAGCTTCGAAGAACTTCTTTCCACGAAAAAAACCGGCTTAAGCTTCGATAAACTTCTTTCCAAGAATTCAGTTGATAGCGCGAAAGAAAATCCTATCTCCGTTCTCTATGTAGAACAAAATTGGGATATTTTGGAGAGACTCTTTGAAACTGCTCGGCAGTTTTTATGGCTGTATCGGCACAAGGAGAAACCATCCCAGGATTACACAAACCGATTGGTTCACTGGCAAAAAAGGCTTCTCTCCCTCGGCCTGATGGAGAGCGATGTTCAAAAAGTCTATGCGCCCATTCATTTTAGGCTTTACCATCGACTGCGCACCTATCTGCTCCAGTCCTATCTCTTGAAACTGGGTATTTCTCCTGGGCCTCTCGACGGTATCGTTGGTTCTAAAACCCGGGGGGCCTGGATGAAGTATCTTCAAAAAAGGGACTCCGAGAGCACTCCTCTTCGTGTACGATACGGCATTATCAGAGACCTGCGGGCAGAATTAATTGAGTCTCAGAAATAATAAACACCCGGTTTAAACTTGATGGATTGAAATGGATAGTGCGGTGATGCAAGAAAATGAGATCCAGGCCAAACCTTCAGCGATCAAAAAGAGTCTACACTTCCTGGCCTGGGCATCTGCATTCTTGCTGGTTTTTCTCCTCTTCGTGGGTTTCCAGAACGCCAAATCCATGATGCAGTTCAATAATGAGGGAACCCGAACTGCGAAATTTGAAACCATGAGCGCCGCTCAAAAGGTTGGATTATTCCTCTTTGGATTCCAAAGACCACGTCCTGAAAACTTAAAAACTCCAGAGAGTATTGGACTACCCTACGAAGAATTTGAAATTCCCTCGAAAGATGGACGCAAACTTCAACTTTGGAAGATTCCTGGAGAGAAAAGCGAAGCCCTGTTCATTCTCTTTCATGGTTACGTCGCCAAAAAGGAAAGACTACTGCCCGCTGCCAAAATCCTCCACGCGAGGGGATTCTCTTCTATCCTGGTAGATTTTCCTGGCTCGGGAGGCTCTTCAGGCTCCATAACAACCATGGGTATTTTAGAAGCGCTGGATGTAAAGAGCGTTTTTGAATTTGCCCGGGAGAAATTTCCGCAAACTCCCCTGGTTCTCTTTGGCTCTTCCATGGGCGCGGCAGCAATTGCGAGGGCTGTTGCCTTAGAGAATATAAGTCCCGATGGACTGATTTTAGAAAGTCCTTTTGATAGTTTTCTTCAGACCATGCGCAATCGTTTTCTGATTCTTAAGGTGCCGTCTTTCCCACTAGCCGAATTCATTGTGGGCTGGATGAGCGTGCTCAGCGGCACGAATGTTTTTGGTCATGCCCCGGCTAAATTTGCCAGCAGTCTTCAAATGCCGGTGCTTCAGTTACAGGGTGAAAAAGACATCAAAGTATCACACGAACAGGCTCAAAATATCTTTCGTGAAATTCCCGGACAGAAGCATTTACAAATATTTCCTAACGTAGGACACAAATTCTTCGCACAGACCCATCCTGAGCTCTGGGAGAACACGGTGATGGAATTTGTCGCGACTTTGCAATTGGGTATTTCCCTACAAAAATAGCGGCTCTTTGACCCTCCGCGTCTCTGGCGATTCCCTGCCCGTTTGAAATAAATTATTCATTTATGCAAATTTTTTGGAGTTTTTTGTAACCATCTGGCAGGGATCTCTATCTAAGGAATGTATCCAAATAAATTGGAGCTATTTTTGCGCGTCCATAAATCTACTCATCGAAAATGCTCCTTTGGGAATTTTTGCATTTGGATTTCAGCGATTCAAATGGAGAAATGGATAGTTGGGGGGAACGAACATGACTAGAATAATCCTGGCATTTCTTATCGTTGCTATCGCCGTGAACCAGGGAATAGCGAAGAGTGAGTTGTCGCAGGTAGTGCTTGAACCCTCGCGGGGTATTGCCCGCGTTGTGGGTGGAGTTACAGCCCAGCCCGGCTCCTGGCCTTTTATGGCGTCCATTCAAAAGACTTCTAGATTCGGCTTCTCCTGGTCCCATACCTGTGGTGGAAGCCTGGTTTCCGCCAGCTGGATTCTCACTGCAGCCCACTGTGTTGCAGATGTTACTACCCTACAAAGGGTCCGGGTTCATCTTGGAGTTCACAATCGGAATCTGGATACGCCCCAGGTTTTTGAACTGGTGTCCAGCCATATTCATCCCAACTATAATCGAAGAACCCTTGACTCTGATCTCGCTCTACTCAAGCTTTCCCGACCTGCTAGCTTTGCCAACCTGGGCCTGGTTCAAAACAACTCCCAGCAGACTCCCGGAAGGAGAGGTACTCTCATCGGCTGGGGAGCTCTTCACGAGGATGGGTTTAGCTCCAGCACCCTGCAAGTGGCAGAGGTACCCGTACTATCACAGAATGTTTGTAATTCAAGGGAAGTATATAACGGAGATGTGAGCGGCAATATGCTCTGTGCCGGATACCTGGAGTTGGAACAGGATGCTTGCTACGGTGATAGCGGCGGCCCCCTGATGATTTACGAAAACTCATTTTGGAGACAGATCGGGATCGTAAGCTGGGGACAGGGCTGCGCCCGACAGGATAAGCCAGGAGTGTATACCAGGGTGCTGCCCTTTTTGAATTGGATTGAGGAGACCATCGGCACCCAGGCTTCCCCTGAAGCACCTGTTGAGCCTCAAGAGCCAGTCCAACCAGCAGAACCTGTCGAGGCTGAATCCGTTCCTTCCCAACCTGCGAGTACAGAGATTCTGAGTGAAGGAAAAAATATTAGCCTGACCGAAGCGTTGAATTATAGTAATACCCCATTTCTAACCGGTGGTTCCCAGCCCTGGATTAGCCAAACTGAAATCAGCGCAGATTCCCATTCGGCTGCCGCCAGTGCAAAAATAGAGTCTTTTCAAAAAAGCTGGATCCAGAATACCTTTCGAGGCCCGGGTGTGCTGAAATTCAGTTGGAAAGTCTCCTCAGAAGAGAATTATGATTTTTTATCTGCATATTTGGGTCGTAGAAGGTTTAGTAGGATTTCAGGAAATGTGGATTGGCAAGTCCAATCCTTAGTCCTTCCCCAGGGCAATCATAAAATCACCTGGACGTATAGAAAGGACCGCTATCAAAGCTCAGGTCTTGATCGGGGGTTTCTTGACCAGGTTCAATATTCACAAGGAGCACTGAATCCCTCAACCAGAATCCTGGATTTTGGTGAATCCCTCCTCTCATCTGCGAAGACTACCCGGTCCCTGGTCTTCACTAACGAAAACCAGGTAGAATCCATCAGGCTCAAATCTTTCTCCATCAGGGGCTTTCATCGTTCCTATTTTAGTATTGAAGAGAATTCGTGCCTCGGACTCTCCCTTTCCCCCCTGAACTCCTGTGAGCTTATCGTGGCGCTGAATCCCCACAGAGAGGGCAGCAGACGGGCAACCCTGAGGATGGTCACTGATGCTTCCAGCAGCTTTGGTACCAATATCAAATTGAGAGGAGCCATCGTTTCAGAGCTCACTGCACCGCAGCAGCCCCCAGAGCCTTCACTGCCCCCCGCCTCCTCCCCCCTGACTCTAAGTTCTTCGTCGGTGAACTTCTCAAGTATCCCTGTAAACCAGAATTCGGGAGTTGAAACTCTGCTGCTTTCTAACCAGGGCGAGATTCCGGTAACAATGGGTGAAATCACCATTGAAGCCAATGAGCAGTCTGAATTTCAGATCGTGGAAGAGAATTGTTCCATGGTTGAGCTTTCTCCTTCCAGCACCTGTGAAATCCAGTTACTCTTCTCGCCGAAGTACCTGGGAGAAATCATAACAAGGATGCACCTTCCCACGTCTGCGGAAATTGAACCAGACCTATTTGTGGATTTAAAGGGAATAGGGATTTCCCTTGAAGAATTGTTTCAGGCTCAAAGTCTAGTCTTTGAACATGGAGGTGATGCATCCTTTCAAGCTGTTTTAGAGGGTGAGCAAGATCAGCGGTTCGTCTTGAGAAGTGGAAAACTGGATGACCTCCAGAGTTCCTGGTTCCAGACCTCGGTATCAGGGCCTGCGATTCTTGGTTTTTCTCTAAAGACATCTACAGAAGAAATTCTGGATCGCTTCAAATTTTTGGTCAATGGTACCCTGCGTTTCTCGCTCTCAGGACAAGCTTCCTGGAACGAACATCGAGTTCTCCTTCAAGAAGGAGAACAAATGGTTCGCTTTGAGTATGAGAAAGGACAGTCCGGTCAGGCCGGTGAAGATGCTGTATTTCTTGAACGCTTTTCTCATACCCCCTTGGAAATAAAACTGAAAGCAGGCTGGAACCTGATTTCTTCACGGGAAACCAAGCCAATCCCGGTAGATGTTTATTTCGCCAGTGAAAATTTTAGCACCCAAAATCAGCCGTTCACGATTGTATGGGGTTGGAATAAGGTAAAGAACCAGTTTGAGATCTACATTCCCCCGGAAGTTCCTCTAGATGAGAGGAATCATCCCCTACGCATTTATGGCAAACTCGAGGTGATAGAGCCTGGCAGGGGTTACTGGCTGAATGCCACACAGTCTTCAAGTTTCTATTTCAAGCCGGATTCTTATCGCTAGATTCCTAAACCCAGGGAGGTAATATCTGGTTTCATGGGTAGCCTGGACATGATCCATGACCTCATGATGGGGTATTCAGAACTATGGATTTCATGACCCTTATTGATGCTGTGAAAGGTGATATTGGACAAGACCGGAGCCACGGTTTCAAAACGCTGCTTTAATTCACCAAAATGAATCACCTGATCCTGGGGACCATGAGTCATCAGGACCGGGGTAATTTGACCAAAGGGACCCAGGTTGTTCACCAGTTCGTCGGGTTCAAAAATCCAGCCGCTAATGGATACGACACCCAGGAATCGATGATTCCCTCTAAGTGCCCACTCCAGGCCAATGACGGCTCCCTGGGAAAAACCGGTGAGTAGAGTGTTTTCAGTTTGAAAACCCCTTTTACTGAGTTCAATTTGGAGCTCTTCAAGTTTCTTAATACTGGCAAGAATTCCCTGCCGATGAAAGGGGAGCGCTCCATGCCACTCAAACCCACCTTTAACTTCTTGCTTAGTGCAATCAAAAGGGGCATTGAGAAAAAGATACGCGAAGTGATCTAATTTCAGCTTCGCTCGGACTTTGCGAAGATCCAGCAGATTCCCTCCCTGCCCATGAAAACAGATCATAAGGTGGGATGGATTTCCTTTCTTGGGTAATAAAAACTGGTGCTCTTTGAAGGATTTTAAGCCGAGGGGATTTACATCTCGCCCGGTTCCATAAAGAGCTCTTGA
>Ga0257122_1001589_pt1 | contig 15717 bp, 8 predicted proteins | sample SI106_120metaG_FD_190146 | JGI IMG/M metagenome (GOLD analysis project Ga0257122, IMG submission 190146) | Marine microbial communities from Saanich Inlet, British Columbia, Canada - SI106_120 | ecosystem: Environmental > Aquatic > Marine > Inlet | place: Canada: British Columbia | collected... | reverse complement strand
GTGATGGAATTTCCATTGGTAGAAGCTGTGGCTAGTTCACCTGGGTTTTGAGCGTAATCGGAATAGATTACTTTAAATTTTATTTCGCCATCATCGGCTTCATCGGCTGGGTAAACAGTCATCCACGTTTTTTCATTTCCGATTGATTCAAACTCATCTCCATTAATTTCAAAAATAGGAGGTTCAATTGGTTCACTCGTTTTTAGTTGGAATGTAATTGAATCACCAGGCATAGCAAATGATTGACCCAAAGCATTAGATGAAATTATTTCCAGCATTTCAATTCTTGGTATCGTTTCATCAATCGTTAAAATGCTATCACTCACATCACTTACAATACTATTGCCGGCCTTATCCCATATTTCAGCAATAAAGTGTACATCGCTTCCTTCTTTATACCCTTTCATTGATTCAAAAAGTTCACCTGGAATTGACACATCTTTTAGATTATCAATATCTTTTTTTTCAATCAGGGTTGGAATACCAAGATTTGAGAAGTTTTTTCCGCCATCAAAACTAATTCGGATTTGAATTCGTCCACCTTTTAAAGATGCATCATCAGCAAGAGGAACACCTACATTAACCGCAGTGGATAAACTATTCCAATATATTTTATAGGTGGCTTCTCCTTGGCTCAATCCTAATGATGAAAATAATCCAAACAAAAGTACTGGAAAAAGCTTCATAATTAATTTACGCATTTTGTATTTTCCCCTTTTATAGGAGAGAGTTAACGGTAATTCTTTTAGATAAAGCGAGTCTTTCATGGAATAAATAATTAATTCCAGTCAGCCAAATATCCTTTGGCTTCGTGATGTTTCTCAAAATCTTCAACGGGTTCATCATCTGATAAAGGTTGAGAAATCAATACAGTCAAAAGTTGTATTGCCTTTTCTTTTTGTTTATCTTTATAAAACGAACGGGCTAGATACACAGTTTGAGTTGGTGTCGCCTTTCCGGTTTCATGGGCTTTTGTTAAAAAGTTTAACGCTTCATCATTACTAGGCCATGATAGAATAAATGGGATATATGGTGATTTAAAATGGACAGCGCCCAACATAAAATAGCCACCACCGTTAGAATAATTCGGATCTAAATCAATAATAATTTCAGAATGTTTTCGCATTAAATCGGCAACACCTTCTTTTGCTGCAGCAAAAAGTCCATAGATTTCTGACCAACTCCCCAAATTGACCAAATACCAATATCGAACCGGAGCAGATTTTGGATATTTTTCAATTAATAATTCTCCCAAATCTTTTCCTAAACTAAAAATCACTTTTTTTGAGTCATCTTCCTGTGCAACAAATTTCCCTTTGTAATAATAACATTGAAGTAAATACACTCCCGCATCTAATTCATAGTTTGGGTTTTGCTGAGCCTTCTTAAATGCATTAATCGCAAGATTGATTTGGTCCGGATTTGCTAGCATACCACTTGCATTTAATGCTCGTGAATTATAAGCGCTTACACCATTTTGATAAGATGGATCATTTCCCATAAGAAATGTAAAAACAAAAAGAAGAATAAAAGGTTTTATGTTCATGGATTGAGTCGATTAAAAATATTCGATATAAGTGATTTTAATTTCTCTTTTAAAATAATCCACTTTTTCATCATCAAATAAAAGATTATTAAAATCAAATTCCAAATAAAGTGATTCCACAAATGACCATCGAATTGCAGCATTTAAATAACCACCTTTATTAATGGACATATTTTTGGCTGTCATATCATTTTCATTCAACGCACTATTGTATTCCATGAGAATCGAGAATTCAGGATTTAATTCTATATCGAATCCGATAAATAAATTTGGATCAGAATCGCCATCATCCACTTCAGTAAAATTATAATTTATTCCGGAATGGAGCCCCATATTTCCAAAAGGTGATGCCCAATTTTTAGATGCAGCAACATAAGCACCAAATGCTTTTGTATCATACCGTTGTAAAGAATCAGCCTCATGAAACCGTCCAAATCCTTGCGTATTTATTCCAACGGCAATGCCGGGCATGGACATGTTTTCATCAATAACAAGGTACTTTACTTTTGCTTCAGGCCGAGGGTACCATCTCAAACTATCGTCGCCAATTAAGTTTGATGAACCATAGGATAAGCCAAATTGAAATCGATCCGTAATGCCGGCACTGAGCCCCAAAATTAATCCACCCTCATCTTGAATTCTCATATCCATGGAAAAACTTCCACGGGATAAAGTCCCAGCAGTTGGAATTGTAATTAAATCTGTGGGTGGTGGATAATCCTGAGCGGATAATAATCCTGTGAAAAATAATAAGTAAATAATTTTTTGTATTGTCATGGCGTCTTAAGGTGAATTGGTTTAGGGTAAATTACATCACCCATTCGGGAGGTCAAAGAACGGACACGATGAATAGGAATTGTAAGAATATCATTTTCACTATCCATTCTAAATAGGATTCCATTATGAGTTAACTCTACAAAATCTACATTCATACTTTCTCCGTTAGATAAAATAAGTTGATCCAAAACAGTTTTAGGAATTATTCCAGCATGGCGAACAATAATTCGACTATTTTTTATTTCTCGAGCGATAATGTCCACTTCATCTAATGTATTATGAGAACGAGGCGGCGGCGTTTTATAAAGTTGGTCCGCCGGTGCTTGATCGATGGCAACATGAGAAAGTAATTCACCCTCATTTCCAAATTCCCAAATCTGCAATACATCCGCCATAATTTCGAATTTATATTTGAATCGTCGAATAACACGTGCGGATGGAAGATCACGCCATCGTTCTTCTTTTAAATTCCCAAGGTAATCATAATCTAATTCAACTTGTCCATATTTTTGAGCATCTACCGTTTCAAAAACAATTTTAGAAACATGAGATCCATCCAAAATTGTAAATATGGATCGTTGATCCGTAAATGTTAACGGTTCATTTTGTGCATACCGCCATTCTCGAAATTCTTTACCCCACGGCTCAGAATCACCAAGAACAATTAAGCTTAAATATTTCCACTTATCAGTGTATTCGCCTCTTTCTATGAGATAACCAGATTCATTATACTTGAGCATTTCCCTTTTTTCTAGATTCCCTTTCGCAGAAAATCGCTCAATTTTGACAGGTAACTTTCTGTCATTATAACTTACTGCAAGATACGGCACACCACGTCGATCCGTGGCCATCATAGATAAATCTGCTAGGAAATTATGGTCATTTTCAAAATAGCGAACGTAAGACACCATCTCGGTTTGCCCTGATAAAAAGGAAATCAAAATGAGAGTTATGATAGGTCTAAATCTGATGGCCATTATTCGTTCGGTATAATATCTTCGTCTAAAGAGTTTGAAAGTTTAAACCTAAAAATTGCACCTTCACTTCTATCACACACATAAATAACACCACGATTATCGACTGCTACAGCCACAGGTTTATTTAAAATTGAAACGGAATCATCCTTGGATGGATAGCCGACATTTTTAAAAAATTTCCCATTCGCATCAAATACATTTATATGAGATGAATCTGTATCCACTACGTAGATATTCCGATTCACGTCTACGGCAATATCCGATGGATATGAAAAAAGATTCGGATTCATTATGTCATCCATAGCCGCATTAAAGCCAGACGAGTAAGATACGTAATCGCCGGAATGGTCAGGAATAATCATATGGATTGGGAATTCTTCTCCTATTTGTGTGAAATATAAATTCCCCTGATAATCCACATCAAGGCTTAAAGGCTTATTTACGAATTCAGCACCTGTTCCATGCCCAATCGCGGTTGACCCAAAAATTCCAGTAAATCCCCAAACCAAATCTCCGGTTGATAATTCCAGGAGAATGGACTTTTGAAAATCAATTTGAATTATTCGATGTTGATTATTAATGCCGCCATAATTATCTGTAACGAAAATCATATTTTCATTGTCGGACGGTGATGTTAACCCGGTGAATTTGCTGGAGTCCGAATCATAATGAATATCTTTTAGTATATTTTTCTCATCTCGCCCATCAAAAAATAAATGGGGCGATAATAAAGAGTCGATTAAACTCTGGTCATTCGAAAATTCTGGCGCAATCAATTCATATTCCGGATTATTTAAATAAGAAAGCCAGGTAGCAGATCCAACTGTATCAATGACAACAACACCCGTCTCCATATGAAGAAAAGACCCACTGACCGAAACATTGTTAATCCCAACATCATTCCAATTTTGGTTCCATAAAAAAATACGTTGTGATCCATCAATAAAAAACACATTCATTTTTTTATCAATGTCAACATCAATGGGTGTAATACCATTTGTTTCTGAATCAACCAATCCTTTCAATGCATCAAATCCCGTTGGAGAATTACCATTTTGATCAAAGACTAGAATTGAATTAACTCCCGCATCGGCCACATAGACTCGTCCGTCTTGAGCAATGGAAATTTCTACAGGCTGGCTTAAACCATGAGCAGAATTCCATACAGGATTTAATTGTAAAAAAGACGTATCCCCTGCTCCAAAATTACCGGAATCTTGTTGATTGATATCATTTGGAATCCTAAATCGATCCACACATGAAATGACCATCATGGACAGAAAAATGAGATTAAAATATTGGCGTTTCATGATAAATAATAATTTACTTTCACAATGAGAACCCGATACTGAATCGTTTCGGATCCGATAAATGTTCAAAATTGGCATAGCCATAATCTGCCCTGATTTTCATACCGCCCACCGGAATAACAAATCCTGCCCCAAAAGTCATATTCTCTTCTTTTTTATTAGATTTATATCCCAAACGGAGAAACAACATTTCCATAAAAGAGTATTCCAACCCCGTTACAATATATTCTGCATTATCCACCGGGTGATTTAACTGAAGGGATATGGTTAAATGCTGGTTATTTTGATCAATAGGATCAAAGGCACCGCCAACTCTGAATTGTGTTGGTGGAGAAAATTTAGCAAAATCCGTTTGTTCAATAATTTCCAGACCAGAACTTCTGTCCAGAATCCGTTTCTGATAGGAACCGGTTGGAGAAACTTGTTTCCCGAAATGGGATAAAGATGCACAGAATCGCAACGATTTATATCCTGTCCAATAAAAGGTTCCCATATCCATTAGCACGGCATTCATCCCATAATCAGCCATATCTTCTGACACATGTTTAAATGTAATTCCAAAACTGAATCGGTCAGTCATTTTTGCACCATAGGTCAGCCCAATAAATCTATTTTGAAATGTGAAATAATTCCCTGTGCCATCAGGATGATATTCCGTTGTTTCCATCATAGGTTTCATATGAAGAATTCCTGCACTTACGCCAATATAATGTCGGTCCAATAACTGGCGTGTCATACTGAAATAATCATAATTGATATCTGCAGGCCATTGGATCTGGGAAAGGGAAATATCGGTTTTATCCAATTGGGCAATGGCAGCGGGATTATAATAGACGCTGGATGCATCCTGATTCAATGCTACAACAGATTCGCCCATTCCCACTGCACGGGCACTCACACCAATATTTAAAAAAGTAAATACAGATGTACCGGACCGCTGTCCACCCAGAATGGGGAAAAGGTTTTGTCCCAATCCAAAAGAAATAAGCAGCCCAATTATGAAAATGATGTGTAATAATCTTTTCATCAGAAATTCACCTGAATACCAACTTCCATAGTTCTGGGTTTATTGTATCTTGATGGATCCGTATTTGGATTAGGACTATTTGCTAAATGATAGCCAATAGTTTCCCCCGGTTCATATCCACGACCCGTATAAGGATTCACACGACGAGGTGTTAATTGATTCAACACATTCTCAATCTCAACATAAGATTTGATCCTTAACCAATTAAACTTGAAAGTTTTAAAAATTTTCAGTTCAATATTTTGTTTTGGCGTTTCACTGATGTAGGCATAGGGGCGATCGTCTTCTCTGGGACCTTCATAGTAAGGCTGTTCATTTACATAAATAATAGTATCCTGAATTGAGCGGGTGTAGCGCCTGCCTGACTCAAATTCGATCCGGGCAGACGCACCCCAATTCTTGGGATGATTGTAGGAAACATTTGCAAAAAAATGAAGGGGTCGATCCCAACTCATGAAATTTTCACCTAATGGTTTTTCTGATAACTGTCCTGCCTGGACCAAAAGGTTATCTAAAGGTGATGAACTTTTTCCCGTTACAATACTGTAATTGAAATTCAGGTCAAGATACCAGTTTCGCCATAACCTGCTTTTCAAGATCGCTTCTACTCCCCGTGCGCGGGCATAGTCTGCATTAAAATACATATTAAAGGACAAGTGTGCATATTTTGGATTTGAAGGACGAATGGTCTGGGATGTTTCATAATCAAACATATCCTTCCAATAGGCTTTCAGTTCCAAAACCTGGTCTTCACTGAATCTATGTTTTACGCCCAATTCATATTGCACCGTTGTTTTCGGATTCAAATTAGGATTCCCAAAAACCTGATACGTGGATTGTGATTTTGAGTTAATCTTGGCATAAACATATTGAAACGTAGGCAATTGCGAAAAATGGCCATAATAAAAATAAAGGACATCATTATCGGTGACCGGATGAGAGATTCCAAACCGGGGACTTATTCTTGCTTTCATTTTAAAAGGATCACCTGCCCAGGGAAAATCGAATGTTTCTTCTTCAAATATGACTCGAGCTTCATCCGTAATAATGATATTACTTGTGTCCTGGATGGCATCCTCCACATATCGACCGGGTATCCAATAATCCGTCCGAAAACCAATATTTAGGGTCATGCCTTCAAAAATGATTCGATCCTGGAAATAAAAAGCCCCAAAATAAGTTTTCGCATTGTAACTGTCATAGTTAGCTCCAAAACCGGATGAACCGCTCCATGGCTCATCTATATCCAAAACCTGGATATCTGTGATGGTATGTTCAAACCCTGTTTTCAGTTTATGGCGCGTTTCAGTGTGATAGGTCCAATCAAGATCCATTCGAGTATTTTCACTGGAAAGATCATACCATTCCGGAGCAAACCCCGTATCATAAAATTCATCGCCATATGTTATCTGGATATTCCCATCCTGATCCGTATTATCAATATTGTAATTGATAGGTTCCAAGTCCAGACGTTCCTGATAATCCGTCCATGGCAAATCCTGGACTGCACTATGTTCCATGGTTGAAAATTTTCCCAAAGTGAATTCATAGAAAGATTTGGTCGAAAGTGTATGGGTCCAGTTCATATTGATTAATCGTGTATCTCGGGTAATAGTATTATAATTGTCCAAGATATTCATGTACTGATAAGGGAAATAGGTAGATGCAAAGGCACGGGGCATATAGTACCCTTGGTTAATATTCATGGATGCATCGTAGGAGAGGAACAATTTCTTTTGAGGTGTTAATTCCCAGGTCATTTTATAGAGCAAATGCCAGTCATTATTTTCCCGGGATGCTAATCTATCCATGAATTTGTCCGATTTTTCATCACTAATTAAATTAGATGACCAATATCGATGCGGATACAGTTTTGAAGCGATGGGCAAATTCCCATCATACATTTTTCCATAGCCATTTAAGAAAAAAGAGAATCGACCCGGGAGGTCAGCCCCAAAAACACCTGGAATAGTTTGAAAGAAAAGATCCGGTCCGCCAAAATTAAATTCAATTCGATCCGAATTGGAATTACCAGAAAGAAAACGATCACTGGCATATTTTATTGCACCTTCATAATAATCACGACCCTCCTTTAATTTAATATTGATCACACCGGACATGGCCTGGCCATATTCCGCATTATATCCACCGGTGACAATTTCCAATTCTTCGATCGCATCCGCATTCACAAATAAATTTCCTGAATACCCGGACAAGGGGTCCTTTACAGAAAAACCATCTACCACAAACATGGATTCATCAATTCGTCCACCGCGAATATGAATCTCATTATCCTGCGTTGTGACACCTATTTGTTCAGACAATATATCTTCTACACTTGAGACGACCTTATTTTCAATATCCTCTTTGCTCACTCTTACCATAGATGATGTTTCATCCACATCAAATAGGGGTTTTTTACCCATGACAATCACATCTTTACCAAAACTCAAAACAGTTTCTTCAAGATTAAATGTAAGAACTGTTGTTTCTTTAGGATTGATATTCACGCCTGTATTCAAGATTATTTTGTACCCAATCATGGATACTTCCACATCATAACTCCCGGGTTTGATTTTTGGGATATGAAAATTCCCATTAAGATCCGTTGCGGCGCCATAATAGGTTCCCTTAATCATCACATTAACACCGGGCAAACCATCTCCAGAAATGGCATCTTTCACCTGACCAGAAACTGTCCCAAAATCCTGGGAATGAAGTGAAATGGATAAAAGGATGAAAAGAAAAATTCTCATTCGATGAATTCTTCTTCAAAAAGGTATTGAAACAGTTTTATGGAAGATCCATTACCATTAAGTTTCGCCCTGTTCCCGTCATAGAGTGGTAAAGTCATCAAGACGACCTTACCAGATAATTTTGTAGGTGATACACGGTACTGGCCTATACTGCAAACTGTTGGATTCCCCACCCAACCATCGCCACTTTGCGGGTCTGCCATATGATATAATTCCGTCACTGCTTCAAATACTGATTCATCGGGCCAGAATCCCTTTACTTTCACCGCAATCAAACTGGAGACCTCCAGATCCAATGTAGAATCAATGGCGCTTTCCACCTTTCGACCCGACCTTAACCGTCCATTGGGATTTATGGTGACTATAGAATCCAGGGGGAACCATGTAAATGTTGTATCTTCAAAATCGATAGGGTTAATAAATAAATTTCCACCACTCATGATAAAATTGATTAGGCTAGCCTCTGCAGCATTGTAGGTATCATTTGCTGAAGCAGTATTATTGTATGCGGCAAACCAAACTACATGTTTAAAATAATTCAAGTTAGCTGAAAGGTCCGTTGCTGAATAGGGTAATTCATCACCTATCTCCCAAATAGAATATCCATCTTCTCCAACAAGGGTGTCCATCATGCTGGCATACCAGTTTAGTGTATTATTTGAATTATCCAATGGATAATCATCTACGATAAGAACATCACCAATCAATGGTCTTACCCACCAAACTTGCGCATCATCCGGTCTTGTGGAATCGGGAAATTGGATCATAACGCTTTCTGCCCCGGCAATATCTTTGCATTTTAAATATATTGAATTTATTCCCGGATCTAAATTGGTTAAGGTAATACTGTTAATATCCCCAGCCAAACGAGCCCAGCAGGTGTCACAAGTATCATTCAATGTATAAAAAATATCAGTAATTGTTTCATTCCCATCCTGATCATACAAATCCCAGATAAATGTTCGAGTTGGAAATGTAAAACTTGTATCGCCCCCAATATCTGAAATTTGTGGATTAGATAAATATCGAAATGTTATTTGTGGGGATGAATTTTGGACAGGCACAACTAATTTTGCCGGTGTATTATCTTCATTCCCTTCATTATCTACAGCTTTTATCTCAAAGGAAAAAACATCTAATTCTGTCCTAATTGGGACATAAAATATTCCACCTTCTTTTTCAGTGTATATCCAATCAGAATCAGTATTCCATCGATAGTAATACCCAACAATATCGCCATCGGGGTCATCACCCCACCAATTTAATTCCTGTTTACTCGTTGTGATTGTATGAAATGCTGATGTATCAAAAAGTGAAATTGTTTCAAAACCATGATCTTCACCAGAAAGATCCGTCCCCCACCACATAAAATTGCTTGTATCATAGGCCCAATAGGAGTTGTCCTGATTGGTTGAATCAATAATCCACATGGAATCAATAATCACAAAAGATGAATCAAAATAATTAATAATATAAAATAATGTTGTATCTCCATTTTGGTCTATTTGAGGTGCAACCCAAATAGTATCTAATGCTACCAAGCTTAAATGTGTCTCGGGTGAAACAGATTCAACTTGAATAGATGGATCATCATATTCCCATCGATTGCAGGATAAAATGATAATTAAAAAGAATGAAAGTAGTAAAGTATAAAGGCGCATGTAGCGTGGCTGAGGGCGGGAAATAATTTTCCCGCCCTCTATTGATAAGTTATTTAACCAAAAGCATCTTCTTGTCTGCGATGAAATCACCTGCCTTGATCCGGTAAATGTACATGCCTGTAGCAACTTTCTCGCCTATGTTATCTCTTCCATCCCAATTCACTACGTGGAATCCGGAATTGAAAGAATCACCATTAGCAAGTGTCCTAACTTGACGGCCCATGATATTATAGATGACCAATTTGACATTTTCCTGCCCACCCAGGGAAAACCGGATCTGGGTCTCAGGGTTGAATGGATTAGGGAAATTATCATGGAGTGCATACTCGTAGGGATTTACTTTTACATCATCATCAATACCAACGGTAGCACCTAAATCTACTACATCACGAATTTGAACTTTGTAAGTCCCAAAACTGTAATTGAAGATTCCCATGATATAGGATAACTGCTGCCCTTCAACAAGTTCACTCATAGCATTGTCTGCATCCATTGTCGCCATATCATCATCAATCAATGCTTCCATGCCAGATGCGTCTGTTATAGACCAATCGTGCTGGTTAACAGCAGAAACGGTGACATTATCCAATTTCACCAAAACACCTTCATAAGATTCAACTTCATCTGCATTTTGCATAAGATCTATGGTTTGCGCGGGATAAGCATTTATTTCATTTCCATTACTATTTATAGTGGGATTAGTAACATTTATTATTTTTGTTGAACCATAGTGCTCTATTACATCTCCCGTTATGGTAATATTATCTCCCCGAGATAGAGTTAAACTACTTTGAGAACTACCATCAAAGAAAATGCCTGACCATTGGCTGTTACTGCTTTGCATTGCATATGAATTATATGATCCAGAAGTATAATCATAACTATCGACAGTCACTTTTCCAGATACGGTTACCAAACAATCTTTATACAATGAATTTCCTGATAACCAAGGAGTTTCCTGAACCATGCCGATTGTTAGATTATCTGATACATGAAACCCAAGTTGCTCATGCGCAATATCATAGGGGTAGATATTGGTTTTTGGTTCTGACTGATCTGCACCATCATCGGTTGCTGTGATATAATAGTATACCGTATTGGTATTGGCCACAGGGATAACACCTGTAAAGGTGGAATCACCAGCTGAAGTCATTGCAACAGAAACATAGTCACCTCCATCCACAGAATAATGTAGCAACGCTTCGGAAATTGTAGAATTATCCATTATAACACAGGAAACAGCCACTTCATTATCACTGGTTGTTGGGGCACAGGGATCTCGGGATAAATCTCTTATAGATGGCGGACCTGAACCAAATTCAATATCTTCCACATAAAGAGGACATAGCTTATAGGTGGTTGAATCTGCATAGCTGCCATAGTGATGGTAAAGCCACCCTTCCATAGATTGCACCAGTGAACCTACCGGAGGCGGACCCACGGTTCCAAAATGGGTATATATACTGTCAGAATCATCATCCACCAGGACAGATCCTGTACCATCGTCTACAGCAAAAACTTCATACTGGAGATCATTATTAGTTACAATACCGTCTTCAATACGAACCATGGCATTACCCCACTGTTCAGCTGTTGTGGGCCAGCGCAGATCACCTGTATTAACAGTATCTACAACAGGTAAGGACTGTTCGATATCTAAAATATCAACGGGTTCAGTTATCCAAATTTCCGTCATATTTGAAACGTCACTACGATACTCAGCTACAGTGCCTGTTAGTTCAACTAAGTCTCCTTCAAATAAGACCGGGAATGCAGATGAATCAGAGTCATATGACATGATTGCGCTCCAAGGACCGCCATTTACATCCGCAAAAATGAATTTAACACCAGAACCAGCATAACTTAAGCCTGTTGGCATGGTTACAATTCCTCTGGTTGTTATAGTTGGCGAACCAGCTGGTGGAGACCAACTAGAACCATGTAATCCAATTGAGAAGTAAGAAGAATCTGATCTCGTATCAACAGCTGCCTTAATCAGGTCACTATACAATACCTGCTGTATACGTTGTATTCGAATCGGGTCTCCGTTGGCTTCAACAATATCTCGCGCCAGACGAGGCAGGAGTTTTGTATTGCCGTAAGAATAAGTCATAACTCCTGATACTTCAGCTAAAGATTGACCATTTTCTGGATAATAATAATAATCCCAAACGTCATCTAACCGCATGGAATTAGTACCGTCAGAAACTGACCATTCACCAAAACCTAGATCTGGATTATCTACTGTTACATCTTGAACAGTTATCAAACAACTTTCAAATTTTTCAGCATCAGATCCTCCGGTCATAATCTGCCCGGGCGCAACAATGGAAGGATTGATCATATTGACTGCTGGACCATGTATAATAACAGCAGTTACACCAGTTATCTCAGTCAATCCATCATCACACGTACTACAATAATATTCGTCAACTGTTCCGATAACTGTTACGCTATCCCCTTCAGCCACTGAATGAAGCGTTCCTGCGGATGATGAGAAATCAAATGTATCCCAGCCGCCATATTCAAAACAGACAACCCCGTTCCAAGGACCTTCCGCATCCTGGACATAAAGATAACTATTGCTGCTGCTCCCCCAGAATTCAGCAGTTACAATACCGCTAATGGTAACTGTTTGCCCATCCATAGGCGAGTCTCCTGATGAATCTGTTGTATACTGAATATCATGAATGGCTGTAATCTCACCACCTGTTGGGTTCACCATATAAGAAGATTCAGCGGATGTGGTGGTGCCGTCTTCATTATCAACAGCTGTGATTGAAAATGTAATCGTTGTACCAGCCGCCTGTGCCGGTATGGCTCCTGTATAGGTATCACCCGTTGTATTGGCCATGGCAACATCAGTGCTAGTTGATCCTGAATTATAGGTCAAGGTTGCACTGGCAATAGTTCCATCATCCGTGATAGCTGCTGATACTGTTACATCATCTGCTTCTGTAGGAGAAGAAGGACTAAAAGATACATCTGTTATTAATGGCGGTCCGTCACCCATGGCTATATCATTATCATCTCGAGCAATTAATTTATAATTATCATAAGAATAATTTAAAGGACCCGTAATGTGGGCGATAACATCACCCTCATTTGGGGAATATGTATACATACTGGTAAGGGCATTATCAATTAATAAAACATTGGTCCCATCACTGACTTCCCACTCACCGTAACCAGCGTCATCATTTGAAACTGTTACATTTTGAATTTTAAGTAAAACGCCTTCCCAGGGCTCCCAATCTGATTGGCTCAATGTCAATATCTCTGGATTAGGAAGTGAAATACCTGTTGCAAGGGTAACTACAGAAGAAACATTCTCAATTTCTGTTTTACCATAGTATTCTTTTGTTGTTCCAGTAACTTCAATACTGTCTCCTCTGGAAATAATGACATCAGGTGCATAAACATTTATGCCGCTGTATTGGCCCTGGCCATCCTGTATATATATACTTTCGCCACTGGCATCAGGCGTTTCACCGGTCCCTGCAGTAACTACACCTCTTATAGTAACCGGTGTATCATCAGCGAATGAGCCAGATTGTATATCATAAATCAAGGTAATATCTGGTGCACTCGCAATACTGAATCCAACCGTATCAGCCACATTTGGGTCCAGGTTTGCATGATTATTATCCACCAGCCATACAATCACCGTATGCGAACTTTCAGAAAGTCCTGTCAGGGCAATGTCATCCGTTGTGTACTGCATTACAGTTGTGCCTCCATCCACTGCATAATGAACATGGCCGTCTCCACCAGAAGTGGCTACAGTAAAATTGGACGCTGTAAATGAAACGGTCACATCAGTTGAATATAGTGTTGCACCAGCCGTTGGGCTTGTAATGGAAAGAGTGGGTGAAGCAAGGTGTGGGTGTGAACCAATATAATCCCAGGTATTTTGTGCATACACTATCCATTCTGAGTTATCTGCGTCTGTTCCAGCGGATGCTGTCCAGTCTGTATTGCCACTTGTTACAGTAGATTTTCTAACTAATGTATGATCTTCTGTCCCATCAGATACACCCGCAACATCCCAGCCGCCATCGAGCTCATCAACGCCCATGTCACCAATTATATCAATAATGGTATATGAACTGGCTGTTGCCCCTGCTTCTGTAATAGCAAATACATCATTCCCATTACTCAAGTAGGTAAAAGTCTGATCTCCTTCAGCGGCTATAAATGCATCTGCGCTTCCATGATAAACAACATATACATCACCATTTGCTATAATAGTACCCACAGCAAATGTAACGTTATCGGGATAGTCCCATTCGTTATCTTCATTACATCCATTACTACAACTGGAAAGTGAATAATTACTTAGATCAACACCAGAACCCGTGCCATTATATATTTCCAGATATTTATTGTTGCTGCTACCTTCCGCATATTCACTGAAAAACAAGCCTGTAACATCCACGGCTGGTGTTTCCAAGGCGCCTTCATCAATCCAGCTAGCGATAAGATTTACTTCATCCCCACTTAAATCAGGATTGTTTCCCGGAGGCATAGCACCTGAGTTAACTTTTTGCCATATTAAACTATTGGCGTGATCCAGAGGTATGACCACAGGGCCATTTTCACTGTCTCCAGCCATTAAATTATTATATGATGATAAATCTAATCCATTTTGGTAACCACCACCATTTGTATGGCATCCGGAATTTGTACAATTAGCATCAATGATGGTTTGAACCTGTGAACCATAATCCACTTGTCCAATTAGCATTCCCATTGCCATGATGATTAAGATCAATTTTTTCATTTGTTTCTCCTGTTTAGTTATTTGAACCCTTTTTTTAAGGGCTTTATTTAATGATTAAAAATTTTCCTTCCTTGATCTGGCCAGAATTTTTGTCTTCAACTGTAAACAAGTAAAGACCAGATGCAGTGGCTTGATCATGCATAGTAATCAGGTCCCATGCATGTTCGCCACCTGCCATTAATGGATTTTTTTGAGCATCAATATTTGCAATATCTGCGCCATTGTATGATTCTTCATGTTGAATGATATCTACCAAATCCCCAGCCAGTGAAAAAATTCGAATTTCAGCTTCATTTGGCAGATTTCGAAACCATAGCATTTTGCTTCGGCTGCCATAGCCATCCCAAAGGGCCTGTCCCTTAAACGGATTTGGATAAACGGTCGGTTCGCCAACCCAATTATTTTCTTTTGCTGCAGCTTTACCTGGAAAAACATAAACTCGATTTGAGTAAATCGAACTTTCCAAACTTTCAAGATTTGCATCAGGATCTCCCTGATCATAGGCTGTAACAGCGTAGTAATTTAACCATCCATCCTTGATATTTGCATTCTCAAATTTATAGTTATAATAAGTGTCATTAATCAACACACTATCCGCTTCACCAAATTGATCTTTGATCTGAATTGTTGAAAACCCTGTGTTATATCCAATATTATTTTTGAGATCAGTTTCCAATAATAAAGAAAATTCACCTAAATCATCATTGGCTGTTTTACGTGCACCATAAATCCGATATCCTTCAAAATCCGCTTCCTGGCTGATTGGATCTAAAAAAGATTCTGCACCATCCTGCCAATAAATTGTCACCTTTCCCGATTCAACTATTACTTCCATATTAGGAGAAGGCGGTGGTGCAGGAAGGATATAACGATCAATCAC
>Ga0257122_1001588_pt1 | contig 15736 bp, 11 predicted proteins | sample SI106_120metaG_FD_190146 | JGI IMG/M metagenome (GOLD analysis project Ga0257122, IMG submission 190146) | Marine microbial communities from Saanich Inlet, British Columbia, Canada - SI106_120 | ecosystem: Environmental > Aquatic > Marine > Inlet | place: Canada: British Columbia | collected... | reverse complement strand
AACTGACAAATAATTCCAACAGCGACTACAACGATAGGGCCCTGTACTAATCTAAATATTTTATGCTTCTTCGACAGGTATAATTCCCATAGTAGTAACAGCCCCATTGAAATAATTGCAAGGATTATTGCTCCGGCGGTTACATGTTCAAAAAATTGCAACAGTGCGGTAAACATGCTACCGTCATGCAGTTGGTTAAAATAATCAGGCCCTTTCCACTCTCCGTCATATCCAAATGCAAAAGGTAACTGCTTTATGAAAATAATGATTCCAATGCCCGCAAGCATTCCATTTATAGCCGACAGAGGGAAATAATAACCGATAATTCCAGCTCTTAGCAAACCAAGGATTATTTGAATTATGCCGGCAATGACTACGGCCAGCAAAAACGTCTCAAATGGCATAGTAAGTAGCGTAGTCAGGATAATCACAGCTAGGCCTGCAGCAGGTCCACTTACCCCATGTGAGGACTTACTTATGGCTCCTACAAGAGTCCCACCAACAATTCCTGCTATAAGACCGGAAAACAGGGGAGCGCCGCTTGCCAACGCAATGCCCAGACAAAGCGGTAAGGCAACAAAGAGCACTACTATGCTTGACGGTAAATCTCGATTGATCGATGAAAAAAGGGATGTTTTTTGCTTCATGGTGTTTTACTGCATCAACTTGCCTTACAACTGTTTTTATACTGAACATTAATTTATTAAAATCCAGGTAGCTGTCTAATAAATATTTGAAACCCAAGCTCTACCCATCCATAATCCGTTAATCATTCGGAATCCCTACAAACCAAAAAATAATACCAAAATCTGCCATCACCGGTTTGCACTCGGTGAAGTCTCAAAAATAAAAGAATATTAATAACATTACTCCTTTCTGCAATGATCATGTAATATTTTTCCCTGTTTCATTTACTGCATAAGTTTTAGAAAGTAATGTATTAGCAATAAATCAACTTAAAAACCATAGTGTATACTAACTATTTACGGGCTGTTTTTGATACTGCTTGCAAGTTTCAAGCAATAAGAATATTTTTGATTTGTTAAAAGCAGAAATAGTTTTGTTGTATTTTAATGCAACTTTTGTTTGAAACAGTATATCCATCAAAACTAAAAGGAATTTATCTTACTATTTGCTTGTTCTGATAAAAAGAGAACAGGCGACGGTGCTGGTTTTTCTGTTTGAGCGTATTGGATATGGTTAAACCTTATAGTATTGTTTACGATGTGAGTGTGATTAGTGTCAGATCTTATCGTTTCAGCGGGTGAAACCGTCACTGGGTCAGGCTAATGGCAAAGAAGAGATTTACTCTAAGAGATGTGGCAAAACACCTTATACTCTCCTGCCAAGTACAAGGTAATGTTCTGGCTAATAACTCTTGCACTTCATTCCTTATCTATCAGTGTTCATGGGATTAGGATTTTATAGCTAAAATTCTTTGAGTAATTTCTTTTTTTTGTATTCATAATCATCGTCTGTTATAAAACCTTCATTTTTCAATTGCAGATACCCTGCCAGAGTATCTTTAATATTTTTTTTCTTTTCACCTTCATCACCTCTTTCTAGAAGGTCTCTTTTCTTGTGATCGTAATCTGTTTCATTAATAAAGCCACCCTCTTTTAGTTTGCGTAGCTCATTAAATTTGTCTCTTATGTTCTTTTTTCGTTTGCTGCCGCCTAAAATCATAGCTTTTCTGGTTTCATAATCTTCATTGCTAATAAGCCCGGCAGTTTCTAATTCCTTCAGGTCCAGGAGCTGTTCTTTAATAATATTCGTTCTAGGCTGTACACCTTTAATAGGGCTTTCTGAAATAAATTCTCCGGTACCGGTGGTTGTAGTTCCTTCCTGCTTATCACTGGGTAATACTTTCTTTTCTTTATCTTCTTTTTTGACAAAAGCATCTTTTTCTAAGTCAATTATTAACCAATTATCATGACCTTTCTTAAGTCGTTGACCGGAACGAATGTTTATTTTCCAAAATGGGCTTTTAGTTACACTAAAGGGGTCAACAAATGCTGTAGCTCCAAGATCTTCAAATTTCTTTGCCTTGTCCCTGCCCTTATTAACTATACCTTCATACTGAATTCTTGAGAAAACAATATTTAATTTATCACCGGAAACAAATAATCCAAATATGGTATACACTTCTGACTTAGTAAATTTTATTCCCTTTTTATGATTTGAATTTACCAATATGTATTGTGATGGAGATGCTCTTGTGAAAGCACCTGTTATATGGGATGTTAATTTCAACAATTCACTTTCATGAAATACATTCTGTCCTCTACTCCAACCTTTTATGTCCTTTTTTTTAAAATAAATGGAAGAGAGCGCACTTGCCAGAATATCCTTTCTTAAATATTGTGGATGATCAAGGAGAGTTTTTGAGGTTCCTTTTGTACTCTTTAATTCTTCAAGCTTTATATATGTCTTACCTTCACTAAAAATATAGTCAGATGGATCATGAACTTTACCCTTCAGGGCAAAAGGACTAGAGCTTGTACAGCTGACTGCTCCAGATAAAACAACAAATAACAAAAAAAGCTTTATTTTTTTATACCACATTTTATTAGCTGGATTGAGTAATTATATATTGTTTTAGTTGTAGGCAGATCTGCCTCATTCTTTGTGCTACCTTTACCATAATATGAGCCCTTAATCTTTCCCACACTCAAGCATTTCGCTCGGTATGGGCGGGTGCAACTACTCCTGCGATTTTAATGGTATCCATATAGAATACATTGCTGCCTTATTGAGAAGAAGCAAGATATTTCATAAATTTATATCTCTGTAAAAAAAAACTTTATTTATCAAGGCTTATCCATCATTTGATAGGGTAAGTATATGTCTGTGTGATATGTAGTCTAGTAGATATTATTATTTAATACTGAGGTATGATACTCAAGTAAATACCAAAATCAAGAGGAAAAATCCTTTCTATCTCCCCATCTCCTCCATATCCAGTTTAACATATGCGAAATGTAAAATACCGCAATCTTATGCAAATTTGTCCAATATTGTTTCCTTCGGACGGCTCCACTTCTGCTGTGCAAAAGTTCCGGAAAGATGTGCTCCGTTCTGGTAATGCATGATTCGTAAGAGTAATTAGCCGTTTGTTTCTGTAAATAAATATAGTTATGCATATTTTCAAATATAGTATCAATAGACTATTCCGTAAAAATGGATTTATTGTATTTTGACACAAGACTAGACTTAGATAGTTTTCAAAAGAGGTAGCTCGGAATAACTAAATATGAGTAAAGTCCTGGCTTCGTTTGATAATTAACGTGATATCTGTACTTTGCTATATTAATTCCAGCAAAGATAGTTCCTGGAAAGAAAAGTACGTTCTATTTTATATTTATCCATTGCTATCGAAATTTAAACAAATTTACTGAATGGAGGTGAATGTCTGGCTGGAGAAGTAAATGTACTGTTATTTAGCGGGATGACTTTATTGTGAGGAGATTGTGCTATGAAAAAAGTGATATTTATGTTGGTTGCAACTATTTGTGTAGTGTTTTTGTGTAACGTAAAAGTTGGATTTACTCAAGAACGAGGGATGGTAGATAGGATGAACTATTTAGAAACCAGGATTAGTGAAATAACTACTATCCAAAATGACTATTCGGGGATGCTGGAAGAGCACGGAGGTGTTATACATTCTTTAAAAAGTCTTATGGATAGAGTTTCGGTTGGCGTCGGTATGCGTACCAAATTCACTACGACAGAAGATGCCGCCGGCACGAAAACCGATGGGGTAAGCGGTGGAAGAAGTTGGGATAAAGATTTTAATCTTGATAGCATGCGAATATACTTAGGAGCCAGAATTACCGATAATATAACGGTAGAAATCAATACAGATGTACATGAAAGAGATATTACTGATGATAATATTAACGTGCTAGATGCATTTGTAGAATTTAAGTGGAACGACTATTTTCACATTCGGGCTGGAAGGCATCTTCCGGCAAGTGACCGTTACAATCTTGACGGGCCGTATTATCAAAATTCTTTTAACTTTCCACTTGTTTCACAGAGATGGCCGAACATAGCTCTTGGCCGTGTAGACGGTGCTAGTGTTTGGGGACAATACGCAGGTGGAAAATTCAAGTGGCAGGGTACCGTGTCAGAGGGTAGTGAAGTTGCCGGTGGTGCCAATGATGATGAGGATCATTTGCAGTTGTCAGGTCGTCTGACTTACAATTTCTGGGAGGCGGAATCCGGTTATTACAACAGCAGCACTTACTACGGTAAAAAAGATGTACTGGCGATAGGCCTGGTAGGGTGGCATCAGTCAGATGCTATTGGAACCGCAGCTAACCCGGAGGATTATAATGGCTGGAATGTCGATTTCCTGCTTGAAAAAAACATGGGGTGGGGTACCGTAGACATAGAGGCGGCATATTTTGATTATGGTGGTCATGGAGTAGGCGATAACAATGCGACTGCTCGGTCCATTGGTTCGGCCTGGACCGCTGGGGTTAGTTATCTGTATCCTGAAAAAATCGGTTGGGGAGCTCCGCAATTTGTCTCTCGATATCAACAATTTGATCCTACCGATAACGTGACTGCAACAGCCTTCACTGAGTCAAAACTAGAATTGGGTTTACATTACATTATAGAGGGTCATAACGCAAAAATTGCCTTGGTATATAGCAATACTCATATTGGTGGTACAACCAATGAAGATCGCGGTGCAGTGCTGCTAGGGATGCAATTTCAGCACTAAGCTAAGTTGTATATGGACCCTTCAACACGGGGTAGTGTGTAACGGGTAGCAAGATTTAATAACAATTAAATTTCGTTATCGTTTATATTCTGTGGCTTTGCAAAGAAAGGAAGAACAAATGCATAACAAAAGTAAAAAAAGCGTTTTTGGTTGGGGAAATACTTTCAAAAGTAAGCGTAGTGTAGTCATAACTGTTGCAGTAGCTATGATTATGTTTGTTGGGTTTCAGGCTGCCAAAGCAGGGGAAATTGATCCCTCAAAACCACCCATTAAGGTTGGGGTATTACATTCCTTAAGTGGTACTATGGCTATAAGCGAAGTTGCGATTAAAGACGTGGTTTTAATGGCAATTGATGAGATCAATGCCGCCGGTGGTCTTTTAGGCGGAAGAAAGGTTGTTCCAGTCATAGAAGATCCTGCCTCAGATTGGCCTACTTTCGCAGAAAAGGCTAAGAAGCTTATACTTCGTGATGATGTATGTTCTGTTTTTGGTTGTTGGACTTCTGCAAGTAGAAAAGCGGTACTTCCTGTATTTGAAAAATATAACCATTTATTGTGGTATCCCGTACAGTATGAAGGGAATGAGTGCTCCAAGAATGTAATTTACTCAGGAGCCGCACCAAATCAACAGACATGCCCTGCAGTGACATGGCTTTTGAAACAGGGTAAAAAAAGATTTTATCTATTGGGTTCTGACTATATATTCCCAAGAACTACGAACATGATCATTAGGGGTCAGCTTGAGGCAGAGGGTGGTGTTTTAGTGGCTGAGGAATATACTCCTCTTGGGCATATGGAATATTCTACTGTTGTGAATAAGATTAAAAAGGCAAGACCTGATGTTATATTCAGTACAATCAATGGTGATAGTAATGTTGCTTTTTTCAAGCAATTGCGAGCTGCCGGTATTACACCTAGAGATATCCCGGTTATGTCAGTGAGTATTGCTGAAGAAGAAGTTCGAGGTATTGGTGGTGAAAACGTAGCAGGCCATTATGCCGTATGGAATTATTTCATGAGTCAAAAGAGTCCTGAGAATAGTACGTTTGTAGAAAATTATAAAAATCGCTTTGGGCAGGACCGTGTTACTGATGATCCTATTGAAGCACAATATATTAATGTAAAGGTGTGGGCCATGGCAGTAGAAAAAGCCGGATCTGATAATGTAAATGCCATACGTGAGGCTGCAAGAGGATTGGAATATATGGCGCCTGAGGGGCCTGTTCGGCTTGACCCGGAGAATCAACATTACTGGAAGGTAGTGCAGATTGGTAAACATTTGAAGAATGGACAGTTCAAGGTTGTATGGAGTACACCTGGTCCAGTACGCCCAATGCCTTGGAGCAAGTTTACTAATCCCGACAAAGATTGTGTTCAATCCAAAGGTGGAACAATTACTGTATCTGCGGGTGAGAGAGGTGCTGACTATGAAATAATGAGTAATGATGATATGGCTTCTATCGCAGGTGGTGGCGGTACTTCATCTTCATCGCTGGAAAACAGAGTGGAAAAACTGGAAAAATGGATGAATAGTTTTAAGTCAAGATAATAATTGAATTACTTTCAAGTGCAATTTTTCCATGTTTGTTATTGTATTAGAATTGTTAATCAATCAATTTGATTTTTAGTTGGGGGGAGAGGGAAGAAACACATAAATGTCTGAAGATATGAAGAAAACCTAACTAATACCTCCCCAGATATTATCTAGGAATTTCTTTGGCTTCTTTAGAGGATCTAACTCATAAGTTAAGTGATGTGTCTTTTCCCCTCAACTAAAAATTACAATTAAAAGAATAGTTTTTTATTAAATCCTGATAACAATGAAAACAAAAATCAATATCAAAGAGATGAATATTTTTTATGCAGAGTTTGTTTTCTTGTATAGTGCTATCTATTCTAAGTAATAGTTAGCATATGCTATTTTCTAAAAAAAATAATGTGGTATTCTTATTCTTGTCTTCTAAGCTATTTTAATTTTAGATTTTCAGAAACGAAACTAGGTTATACATATGAGATTATATCACCTTTATAAAGATAAAAACGATTTGTTAAATCATTCACTGATGAAACTCTCTAAAAAAATAGCAGTTTTGCTGTTTGTTATTACTGCATTATTTCTTGCCAGGATGGATTATTCAGAGGCTGCGCCAAATGAAAAAATGGATGATCTGCTTTACGCGCTCTCATCACATAATAAATATGTTAGGGCGGGTGCTGCCGAGGAACTTGGAAACATTGGTGACCCTGCAGCCCTTAAAACACTAGATGATTTATGGAATGAGGAGATGGATGATGAAGTGGTATTTGCCATAGAGCTGGCTATTTGTAAGCTGCAATTATCAGATGCAGATCCTAAAGTTAGAATACTTGGTGCGGAAGGGTTAGGTGAAAAGGCAGGTACTCGTTCCGTTATAGATGCTACGACAAGCGACGGTGAAGGTAGTTCTTTGTTTAAGCATATCTCGGTAAGTGACCAGGAGATGATGGTTGTAATTGCCTTGATGGAAAAAATGTTAGCCGTGGAAGAAGAGAACAATGTCAAGAGCGCTATCTCCCTGGCTATTGAAAAATTTAAGATGTCTGATGGTGATCCCAATACGCGAACTGAAGCTGCCAGGTTCTTTGCTGAGTTGAAGGATCCCGGTAATCTTATGTATTTGGCAAGGGTTTTAGAGAAGGAGAAGAATGTAAATGTGATAGCTGCCTTAAAGGAAGCAGTTGTTGAAATGGAACAGAAAGAGCAAATGGCTCTTACACTTAAGCAGCTATTTAACGGTTTTGCAGTTAGCTCTCAATACCTATTGATTGCTATTGGGCTGGCAATTACTTTTGGGGTAATGGGTGTAATAAACCTGGCTCATGGAGAGTTTATGATGCTAGGCTGTTATGTTGCATTAATGGTACAGAGTCTGTTTGCAAGTTTCTTTAGTGAAAGTATTTTCGGACTCTATTTTGTATTGGCATTACCAATGTCATTTATGTTTACTGCGGCCTTAGGATATGCACTGGAGCGTTCGGTTATTCGCTTTTTGTATGGTCGAGCGCTGGATACCCTGCTGGCAACCTGGGGTGTGAGCTTGATTATTCAACAAATAGTGAGGAATGTTTTCGGCGCTAATAATATTGACGTGCCAAGCCCTGGCTGGCTCCAGGGCGGAGTTACTGTGTTTGCAGGGCTGCATTTACCTTACAAAAGGTTGTTTATTATAGGCTTTACAGCTCTTATTATTGGAGCTGTGTACTGGTTGTTTTATCGTACTCGTTTTGGGTTAAAGGTCCGGGCTGTAATGCAGAACCGCGATATGAGTAATTGTTTGGGTATTTCCGTACCGAAAGTAAATTCTTATACATTTGCGCTTGGTTCGGGGCTTGCCGGGCTCGCCGGTTGTTGTATGAGTTTGCTGGGTTCTGTAGGCCCAACTACCGGACAAAATTATATTGTAGATTGCTTTATGGTAGTTGTGTTGGGCGGCGTTGGAAAGATTATTGGCACTGTAGCTGGAGCATTTGGTTTGGGTGAGACTAACGCAATACTTGAATTCTTTACAACAGCTAATGTAGGTAAAGCGTTGGCATTTATAATGGTTATTATATTTTTGCGGTTTAGGCCAACCGGTTTTTCTGCACAAAAAGGACGTGAGGATGTGAGGTTGGATACTCATTAAGCATGTCTTAGTCAATTGGCTTTATTGCCAAAAGTCTATGAATAGTTAAATACGTGGATCCTTGAGGTAAAATAATAATGTCAAACATAAGTCACGAGAAAAAACGAAATACGAGAGAGTGGATTATAGCAGGTTCTGTTCTCTTCGTGTTTTTAATAATAATACCATTGCTTAGTACATTACCCGGTGAAGATTCTTGGTGTAGAATTAGCAGCTTTCGATTGAACCTGTTGGGAAAATTCTGCTGTTTTGCCATCCTGGCTTTGGGATTGAACCTTGCGTGGGGGTATACAGGCATATTGAGCCTTGGGCAGGGTGTGTATTTTGGGCTTGGCGGATATTGTATGGCCATGTACCTGATGCTTAAGGTGGGTGCTTCAGGCCATTACGGAAGTGTTTTACCTGATTTTATGGTGTGGAATGGTCTTACGGAGTTGCCTTGGTTCTGGAAGCCTATGAATTATGCATGGGTAGCGATACCATGTGTAGTGATTGTTCCTATGGCGCTTGCAGGTGGCTTCGGTTATATGCTATTTAGAAGTCGTGTCAGGGGAGTATATTTTGCCATAGTAACCCAGGCCCTGGCTATGGTGCTTGCTATTACGCTGGTTGGCAATCAGCCTTTAACAGGTGGAACAAATGGTTTGAACGATTTTAGAGCTATTTTTGGATTGCCCCTCAGGGGCCCTGATTTGCCTAGAACTGAATTTGTTCTTTACATAGCAACGATAGTCATATTGTTTGGGGCTTATATGCTGTGTCGCTGGATAACACGTTCCAAACTAGGGAAGGTGCTTGTGGCAATCCGTGATGATGAAAACAGGGTAAGGTTTTCAGGGTATGATGTTGCAAATTATAAAATATTTATTTTTATGGTTGCCGCTGGCTTAGCGGGTCTTGCCGGGGCGCTGTTTGTTCCGCAAGTAGGAATCATAGCCCCTGCAAATGTGGGGATTGTTCCTTCTATTGAGATGACGTTATGGGTAGCTGTAGGCGGAAGAGGGACGCTTGTGGGGCCAGTGATAGGCGCTCTTTTAGTAAATGCGGCTAAAAGTGGTTTTAGCGAATCGTTTCCTACAATTTGGCTGTACTTTTTGGGTGCATTGTTCCTTGGTGTAGTTGTTGTTTTTCCCAAGGGGGTCATTGATATTCCCAATATGATTAAGCGTGCCTATCGCAAGAAGTCGAAATAGGCAGAGGTAGACGTTGGTTGTGTGAAAAAAAGCAACGAACGTTCAGGCAAGACTACTGTCTAAGAAGCTAATGTAACATGGCATTAAGTGCTTTATATTAAACTGAATAATTGATTGAAAAGGATAATACGTGCGCAAAGAATCTATTATATACATGGAAGGTGTAACAGTCAGTTTTGATGGCTTTCTGGCATTGAAGGAGTTGAGTTTTTATATGGACTATGGTGAGCTTCGTTCAATGATTGGCCCGAATGGAGCCGGAAAATCGACAATGCTTGACGTGATTTGTGGTAAGACAAGGGCTACTAAAGGGCGAGTGATCTTTGGAAAGAACGATGTAGACATTACAAAAATGCCGGAACATGATATTGTGAAAGTGGGGGTTGGCAGAAAGTTCCAGAACCCTTCTATATTTTCAAATCTCTCAGTGTTTGAGAATTTTGAACTGTCTTTACGCAAGTCAAGGGGGATATTCCCTACGTTGTTTGCAACGGCAACTTCAAAAGACCGGGAGAAAATTTATTCTGTACTGGAAACTGTTGGGCTGGAAGAGAAGGCCCACGGAAAGGCCGGGTCGCTTTCCCATGGTGAGAAGCAGTGGGTTGAAATTGGTATGGTGATAGCCCAGGATCCTGAGTTGGTACTGCTGGATGAACCTGTTGCCGGTATGTCCATTCAGGAAACAGAAAGAACTGCTGAGCTCATTCTTTCTATTGCTAAAAGTCACTCAGTCCTTGTGATAGATCACGATATGGATTTTATTAGAGATATAGCAGAAAAAGTAACCGTTCTGCACGATGGTACGATTTTATGTGAAGGAACTATGGACGAAGTTCAAAATGACGAACGGGTAATAGAGAAGTATTTAGGGAGGGAAGAATAATTCATGTTAGTTATTGAGGGCCTTAATGTTTACTATGGCGAGAGTCATATTCTTCACAATGTTGATTTGAAGATCAAACCTGGTGAGACTGCATGCTTGCTGGGACGAAACGGAGTAGGTAAAACAACAACGTTAAAGGGAGTCATGGGTTTGCTTCCTGCAAAGAAGGGTAAAATTACATTAGACAAACAAGACGTTACTAAGATGACGCCGGCCCAAAGAGCCAAGCTTGGTATGGGATTTGTGCCTCAGGGTCGTGACATATTCCCTCAGCTTACTGTATATGAAAATCTTCTGGTAGCCTTAGAGGCCAGAAGGGACAACGTTTGTAAGGTGCCTGATATCGTCTTTGAATTGTTTCCTATCCTGGATGACTTTCGTAATAGAAAAGGGGGTGATCTGAGTGGTGGGCAACAGCAGCAGCTATCAATAGGAAGGGCATTGACCTTAGACCCTAAGCTCTTGATACTTGATGAGCCTACCGAAGGAATACAACCATCGGTTATTAAGGAGATCGAACATGTTCTCGTGCGTATTAAAGAATTATCAGATATAGCTATTTTGATGGTGGAGCAGTACTTGGAGTTTGCGTGGCGTGTTGCAGATATTTACTACATAATGGCGAAAGGTTCTGTTATAGAAAGTGGGAGTACTAGAGAGGTAGACTTAGAAAGTGTTCAAAAACATATAACGATTTAGTTACAGTTACGTAAATAAAACAAGATTTAAGGAGATTGGATAATATTATGGAAGCACAAATTGTTGCAGATACCTTATGGATCATTATTGCAGCAGTACTCATTTTTATGATGGGTTTGGGTTTTGCTTGTGTTGAAAGCGGTTTTACCCGCGCCAAGAATTGTGTAAATGTTCTTTCTAAGAACGTTATAGTTATAGCAATGGCAACAATGGCCTTTTGGCTTTTCGGATTTGGGCTTATGTTTGGTGACGGCAATCCGCTTTTTGGACTAGAAGGGATTATGTGTATGAGTGGCGTGGATAATAGCCCTTCTACCGGAAGCAACTATCAGGGGGTGTATTCAGCTCTTGCCTGGATTGGCATTCCTTTAGAGGCAAAATTTTTCTTTCATATGAAGTTTGCGATGGTTGCTGCAAGTATCGTCTCTGGTGCCGTTGCGGAGCGCATTAAATATAATGCTTTTATAATATTCTCATTTTTAATGGTTGCCTTCGTGTATCCGGTTGTTGGGCACTGGGTTTGGGGTAATGGATGGTTGATGGCAAAAGGGATGTTTGATTTTGCCGGATCTACAGTTGTTCATTCAGTTGGAGGATGGGCAGCGCTATCCGGTGTTCTGATTTTAGGATCTCGTTCCGGGAAATACAATCCTGACGGTTCCATTACAACAATTCCAGGACATAATATGCCCTTAGCATTAATTGGTGTATTTGCATTGTGGATAGGTTGGTTTGGTTTTAATATTGGAAGTGCAATGTCTGCTAATCCGGAATTGATTTCCCACATTGCTATTACGACAAATATGGGAGCATGTTCAGGTATTCTGGGAGCTACATTTGCCTCTTGGATTCTTTTAAAGAAACCAGGTTTAGGGATGACACTTAATGGTTGCTTAGGTGGGCTTGTTGCTATAACCGCATCTTGCGCGGTTGTGAGTGTTGCCAGCGCCGCGATTATAGGATTTATTGCAGGATGGTTAGTGGTATTATCAGTTATGTTCTTTGATAAAATGAGGATAGACGATCCTGCCGGAGCTTTGTCCGTACATCTGGTTAACGGTATCTTCGGTACCTTATGTGTCGGGATCTTTGCAGAGGGGCATTATTTACCCCAAAACGTTGGAAATGGATTGTTTTTTGGAGGAGGCGCGTCCTTATTGGGTATACAGTTTTTAGGTGTTTGGATCGTTGGATTGCTAGCGTTTCTGCTATCAGGTTCTTTCTGGTTGGCGTTGAAGTATACGATCGGAATCCGCGTAGAAGCCAGTGAAGAGCTGGAAGGACTTGATATAGGTGAACACGACAATGTCGCATATCCAGATTTTGTAATTAGGCGAGCGGGTGATACATTCGTTTCTAAGTCAAAAGTTTTGCTAGGCGGTGTGGCCGACATTCCACAAGAAGAAATATCTATACCTATAAAGCTTATTCCGAAAGGTAGAGCACCAGTTCAAAAAATCGAAGCTATTATCCGTCCGGAAAAACTTCATTTTGTAAGAAATGCTCTGAAAGAAGCAGGTTGTCCTGGCATTTCGATAGCTCAGATAGACGGCCATGGAATGGAAAAAGGTGGTACACAACAATGGAGAGGAAAACAGTACAAAGTAGACGTCCTGCCAAAAATGAAGATTGAGATTCTTGCCGAAAAAGATGACATTGATAAGTTTGTGCATGTAATTGTTCAGTCGGCTCAAACCGGTTCTTTTGGTGATGGCTTGGTATTTGTTAGTGATACAAATGGTATTATTAATATTAGGACTGGTTATGAGGGTTCTGCAGACATTGATTAACTGAAAATTATTCGGGCTATCAGGTGAAAATATTTCATATACTGGAAGTGATTATTATTACATTTACTTCCAGTTGGGCTTTCTCTGATGATTTTCAATCTCACAATTTATTAAAAGAAAACAGATTAGGTATAAGTAGCTATGATGTAAAACATGAAGAAAAAATTGTAACAAAAGAGAGAAATGTCCTACCGTTGAAAGAAGGACAGCCAGACATTTATTTTGAAGATCCAATATACAATTTTGGTGAAGTGTATAAAAATGAAGATGTGGAGCATCTCTTCATTTTTGAAAATCGTGGAACTAAAGATTTAATAATAGAAGACATAAAGACTTCGTGTGGTTGCATTATATCTAAGGTAACCGCACCTAAAGTGCATCCTGGAATGTCTGAGGGGATTTTCGTGGTTCTCAAAGGTGCTCCTGATATAGGCGAGATATCCAAAAACATAAAAATATATTCAAATGATCTAGACTCCCCTGTTTGCTCTCTTAAGCTGTCCGGAGAGATAATTGAAGATATTACAATAGATACGCATCAGATAAATTTTGGATGTACTCCTAAGGGTAAAAAAATAAAGGTTGGAATAGATGTTAAGCCACGTCCTGGATTCAAATTGGCAATACAAGATGTGATATCATCTAATCCTGACATTAGTACTGAATACAAGAAAAAGGGACATGAAAATAAATTTGTTGTTGAGACAACGTTAAAAAGTACTTCTGCGATTGGATTTGTGACGGGAAATATACAAATATTCACAAATAGTGAGAGACAGGACCTTTTGATAATTCCATTTTTAGGAGAGGTGCTCGGAGATATTCGCCTATACCCATCGCATTTAAATTTTGGAGTAATAAAGAAAAATAATAAATGTGCAAAATCGATATTTATTACCTTGTTAAAAGAAACAATAAGGATTGATAAAATTGAAGTCCAACCTGAGTTTCTAGCGTCAGAAATCATAACAGATCCTCAAAACGTAATTGATGAAGAAGAATACGTAACACTGCATTCAACCTTTTGGGAAGCTTCTACAAGTTTTTCTCGAAAGAATACACTTGAAAAAAACCAAATACCCCTTAGAATTCTAACCAGGATAAATGAAAATGCACCGGTTGGAAAAATAGAAGGCCTGTTAAAAGTATATACCAGTAGTAAAATACAACCGATTATTAATATTCCCGTGTCGGCTGAGATAATCGATTAATTATTATAATGAACAATTAAGAAGGGAGATAGTTTTGTCATGATGTTATCGCCGCGTGAGATTGACAAGATGCTTATCTATTCTGTAGCAGATTTAGCCAGAAAGCGTATGTCACGTGGCTTGAAACTGAACTATTCAGAATCAATAGCTGTGATTACTGAGGCTATTCTTGAGGGAGCAAGGGATGGTAACAGTGTCGCTGACTTAATGCATATAGGAAAAAAGGTATTAAAAAAGGAAGATGTAATGCCACGTGTGCCGGAGATGGTCCATTTGGTACAAGTGGAATGTACATTTCCTGATGGAACAAAATTAGTCTCCTGCCATGATCCTATTATATAGAAAAATTTCATCACTTTAGTATTTAAAAATAACATTAGGAATGCAGAAAATTGACAGGTCAAGATGAGACTTTTGATGAGGAGGAGATATGAGTGGAACAGTTGGGTATATTCTTAGTGCTGATCCAATAGAAATTAATTCAGGACGGGCTACTCTTGAAATTTTTGTAAGAAATACAGGAGATCGCCCAATTCAGGTAGGTTCTCACTTTCATTTTTTTGAGACTAACAAGGCACTTGATTTTGACAGAAAAAAGTCATTTGGAATGAGATTAAATATAGCCTCAGGAACCTCTATTCGTTTTGAACCTGGCGATGAGAAAATGGTTGAGTTGGTCCAACTGGGAGGTAAAGGAGTAGTCATGGGATTAAACGGCTTGGTAAATGGAAGCACTTCTGCAAAAGGTGCATTGGAAGTTGCATTAAAGAAAGCAAAAGAATTGGGTTTCAAGGGCACTTGAACCTATGGTTATTTAAAAGTAAAATTAAGAGGTTTTTCTAATGGCAAATTTAACAAGAAAACAATATACGGATTTATACGGACCCTCGGTAGGTGATAAATTTCAGTTGGCAGATACTGAATTAGTATGTGAAATAGAAAAAGATTATCGCGTACCAGGCGAGGAAGTTGTTTTTGGCGGTGGAAAAACTATACGAGAAGGGATGGGGCAAAGTACTCAAACCAATAAAAATGGAGCTTTAGATCTTGTTATAACCAACGTGATTATTATTGATCCGGTTCAGGGGGTAGTAATAGGAGATGTTGGAATCAAAGAAGGTAAAATTACCGGTATAGGAAAGGCGGGAAACCCGGATATTATGGACGGTGTTCACCCGAATCTGATTATAGGGCCTGGAACGGAAGTAATTGCAGGTGAGCATCTCATCGCAACTGCAGGTGGAATAGATAGCCATATCCACATGATATGCCCACAACAGGTTTATGATGCCCTGTCGAACGGAATAACTACATTCATAGGTGGTGGAACAGGGCCTGCCGATGGGACCAGGGCTACCACGTGTACACCGGGACCATGGAATATCCAAAAGATGATTCTGGCTTGCGAAGAGTTACCTATAAACTGGGGTTTTAAAGGAAAGGGAAACAGTGCTGTACCGGAACCATTAATTGAACAATTAGAAGCAGGTGCCTGTGGACTAAAAGATCACGAAGACTGGGGCACAACACCTGCAGTATTAGACCAGAGTTTATCAGTGGCTG
>Ga0257122_1001578_pt1 | contig 15845 bp, 13 predicted proteins | sample SI106_120metaG_FD_190146 | JGI IMG/M metagenome (GOLD analysis project Ga0257122, IMG submission 190146) | Marine microbial communities from Saanich Inlet, British Columbia, Canada - SI106_120 | ecosystem: Environmental > Aquatic > Marine > Inlet | place: Canada: British Columbia | collected... | reverse complement strand
CGTTACCCGGATGGTTCCTTGCAAGAAAGCATTCGGCGTTTCCCCGGGTTCTTGGACCAGCTACTTATGTTGCTCAAGGTGCCGCGTTTTGTGAAGACTAAGGCCTTTGACTGGTATATGATGAGAGATGTGGATCCGTTGAAGACACAGGATGTTGATTCGATTATGGGTGCGTTCATGTTTATTCGTCGTGAACTTACGGAAGCAATTGGGTATTTTGATGAGCGTTACTTCATTTGGTTCGAGGAGGTCGATTTTTGTAAAATGACAGATAACGCCGGATGGAAGATTCGTCATTATGCCGACGTAGAGATCATGCATTTGAAAGGTCACGCCTTTAATAAAATTGCAACGCTACGAAAGCAACGGTGGATTCGCGAGAGTTTAAGAAAGTATGTTGGCAAACATATGGGGATGGGGAGTTGGCTGTTTTTCTGGATCTTCACCCCGGTCTTCGTTGCGCTTGGTCATGTAACAGCCATTATCAAGCGAGGCTAAAGGGTTCCCACTTAGTGCTTAAGCACTAAGTGGGAAAACAGAATATCGTAATTATTAGTCAAATAACACTTTCCTCTTGCCAGCACTTAGTGCTTAAGCACTAAGTGCTGGCAAGGATGGCAACATCGTATGCTAAAAGATCAATTTATCGGAAAGACATTTCACCTGGTGCTCGCTGGGATTTTCAGCGTACATCTGTTGAGCTTTTTTATTCGTGGAACAGCATTCGAGCCATGGATTTTGCTGGTGATCGGTTTGGCAGCGCTTGTTCTTAGTTGGAAGAATCTGCGTACTGGATTGATGTTGGCTTTTGCGGAGCTTTTTGTTGGAGGGCACGGTCATCTGCTTCATGCCGAGGTCGGAGATTTACCCGTGATTTCACTGCGTATTGCTTTGTTCGCGGCTGTGATGTTGGCTTGGCTTGGCTTGGCGTTGTTCAAGAAGCGACGTCCAAAGTGGAGTCAGTGGCGCGATATTCCTTGGGCTATTCTAGCCGTTGTTGTGGCAGTTGCAGGGATTCAGGGATTCCTCTTTCAGTCGGCTGGATTCGCATTTGATGATGCAAATGGATACCTTTTCATCGCCTACCTCCTTCCAATCATTTCCGTGAAGTGGTCAGGGGCAGGGAAGCGGGACTGGTTGCAGGTATTGGGAGGTTCTGTGGCATGGATGGCAGGGTTTACGCTGCTTCTTTCCTATCTCTTTACGCATTTACCTGGAAAGATGTTGGCACATCTCTACACCTTTGTACGCGATGCACGTTTAGCAGAGGTGACGTTGCAAGTACTGGATAACGGAGCATTTTTCTACCGCGTCTTCATGCAATCGCAGTTTTACCTTTTAATTGGTATTTTCCTCGTATTGGCATTTTTGTGGATGAAAAAGAAAGCCATTCTTTGGCAGGAATTCACATTGCTCGCAATCTTGGGTGCAGCGGCTTGGATATCGCTTTCACGGAGTTTTCTGATCGGGTTTGCTGGTGGAATCATCCTTCTTACGTTCTTCGCTTGGAAGACACGAAAAAGTTGGGGACGCTGGTTTGGTCGTGGAATGCTGATGGCAACGGCTCTTTTCGCGGGAATTGCCATTGCAACGCTTACGGTCGTCATTCCATTACCAGAACGTCCAGATCTGACAGATGCGAGCTTCTATCAAACGTCAGCCGACACGGGGCGTGAAGCAGGTGTCGCGAGTCGCTGGGCGCTACTTACACCCATGATGGAGACGATTTATGATCGGCCTATCTTTGGATCTGGATTTGGAACCGAGGTGACGTATACAACGGACGACCCACGCATTATCGAAGAAACAGGGGGAGAATATACAACTTACCGCTTCGAATGGGGTTATCAGGATATTTGGTTGAAGATGGGGCTGTTTGGGCTTATCGCTTTTGCGATTTTATTCTATGCCTATTGGCGTGCACTGAAGAGTTCTGGCAAGAATCAACTCTGGCTCGCATTTGGATTCGCGGCAGGAATGGTCTTTCTCTTTGCGGCACATATCTTTTCGCCGTATTTGAATCATCCGATCGGTTTAGGATATCTCCTCTTTATCACCCCTTTCTTGCGCTGGGAGAAGAAAATGGAGTTTGATCCATTGAAGGGACGTAAGATCGAGATTGCAGTGCCAAAAGCAAGAGTTCCTATTGTCACGAGTGGGGAATAGGAATGTTCCCCGGTCCCATCTCGAATGAAAATGAGAGACCCTGGCGCAACGAGAGGCGTCAGGGCTTCTCACTCGGAAGAACCCCGTTCTTCCTCCCGTTCGAAGTGGTGATCTGTGCAAAACAAAAGACGCCCTATGGCGTTTTTTGAGTTTAACTGCTATTTAAACGTCGTCATTCCTAGTTCCGGCTGGCCTTTAAGCGCTTCTTCGACGCTTTGTTTTGAACTTCCTTCGACTTGAATCTCTTTCACAGCGAATACGCTGCCGCCCGTTCCAATAAAGATTTCACCTTCTACTGCTCGTGTTGCACCGGCGTCCATCATACCTTCTGTGACTCGACCCTGTGAGAACTTCACGCGTTTGTCATTCCACGTTGTCCAAAGTCCTGGCCATGGGTGGTAGGCGCGGAGCTTTGCCTCGATTTGCGCAGCGGTCTCGTTCCAGTCGACACGTGCATCTTCGCGACTGAGCATTTTGCAATAGGTCGCTGCGGCGTGATCTTGTTCCTGTTGTGTGATAGAGCCGTCGGCAAGTCCTTTGAGCGATTCGATCAGCGCAGGAGCGCCAAGACCGACCACCTTTGCTTGAAGCGATGTTACGGTCTCATCTTTCGCAAGTTGGATAGGAATTTGTTTCAAAATAGGTCCATGATCCATCTCGGCATCAATCAGCATGATGCTCACGGCCGTTTCACTGTCCTGATTCGCGATTGTGGCCTGTAGCGGGGAAGGTCCACGGTATTGTGGAAGCTTCGATGGGTGGACATTCACGGTTCCGAGCGGTGGAATATCTAAAACGGCCTGTGGGATGATTTTTCCGTAGGCAACGACGACAAACGCTTCAGCGGAAATATCCTTGAGCTCGTTCGCGAAGAGGTTGGCGAGATCCCGTTTTGTTTCAGGCTGGTAAACGGGAATATCATTGCCTAGACCAAAAGCTTTCGTAACAGGGGCGGTCATCACCTTCTTGCGTCCAACAGGCTTGTCTGGTTGCGTAATGATGGCAGAAACAGAAATGCCAGAATCAGCATGCAGTGCGGAAAGGAATGACTGCGCGAATTCTGGTGTTCCGAAAAAGACAATATTCATAATTAAATCAGCTGCTTTCGCTTTTCATCGGTCATGTCATGAATGGTGTGCGCGCGATCGATGAAGAGAATGCCGTCCAGGTGATCGATTTCATGCTGGAAGATCACGCTCAGAAGACCCTTTGCTTTAATTATGACTTCGGCGCCCGTACGGTCCACAGCCTTTACCGTCACGGTCTTATGACGTGTCACGACGCCAAAGACGTCTGGAATGGAAAGGCAGCCCTCCTCACTATTCGTCATGCGATCAGATCGTTCAGTGATTTCAGGATTAAAGAACTCTTGAAGTCCTTTTTTTGTTTCGCAAATAATCAAACGGATATGTTCCCCGACCTGAGGAGCAGCAAGACCAACGCCATTGTCATCTTTTGTGGTTTGTTTCATGTCATCAACGAGCGTTTGCAGCTCATCCGAAAGAATTTCTGCAGCAGAAAGCGCACGAGATTTCTCGCGAAGCACGCTATTTGGGTGAGTGAGTACGGTTCGATGTGACATGAATCTTATTTCAAATAAGTTGATTCAGCGCTTATAATAGCCGAATCTGGTAGTTTTTTCAAGTCCTCGAGTGTTTTTGCAAGGTTTTCCGTATTTGCGCGGTAAATACGCTCTTGCTCAGTTGCTTCATCGGTCGCAAGAGCGAAATAGCCAAATGGAGGCAGTTCGTAGTCTTTCCTTGCTTTTAGTTCACTTTGCAGCCAGGTTTTTGCGTTCAAAAGTGTGCGGACGGAATCGAGTTCCCAACATTGAATGAAGCACGCTGCTTTTTGCTGTTTTCCTAGTTGGAGGAGCCTGTGGAGCGCGTAACCGGCATATTCTTGCGCATGAAAGGTGGGGTCATAGATTTGCTGCTCAAAGTGTAATTCCGCGACAAGGGCTAGATTTGGTGAGGTAAATGGGGTCCAAACGTTCTTAAAATAGTGTTCCGTTGCAATCACAATATCTGCACCACTTTCTTGATGTTCCTTGTCTAGGATGCCGATAGATCTATGAGGGAAGGCTTTTTGAAAGGCAGCCTTTAGGCGTTGATTTCCAAGTCCTTTTTCCGAGAGTTTATGACTCTGGCAACTTGGGCACTTCTTCGGAATCCACATTTCTGTTTTACAAGATTGACAGATGAGATCGTCGGCACGCACCGTTGCAATTTGGTGGCAGTTTCCGCAGAGCAGGGTATACCCACAATCATGACACTGAATATGTTTTGCGCCACCCTTGCGATTAAAAAAGAGAAGAGCTTTTGCTTTTGGAGGCAGTTCTTGAATGGCGATCTTTAGTTGTTTTGAAAGAAAAGTGGTACCGCTGCGTTCACCTTCTGAGCCAAGCGAAACCAGGGTATGTGCAGCCGCCTCTTCGAGTTGCATATCTGCGTACGTATGGACAAAGGGGAAGGGCGAGGTAAAGAGACACGGAACCTTGTGTTGATACGCAAGAGCCTCTGCGGCCAGCCGTGCATCCAAACGCGGATTACGATCTAGGAAGCGATAATCTTCGCTTGTTGATTCGCAGATCACAACGGTTCCTAGCTTGTGGGGCTCAAAGAGACTGGATTGTCGTGTGCCGACAAGCGTTTTGATTTCACCTTTTCGCCAGGCCTGCAGAATACGTTCTCTTACGGGTGGTTTTGTCTTGCCATGAAGCACGGCGGCATTTTCAAGCGGGCGTTGAAAGAGGGTTTCGGCATAGCGCTCATTGGGCGTCAGGATAAGCGTCTGGCCTGGTCGCTTGGAGGCAGTAACGGCAAGACCGAAGCTTTCTTCTGCACTCATTTGATGGAAGCTTGATCCCGCAGGTTGTTTGAGCGCGTGCTGAATTTTTTTTACCTGTGCGCCTGTTAATGTGTCGCCTGCAACAAGCTTTGGTGTGGGTAGGTCTGGAAGTTTCTTTCTTTGCTTAAAGTCCTTAAAAGCAAATGCAAGTAATACGCTTGGTGACTGAACGATGAGTTTTGAAATATGCTCAAATCGCGCGACGGACGCGGGAGAGATGAAATTTGGCTCAATGACTTCCTGTACGGTGACAATACGTTTAAATGGGGTTGTCGGCTTCACTTTTGCGACGATTCCGAAGAGCATCTGTTTACGAAAGGGGATGCGAACAAGGTCGCCAACGTGAAGCGTGACTCCTGCAGGAGCCTTGTAATCAAAGATGCCAAATCGTCGCGGCATGCGTTTTAATGGATAAACTTCGCAGTACATGGGGGTACTTTAGCACAATAGGTGATGTGGAGATCGAAGCACGAAGTTCGTAGTTCGAAGAACGTAAAAAGGTCTAGTGATATCTTAGCTTTTAAGCTAACCACCTCGAGTGACATCGAGAGGCCCTAGCGTTTCAAGAAGCCTCAATGTCTCTCACGTTCGTTCGAGATGAGCATACAACTAAAAACCTAAACATTCTCGCTACTGTGGTTCCAGACTAAGACCTAAGGCCTAATTACTAAAGCCTAACTAGTGAATCTCAATTTCGGCCGTTAGGTACCCAACACCGAATGGGTGTTCGTAAGAAAGCACCTTTGCTTTGTAGTGCATATCATCTAACGCACCGAGTAGTATCGAAATTGGTCTGTACGATGTTTCCTGGGCCTCGGTCACCATCGATTGCTTGAAATTCAAAACATCTTCCGGCCTTCCATGTACGAGCGCATGTTGCATGGCTGTGTCGTATTCCTCGCCGCTCACATGGTGTGCCGCCGGTGAATCCTCGGAAAGTGTGTGGGACATGTCGCCTGCTGCGATGACGGCAATGCGTTTGTCACTTTGCATCAGAACGTCTTGCAGGCTCTGACCAAATTTGAAGTGCGCTTTTACGTCTAATTCCGAATAGGTGATCGGGACAATGCGCACCTTTTTAAGAGGTGTTGCAAGGTAGTGAAGTGGCGTCGCTGCAGCGAAGGAGAGATTCGTGTCGGTTGTCAGGCTGAAGGGTTGATCCTCGCGTCGTAGGTGACGCTGCAGCTTGTCGATGAGCTGTAGGTCGGGTTTGTAGCTGTGATGACAGTGAGGTACGCCAAATTCGCGTAAATCAATGGTGTATGGGTCGTGCATGTTCACGGAAAAGGACGTCTTATAGCGGGTTGGATGTTCAGAAATCAAAACGATCGTCTCGATCTTTGCTGCATAGAGGCTATGCGAAAGCGCGTCGAGCGCCCTTGTTGTTTGTTCGAGAATGCTAATGCGCTCCGAATGCACTTCGGGAAGGAGGAGGGGTGAATGTGGAGTGATACCGGCGAGTGTAATCATGCTATTCCGATGCGGCCGAGAGGCCGGTTTCTAGGTCCTCACCAAAGGCATGTTGCTTCATGGTGAGCTCACTAATCACGATAATGTCATTCCATTCCCAACCGAAGGAGAGGAACGTCTGTTCGTCTAGAATTGCACGGGCCTCGTTTTCAGAAATCACGTACACCTTGGGGTCGTTTGGTGTCTTAACAAGGTATCCGTCGGGCATGCCAAGCGGGGAGGCTTCTAAATAAGCACCGAGTGCAGAAGGGTCAACCTGTGTAACAGGCTGCCCTGGGAAGCGCGCTTCTCGTACAGCATCGTCCAGTAAGAATGATCGGTACCCATTCTCTACGTAGAAGGTGACACCAGAGTGGATCTGTAGCAACGCACCTGTTGGATTGAGTGTGTCGAGCGTGATAGTGGTACCTTCGTCGAAGAGGGCAACATCGTCGGAATCGATTTCCAGAAGTTCATCTTCAATAAAACCGATGCTTGAAAAAACGGCATTGCTCTCGAATGGCCGGAGAGCATCATCAACCAATAAATAGCGTTGACCCGTTTCGTCTTCTAGGAGTGAGTAGTTGGCAAAATCAATCGCACGTCCATCTGGGTAGAGGTCGAGCACGTTCTGTGTGACCTGAACGATGAGGTCTGGGTTGAAGCGCGATAGGAAAGCGGACCAAGAGTGAATTGGGCGTTTGTATCCGTATTCGATGACGTAAATGCCAGGCTCACCGGCAACCTGCAGGAGGCTACCTGTGGGGTGTTGGGGTTGGAACCATCGGCTCCAGATTTTTACGAAATTCTCGTTGCCGTGCAAGTGAGGGGTGTAGGCGTAGAGCGCAGCGGTTGCTGCATTTACGGGCGTCACAATAGTGTTATCGATTACGACATCTACATCAGGTCCATATTTACCTTGTGTCGTACCGCGTTCGTCAATGTCTTCCATGTAACCTTCGATAAACTGCAGCGCGGCAGAGTTTACTTGCTTTCCGAAGCCTTTCCAGCGCTGAATGGCAGGGTCGTCTTTTGCACAATCGTCGCAGACAGCATATCCGGTCGCCCAATCGAGTTGATTCTGTGTAGGGTCGTCGTCTTCTACGAGGCTTTGTTCTTTTTGCAGGAGTACGAGGAGAAACTTTGGGCTAATGCCATGGTCCTGCGCCGCGTTCCAAATGATGCTCGTCGCTGTACGTTCAATATCGTCAAAATCCTCCGTTTCGTAGTCACCAAGGAATCCTCGGTCAAGAAAGTATTGAATCTGATCGTGGGTGAGCGCATCAGCATCGGTTAGCTCGCTATCGGAAAGTAAGTAGTCAGGATTAAAGTCTGTTGCCAATGCGGATACAGGCATTGCGAGCAAGAGACCTAAAATGAGGGACGGGAGTAAATACTTCATAATCTCTCTCATTATATCACGGGATTTTGGTGCGTGATTAAGTCGTAAACAGGAATAAAAAAACCGCCCAGCATGAGGCTGGACGATCTTTAAACCTTATTTCATCTTCTTGGACAGGTGGTTGTACAGCCACGCGAAGAGCCAGCATCCGATGAAGGCGTCTACGAATCCCCAAATCGCACCAACGACGGCACCACCACTTGTGGCATCGTATCCCTTGTAGATGGATCCGAATAGGTCCACGAACTCCATTCCATAGCCAGTAGCTGAATTAGCGGCAACGAGCGCAAGAACAAGAACAGCGACGGCCCAGACGATAGCCCAGGACAAAGCAAATGCATTTTTGTGCAACATAAGCATGGGTTTATGATTAACGAATTCAGTATAGCATGCAGGTATGTGGTCGGGACGCAGTGCATGTTATTATGTGTATATATGTCAAAGAAAACAAAAAAGATGCTGGGTCGAGCTGATGACGTTGCCGATGAGGTGAAGGAGAAGCTGATTAGCTATTTGCTCGCAGCATTCGGGTTGATAGCAGGTTTGGCATGGAACGAGGCGATTAAGGGCGCGATTGACGTTATCTATCCAACGCCAGAAGGGTCACTCACCGCGAAGTTTCTCTACGCGGGAATTTTAACGCTCATGATTGCCGTTATTACAACGATTTTGGTCTGGGTCACGAAACGGGACGAGGCGAGTTTGAAGAAGGGGCGTTAGGGGACAGAGTGAAAAGTAGCCAAAATACCTTGACAAAAGGCCATTTTGTGCTATTTTTGTGGTCTAACCAGTGGGAGTGTGATGAGTAATGGGGTATTGAAGGTTCACTTCCTGCAGAAGAACCGCGTTGATCGTATTCTTCCGGCGGAGGTGTCGGGATGGAAGATGTGTTCCGACGTATGCGAGTCTTTGACCGCAAACGTGTTGTTTGGGCAAGTGGTGAGACTTAGTCATCAGAACAAGGTGGCTTTCGTTGCGCGACTCGCTTCCGGTGCGTTCGAGTTCGATTGCATCGACGGAGAAGTGGAGGAGATTGATCTGCCTGATCGATTGCGAGAATGCCTGGGGTTGGTCTACTAGCCGCTCAACGAGAAGACCGCCCGGTCAGCTCGTCGGGCGGTCTTTTCTTATTTCACCTTAATCTGCGTTCCTTCCTTCGTGAAGTCAATCGTCACAAGTGCTTCTTCTGGAACCTCATTGCTCACAATCTTCATGGCAAGCGGATTTAGAATCTCATCTTGAATGAGTCGCTTTAATGGGCGAGCACCGTATTGTGGATCGTAACCTTTTTCAGCAAGGAATTTCTTCGTTTTGGCTGTCACTTTGAGTGTGATTTGTCGTTGCGCTTGCAGACGCTGACTGACTTGTTCCAGCTGAAGCAAGACGATCTCACCAATATCCTCTTCGTTCAATACATGGAAGAAGATCGTATCATCAACTCGGTTCAGGAATTCTGGGCGGAAATGCGTACGTAACTTCTCGAGCACCAGGCTCTTCACATCTTCTTCTTCGCTTTGATCTTCATGGTTGAACCCAATATTCGCCTTCCCGAGAGAAAGGATGCTATCAGACCCGATGTTCGATGTCATGATGATCACCGTGTTTTTGAAGTTGATCTTCCGCCCTTTGCTGTCGGTGATATGCCCATCGTCAAGAATCTGCAAGAGCAGGTTGAAGATATCTGGGTGCGCCTTCTCGATCTCGTCGAAGAGAATCACGCTGTATGGCCGTCGACGGATTTTCTCCGTTAACTGACCAGCCTCATCGTGGCCGATATAGCCGGGAGGAGCACCAATGAGTTTGCTCGTTGAGTGTTTTTCCATGTATTCGCTCATGTCAACGCGAATAAGGGCCTCTTCGTCATCGAACATAAACTCGGCAAGCGTTTTCGCGAGTTCAGTCTTTCCTACGCCGGTTGGTCCGAGGAAGATAAATGATCCGATGGGCTTCTTTTCCTCGTTAATACCCGCACGTGATCGTCGCAGTGCATTACTGACGGCGGTAATGGCTTCATCTTGTCCGATGATGCGTCCCTTCAGCTTTTCTTCCATGTCGGCAAGTTTTTCCATTTCACTTGTCAGCATCTTGGTGACAGGGATATGCGTCCATCGCGCAACAATGGTTGCAACTTCCGTTTCCGTAATTTTTTCCTGTAGCAAGCCACGTTCAGCTTGAAACTTCTTCAACTCTTCTTGCTTCTTCTGCTGGTCATCACGTAGCTTTGGAATGTTGCCATAGCGCAATTCAGCGACGCGTTCCAAGTCGCCACGTCGTTCAGCGATGTCGGACTTGCTGGCGAGCTGATCGATTTTATCTTTAATGTCTCGAATGGACTGAATAAGATCTTTTTCATTCTTCCAACGTAACTCAAGATCGGAAGACTCTTCCTTTAGGTCTGCGATCGCTTTTTCGATTTCGTGCAGCCGCGTCTTTGATTTCTTGTCGTCTTCCTTGAGGAGTGACTGTCGTTCGATTTCTAATCGCATTTCTTCACGTTTCAATCGGTCGAGTTCTTCTGGCATGGAATCGATCTGCATGCGAAGGGCCGCTGCCGCTTCATCCATCAAGTCGATCGCCTTATCTGGTAAGAATCGATCGGAAATGTAGCGGTGTGAAAGCTCTACGGCCGCCACGATGGCGTCGTCTGCAATACGAACACCATGGTGGATTTCGTATTTTTCCTTAATACCACGCAGAATGGCGATCGCGTCCGTGACGGATGGCTCTTCTACGACAACAGGCTGGAAGCGACGTTCGAGCGCAGCGTCCTTTTCCACGTATTTACGATATTCTTTGATGGTCGTTGCTCCAATCACACGCAGCTCTCCACGGGCGAGGGCAGGCTTGAGCAGATTCCCAGCGTCCATGGGCGATTCGTCTCCCTTGCCGGCGCCTACGAGCGTGTGAAGTTCGTCAATAAAGAGAATTACCTTACCATTCGATTTCTCGACTTCACGGATAACGGACTTGAGCCGTTCTTCAAACTCACCACGGAATTTCGTTCCAGCGATAAGCGCACCAAGATCGAGTGAAACAATTTCGCTGTCCTTCAGCATTCCTGGTACATCGCCAGATGCAATGCGTTGCGCAAGACCCTCCGCAATGGCTGTTTTACCAACACCCGCTTCACCAATGAGCACCGGGTTGTTTTTTGTTCGACGAACGAGCACCTGCATAACTCGACGAATCTCCTCGTCTCGGCCAACGATTGGGTCGATTTTTCCTTTGCGTGCACGGTCCGTCAGGTTGTGGCTGTACTTTTCGAGCGCCTGGAATTTTGCTTCAGGGGTAGGGGAGTCAACGGTTTCATTTCCGCGGACTTCTTTAAGCGCGGCGAGCACGGTTTTTTCCAAAATCCCGTGTCTGCCAAGGAGAGAAGCAATTTGGCGGTTCACAAGGAGGCCAAGGAGAAGATGTTCCGTAGAAATGTAATCATCACCAAAGACCTTGGTTTTCTTTGCGGCTGCTTGAATTGCTTTTGCAAGCGCAGGAGTTAGGAGTACTTGCCCAATACCACCTGTTTCGAATTCACGCATCTTTGGGAGCTGGTCGAGTGTCATGCGTACGTCCTTGCGGACTTTATCGACATCAATCTGCATCTTTTTTAAAACGCTCACAACAATACCACCTTCCTGCGCCAAAAGGGCAGTAAGGAGGTGAATCGGTTCAATGCCTTGCTGACCATTGTCATTTGCTAGAACTTGAGAGTATTGAATGGATTCTTGAGCTTTTGAGGTAAAATTATTCGGCATCATATAAGACTCGCTAGTAAATGGACGATCTTTTGGCTTATGTCTTCATTCCTAGCTCGCCGTACGTTCAGTACGACTCGCTTCGTCACTTGCCATGCACCAAAATCTCATTCCATTTCCTACGCTCACTGCGCATAGGAGGTAATTTGAATATCTTCATTAGCACTCTCTATTATAGAGTGCTAAGAAAAGATGTCAAGGTGGGGTTTTTTGCTTGCCTAAGCCAATAAAGGTGGTAGAGTGGTAGCAATATGAATCGATTAATGACGATCAAAGGAGCGATGCTATTTGCAATAGGGATTTTCGCTTTTAATTTTGTGCTGGTAATGACGGGCGTTTATGACGCTTTTCCACATACCGACATTCCAATGCATATGATGGGTGGATTAGCGATGGGATTCCTCGCGTGGGGATTTTCTGGCTATTTCGTACGAGGGGTTCGCTTTGAGAGCCATAAGCCCGTCACGCGATACCTGATGTCTCTCTTGTATATTCTGGGATTCGTTGCCCTCATTGGTGTGGCGTGGGAGATGTACGAATACGCTGCCGATTTCGTGATGCAAAATTATTTTACCGATGTAAACGATCAGCTGGCGGGGACACGTCAAAATGGCGTAGAAGACATGCTGGGTGATTTTGTCATGGACTTTATTGGCGGATTTCTTGCTTGGTGGTTAGGAAAAAACGCATGAGCTTTCAATTATACGATGTACATCTCGACCACTTTTCGCATGCGCAAATGGATGTGATTTTGCGATCATGGGTGAACGGGTACGCACAAAAACGCATTAGCACACCAAATCCAGAATTTCTCCTTTATGCACGTAAACGGGATTGGTTTAGGGCGCTTTTGAATAAGTCACATTTGTCTGTGCCCGATGGGGTAGGTTTACGCTATGCGGCTGCAGCTTTAGGGAGGGGACGGCTGAGTTTTCGACATACGGGCGTTGATACGCTGACACATTTGGCGCGTATTTGCGAAGACAGCGGTAAGCTTCTTGTCCTTTTTGGCGCAGAGAAGAAGCGCGCTCAACGAGCAGCATCTGCTTTGCGGTTTGATTTCCCTGAGCTACGTGTCGTAGGGGTAGATCCTGGTCATATTAAAGAGGTCAATGGAAAACTCATTCTCGATGAAGCGATTCTCCTTGGTCTGAATCGTATTGGGCCAGCGGTTCTTGCCGTCGGGCTTGGTTGTGGGAAGCAGGAGCGCTTTATTGATCAGTATTTGGATCAGCTGCTAAGCGTAAAGGTGGCGATTGGGGTAGGGGGAGCGTTCGACATGATTTCTGGGCACTATCCGCGTGCACCTCATGCGATGCGTCGCATGGGGCTCGAATTCGTTTGGCGCCTTGTTCAGCAGCCATCGCGGTTTAATCGGATTTGGAAGGCGAGCGTTGCCTTTCCTGCGGTTGTTGCCTATGATACGCTGCGCGAAAGACGGTTCTTACGAGCCTGCATTGCCGTTTTCCCCGAAGTCATTCGCCAGTTGAGAGGAAGATAGGCTGTTTCTACGATCTTCGCACTACGTTCTACGAACTAATACTATTTATGACACCAGCACGAACACGATTAGCTCCATCACCAACCGGATACGTCCATATCGGATCGCTCCGTACGGCACTCTATAATTACTTCTTGGCACGTCAGTCGGGTGGGAAATTTGTTATTCGTATCGAAGACACGGATCGATCTCGGATGGTCGAAGGGTCTATCGAGAATTTGATCGAAGTCTTTACGCCTCTCGGACTTCAGCCGGACGAAGGGCCATTGCTCGTGAAAGGAAAGTTGGAATATCAGGGAGAATTTGGACCGTATGTACAGTCTGAACGACTTGATATCTACAAGAAGTATGCGCAGCAGCTTATCGACCAGGGCGATGCGTATTACGACTTTGCAACAAAGGAGCAGCTAGAAAAGGTGCGTGAAGAAAAGCGCCAACTGAAGCAGCCGATGAAGTACGATCGATCTCAGGCTGAATTTGATACGGACAAGGCGCTTGCACGTATCGAGGCGGGTGAAGTTGCTGTTGTACGACTAAAGGTGCCTGAAGGGGAGACTGTGTTCGATGATGCAATCATGGGTACGATCAAGTTTAATAATGTGGAGGTTGATGATCAGGTGCTTGTGAAGTCTGACGGATTTCCAACGTATCACCTGGCCGTTGTCGTTGATGATCACTTGATGGAAATTACGCATATGTTGCGTGGTCAAGAGTGGCTTTCTTCTACGCCGAAACAAATTTTGCTCTACAAAATGCTTGGATGGGATGCGCCTATTTTTGCGCACGTCCCTCTGCTTTTGAATCCAGATAAGACCAAGCTTTCAAAGCGGCAGGGAGATGTCGCCGTGGAGGATTATCTTCGTCGCGGATATTTACCGGAAGCTCTCATCAACTTTGTCTCAACATTAGGATTTAATCCAACGGCCGATCGTGAGATTTATTCTGTGGAAGAGTTGATTGAGCTTTTTGATCTGTCCAAGGTGAAGAAGTCAGGTGCTGTTATGAATATGGAGAAGCTCGATTGGATGAACAATCAATATATTCGAGAATTGACGCAGAAGGACCTTGCGAAGCGTGTTGTTGGATTCGTGCAGGCGGATACGGAAAGCGACTTGGTGCAACGTGCGCTTTTTGTGGAACGTGAGCGTGTGAATCGACTGGATGAGTTTCAGGAGAAGATCACCTCGTACATCACTGAACCAAGTTATGACGCATCTGTGCTGGTTTGGCGGAAGGCGGATGTTGCCGACGCTGTTGTGCAATTAGAAGGTATTTTGGCACTTCTGCGTGATGCCGATGAAAAGATCTTTAGCGAGAAAGAGGCGATTGAAAAGGAGATTAAGGAGTATATCGCGACGAATGGGTTGTCGAACGGAAACGTACTTTGGCCATTACGCGTTTCGCTTTCAGGAATGGAGCGTTCTGCTGGGCCATTCGAATACGTCTGGGCACTTGGTAGGGACGAAGCGGTGAAGCGGATTGAGAAGGCATTGTCATTACTCGCCTAACTATGAGTGAACGACACAAGTCCGTTGCTGCGGCATATATTATTTTTGAAAAAGAGGGTAAGTATCTGCTTTTGCGTCGACAGAATACGGAAGCACACAATGGGTTGTTCAGCCTGCCTGCGGGACATGTTGATTCTGGTGAGTCAATCGTGCTTTCAGCGGTACGCGTAGATGTGCAACCAGAAGATCTCACGCTTGTGCACACTTTGGATCGTAACGCGCCAGACTTTCATCGACTTGATTTTTTCTTTCATTGTACAAAGTGGGTAGGGGAGGTGGCGAATTGTGAACCGGAAAAGTGCTCTGAATTGGCGTGGATTCCAAAGGAAGAGGTTGCGAATGAGATTGCCGACTATTTAAAGCCCGTCTTTCACGCGATCGAAGAACGAGGAACGTATACAAGTCAGGGGTGGTAATTTTTGACATGCTATAATGACCACATGAATTGGCGTGGTTTTGGATTAATCGTTGCGTTAATTGCTCTCGGAATGCCGGGGCAATTTGTGTTTGCGGAAGAGGTGAATGAGTTGGAGGGTGAGATTGCTGACCGTGAAGCTCGGATTGACCAGATTCAAGACCAGATGGAAGAATATCGTGCGCGTGTGAACGAGCTTTCGAATGAGACAGCTGGTCTTTTGAATGACATTGCGCTTATTGAGAACCAAACAGCTATTGCCGAGCTCAATATCATCACAGCACAAGTACAGATCGAAACGGAGCAATTAGAACTGCAGATCCTCGATCAGCGCATTAACGAGGAAACAGCGCGCATGGAACGTCAGCAAGACATGATGGGTGAATTATTATTTGAAATGCATAAGCAGAGTCGGGTTGGATTGTTGGAAGTGATCTTTGGCGCAGAATCGTTCAACGAGTTGTTTTCTGGCGTCGAGCTCCTCACAAGCGTGAATACGGATTTGAACCAAACGTATCAAGCGACAACGGCCAGCAAGGAGCGGTTAGAAAGCGATCATGTAGATCAGGAAGTGCGTGTCGAGTCTTTATTGCGATTGCAAGACGACCTAGAGGCGCTTGTTTTACGATTAGAGCATCAGGAAACGGCGAAAGACGTTCTTGTTTCTGAAACGCAATCCTCCGAAGCACAGTACCGTGTACTGATGAGTGAATTACGACAGGAGCAGCAGTACATTACGAGTCAGGTTTCAAGCCTGCAATTTGAATTAGAGCAGAAATTGTCTGAATCCGGTGGTGAATCC
>Ga0257122_1001577_pt1 | contig 15847 bp, 19 predicted proteins | sample SI106_120metaG_FD_190146 | JGI IMG/M metagenome (GOLD analysis project Ga0257122, IMG submission 190146) | Marine microbial communities from Saanich Inlet, British Columbia, Canada - SI106_120 | ecosystem: Environmental > Aquatic > Marine > Inlet | place: Canada: British Columbia | collected... | reverse complement strand
CATATGCTCTGTTTGGTTCTACTGTAATCGGTGTAATCTTGGTTCCAGTAATTCAAAAAATCACTGACAACTATACTAGTTACAAAAAAGGACCTGTAAAAGAAATTGCAGACTCTGCAAAATGGGGCTATGCATCATTAACTTTAATGGGAATTATCAAAGGATTGCAATCAACTGGACCATTTATGATTGCACTAGTTGTCGCAATTATTGTATCTTATAGTTTAGCATCTGGCGCAGCACCTGAGGGTGCAGATCCAACACTTTATGGAATCTTTGGAACTGCCATGACTGCAATGGCAATGTTGAGTTTGGCAGGAATTGTTCTAAGTATTGACGCATTTGGACCAATTGCAGATAATGCAGGTGGTATTGTTGAGATGACTGGAATGGGAGAAGAAAATCGTAAAGTCACTGATGAGATTGATGCAGTTGGAAATACGACCAAAGCCGTAACCAAAGGCTTTGCTATAGCCAGTGCAGCTCTTGCAGCACTAGCCATGATTCAGGCATTTCAATTTGAGGCAGCACATGTCTTTGAAGGCGTTTTAGAATTAGATTATAGTTTAACTAATCCTGCAATTATTGTTGGATTACTAATTGGTGGATTAATTCCATTTATCATCACAGGTCAGCTAATTAATGGTGTATCAAGGGCTGCAGGAAAGATGGTCGATGAAGTTAGAAGACAATTCAAAGCAGACTCTGGTATTCTTGAAGGAACATCAAAACCTGATTATGCTAAATGTGTAGACATTGCAACTGTTGCATCAATTAAAGAACTATGGAAACCAGCACTTGTCGCAATTATCTCCCCAATCATTTTAGGAATTTTACTAGGTCCAACTGCAGTCGCAGGATTGTTAATGGGTGCAGTTGTAACTGGAATTTTACTAGCATATCACTTGGCAAACACTGGTGGTGCATGGGATAATGCAAAGAAACTAGTTGAGATGGAAGGTGAGAAAGGTTCTGAAATTCACAAAGTTGCAGTAGTCGGAGACATCATTGGTGATCCATACAAAGACACTGCCGGTCCAGCACTTAATACTGTCATTAAACTACTAAACACAATTGCAATTGTATTTGTATCAGCATTTGTAGCAATACTTGCTATCTGATCTAAAATTTAATCTTCAACAAATAGCGTCATATCTAACTCATCAATTTGAGCTTGAATTGCTTTTTGTAATGTAGGGTTGTGTTTATTACAGAATTTGAAATAACCATCAGCTGTTTGGAAACATCCACAAATCCACTGTGTTTTTTTGTCTCCCTCTACTGTCCACTTTGAATATTTGTGTTCAGACATGTATAATGTAAAACAAGTAATCTAAAAAATACCTTTTGTAAAAAAGGAAAAAATGTTTAAGGACAGCCTTCCATTTTCTGGATAAAATAGCCTTTTTCCTTAATTGCCTGTTCAACAGGCTCTGGTGCTCCTTGTGAATGACAGAATTGACATTCATTTGTAGTCATTTCTGATTCTCCTTCACCGACGGATTGTAACCACTCTTTGCCGTATGTAAGGGCTTTATCGTGATCTTTTTCACCAGTTATTACATCAAAGTGCATGGTGTGACCATCTGCTGCTTTGACATAAGTGTCGTATACGTGAATTTCCATAAATCTAGCTAGAAAAAGGGATATTTAATTCAAAGATCACATCTATTTATGAAATATTCTGTTGAGGTAGAAATTTCAAACTCATCAAACATAGTTTTAGAATTAGATGACACTCACTCACCAAATACAGTACATGAATTTATCCAAAAATTACCCTTTACTGTTGCTCTGAATGTTTGGGGGTGATGAAATTTACACTTCAAAATCTCCAATTTCTCAACCAGAAGAAAATGCAGTCTCCTGTTGACCTAAATGATGTTGCATATTGGCCTACTGGTAAAGCCATCTGCTTGTTTTATGGTCCCACCCCAATAGGGAAACCAGGAGAAATTACTCCTGCATCTCCTGTTAATATTATTGGAAAAATTATCACTCCAGATAAAACTATTCTAGATAAAGTTCATAGTGAACATGTTATATTTCGTTTACTAGATTGACTATTTTTTTTATCTACACTCATTGAGCAAAATTGGTCTTGATAATTTTCTGATCAATTAAAAATCCTAACACTGTAATCATTTCTTTTTCTGAAACTGTGCCTTCAACATACCATTTCATAGTATTTTTTACCCATTCTGGAATTCCACTATCTGTAATACTTGAAATTTTTATTTCATTTTTTATTTCATTTTTTATTTCAAAATTTCTTGTAAATGACTCCAGAGTTACTCCAATGATTTCAAATAATTCTGTTTTATCTTTTGATACTTTACTCTCAATTACCCAGTTACTATCTCCATCTGGAATGAATATTTTTTTCACTAGTCTTTCTCTGTTGTCTAGGTTTGCCTGATATTCAATTAGTACAGCTTTTGTGTTATCAATTGTAATGCTTCTAGCACTAGAAAATGTATAATCCCAACATGGGCCATCTACATTCATTCTACAGTTTTCTTTTTCATTATCTATCATAAACTGGATTAATTCCTCATTAATTGTGCTAATTGGAGTGATACTTTTTTGCTGTTTTATTGTAACTCCTGAATCACTTTGTATATCTACCTGAAAATACACTTGCTTTAGGTATGCTCCCCATACTTCTTTGATTTTCCATTCAGATGGATATTCTAATGAAAAATCTTTTTTTTCATAGATACTGGTTTCAGCTGCTGCTGACTGGACACTTACAAAAAGAATAGTAGCTATTACAAAAAATATTATTTTGTTTCTCAATCATCTAGACACAAAATTTGTTAAATAATAATTATCTGTGTGATCTATTTTGTACCATTGAATCTATATTTATCTGGCTGAAGAAAACGTGGTTTCTCAATTATACATTATTCTTGAATTGACATTTCTGTAATGTCTGATTCTAAGGTATATGCTTTGAAATTCTTGTTTATTCCTGAATAAATTACCCAAACTACTGGGTTACTAAACATGAATTTCTTGTCTGTATTTGATGGATATGCTTTAGAGTTTGGATGTGAGTGAAAAATCCCTAACATTCTCAAGTTTTTCTCTTCAGCAATTTTGTAGCCTTCAATTAATTGCTCATTTGATATTGTGAAATTAACTGGTGATTCTTCAATGTTTTTTGTCAAAAATACTTCTGATACTGTATCTTTTTCTCCATATAGCATGGCACATGACTCATTTGGACTTTCATTTTCTGCATGTTGTGTTAGAATTTTTTTTATTGATTGTGGTATGATAATTTTCTGCAAATCTATTCTACATTGACCGTTCCTATCATCCATGGATGGAATGTACAGTAATAGTCATAATTTCCTGTTTCTGTAAATGTAAATTCAAAGATTCCTCCGGCTGTCATCATTTCTGAATCAAATGTCCCATCTGTGTCTGCAGGTGGCTGACCTGATGTTACTGTATGAACTGTATTGTCTACATTGTCCCATACAACTGTAGTGCCTACTGTGACATCGATTGTTTGAGGATCATAGTAAATTTGACCCTCTTCTGGAAGTGCTGCTCCTTCTGGAATTATTACTTTGGTTGGTTCTTTTGGTTCCTCAATGATTAAAGTTGCAGTCATCCATGGATGTACAATGCATAGATATTCGTACTCTCCAATTTCTAAATTATTAGTATCTAATGTAAAGACATCTCCGGCACTCATTAAACTAGAATCAAATGTTTCTCCAAAGTCTACAGAACTAGTTACTGTGTGTGCAGCTGAATCAGCATTTGTCCACTCTACTACATATCCTTGTTGCACTGTTGCTACATCTGGATTGTAATCTGGATTGCCTTCTGTTGCTGAATCTTTTAGAATCTCAACTGCAAATATTGGTCCTGCAGGTGTAAGATCTTCTGTTGGTTCTTCTGCTACTTCTACTTGAGGAATAATGTAAGAGTCTGGGCTAACAACTCCAAATGCTACCCACATGATAATTCCTGTTGCAGCTGCCATTCCTGCAATAGCTCCAATTGGTTTGAGAAACTCTGGATGCTTCATTGATAAATATGCCATGAGAATTGCAGGGAAGGTAATTGCCATTAAGAGTCCTGCAAGAGTAACTGTATAGTTTGATGTATTCATTGTAAATGCAAACATTCCAAATCCTAATGCAATTGAAATAATGACCAAAGTTGTTGCTTTGGCTCTGTTACTAGTTGAAACTCCTCCATCTAAAATCCCAGTAGCTAGGAAAATTAATCCGATAAACATTGTGAGACCTGTTAAGGCATGCATTCCGTCGATAAATGTGTGAGCGATACCTGCATAGGATATTGTAATTCCAGCTAAACCTATAGCTGTAAGTCCCATTCCTGGCATCATGAGGTCCCAATTACTCATTTAACGTAGCTGGCAGGACTGAGATACTTATTCCTTTTGAAATGCCTCTGGATCTTGTAGACGAAGAAATTAAATGGCTTTGGAATAGGAAAATGTGAATTGGGATTTAAAGAAGTAGTGGAGATATCCAAACCTCGAATTGTTGTTTTACTCGTCATTACTGCTGTGACTTCAATGTATGCTGCAAGTAAGCTAGTTCCGGGTGTTCCTGATCTTGATTATTGGGCATATTTGCATATCATTATTGCAGGAGCATTGGCATCTGCTGGTTCTAGTGCATTAAATCATTATTATGATAAAGACATTGATCCAAAAATGACTCGAACTAGTACTAGACCAATCCCATCAGGACGTATGGCAGCATCACATGTCATGATATATGGTTTGGCTGTAAGTTGTATTTCTGTAATTTATGGATTTTTTGCACTAAATGCGGTGTCTGCTTTTTTTATCGCAGTTGGAATATTTTCATACGTGATAATTTACACTGTTTGGCTAAAACGTAAAAACACATCAAATATTGTAATTGGCGGAATAGCTGGTAGTGCTGCAGCTTGGGCTGGATGGGCAGCAGCTACTGGTAGTATGGATTTGTTAGGATTTCTAGTTGGATTTTTGGTATTTGTTTGGACTCCTTCTCACTTTTGGTGTCTTGCAATGAAACTTAAAGATGAATATGCACAAGCTGAAGTTCCAATGTTACCTGTAGTTATTGGAATGCAAAAAACATCTAAATTCATTTTGGGTAATACGTTGATTTTAATTCCTTATTCTTTGATACTTTCATTTATTCCAGATGGTATGGGCGTTGTTTACACTGTTATTGCAATAGTGTCTGGCGGATTAATGCTGGTATATCATTACAAACTAACAAAGACTCCTACATCTGAATTTGCTTGGAAAGCATACAAAGTAACTGCTCCGTATCTTACAATAATTTTTGTCGCTGTCGCATTAGATGCTGTATTTCATATTCCTTTATTTTAGGAACTATTTGTCAACGCCTGGGAAACTAGCTTCATAATCACTTTCCATAGTTTCCTTTACTTGCTCTTCAACTTTGTCTACTTCTTTTTCAACTACTATGACTTCTATTCTGCGTTCTTCTTTTGTAATCCATGCAACTTTGATAAGACCGAGAATTTCTAAATCTAATAGTATTTTATTGAATTTGTCTTCTGGTAAGATGAATTCATTTTTTGTTAAAGCTTTGTAGAGTTCAACATCCGTTAGTGAACCTGCTTCTGTAATTTTATCAAATACTGTATTTCGAATTGGAATTGCCATTTTTATCCGTAGAATGATTTATCCTCTGACTTTGGTACTACGTTAGATATACTTTCCTTCACTTTATTGTACCATTGATCGACTTCTTTGGTGATTGAAGGTCTAACTTGTTTTAAGCTATTTGCAAAGTCTTGACTGGATATTTTTTCAGAATTATTTTGCATTGCATGTACTACAGCTTCTCTACAGAGTGCTGCTAAATCTGCCCCTGTGTAATTTTGAGTAGCTACTGCAATTTCTTGTAATTTAACATCAGCAGTTAATTGCATCTTTTTTGTTAGAATTTTTATAATTTCTAATCTACCTTTTTCATCTGGAGGAGATACATAGAGAACTAAATCCAATCTTCCTGTTCTTAGTAGAGAACTATCTAGTATGTCTGGTCTATTTGTGATTCCTATAACTACTACTTGTGAAGAAATACCTTCTTCTATCTCTGTTAATAATTGACTAAGGATATTTTCCCCTACTCCACTTTCTCCTGATTTGTTACGTGCTAGTGAATCTAATTCATCAAAAATTACTACACATGGTGCTGATGCTTTTGCTTTTCTAAACACTTCTCTAATTGCTTTTTCAGATTCCCCAACCCATTTTGAAAGAATCTCTGGACCTTTGACTAAAATCATATTTGCTCCTGTTTCAGTTGCAAGTGCTCGTGCTAGGAGTGTTTTTCCACACCCTGGAGGTCCATAAATTAATGCCCCTTTTGGTGGTCTAATACCCATCTTTGTAAATTTAGTTGGATCTTTCATTGCTGTAACTAGATTATCTGTTAATGCTCTCTTGATATCGTCTAGTCCTCCTACATCTTGCCACCACACTTTTGATCTTTCAACATACACTTCCCTCATTGCTGTGGGAATTACATCATGCATTGCTTCGTAAAAATCAATTAATTTGATTTCCATTGATTGTAATACTTCTGATGGAATCTTTTCAGTTTCAAGATCTATTTCTGGTAGGTATCTTCTGATTGATTTTAGTGCAGCTTCTCTACACAGAGATTTGATATCTGCACCTGTATATCCGTGTAATTCTGATGACAAATCTTTTAGTTCAATATTTTCATTCATTGGCATATCTCTTGTATGGATTTCAAGAATCTCTAATCTATCATCCTCATTAGGTACTGATATTTCGAATTCTCTATCAAATCTACCTGGTCTTCTTAGTGCAGGATCAATTGAATCTGGTCTGTTAGTAGCACCTAACACAATCACATTTCCTCTATCATTGAGACCATCCATTAATGCTAACATTTGAGCTACAACTCTTTTTTCTACATCTCCGTATGCTTCTTCTCTTTTTGGTGCAATAGCATCAATTTCATCTATGAAAATTATACTTGGAGAATTATCTTTAGCTTCTTTGAAAATATCTCTTAGTTTAGCTTCTGTCTCTCCGTAATACTTATTCATAATTTCTGGACCGTTGATTGGATACATGTTGGCTTCTGATTCACTTGCAATAACTTTTGCAAGCAATGTTTTTCCACATCCTGGTGGCCCATAAAGTAAAATTCCACTGTGTGGTTCAATTCCCAATCTTACAAATAATTCTGGATGTTTTAATGGCAGTTCCACAATTTCTCTCATTGCTTTTACTTTGTCTCGTAACCCTCCCACCTCTTCGTATGTCACACGAACCTTTCTGTCTACTGAAGTTTCAGTCGAAATACTGAGATTTGTAGAACGATCCATCTTTACTACTCCTTTTGGCGTAGTTTTTGTAATTTTGAAATCCATTGAATTTCCTAAAATCATCACAGAAATTTCATCACCATGAACAATTGGTAATCCTTTCAATCTATTTTTTACAAAATCTGTAAATTCTTTGTCTACTGTAACAACATCATTTACTGGTGTAAGTGAAACTGATTTTGCAAATTTTGATGTTACTTTTCTAATTTTTACAATGTCGTTTAATGATGCTCCTACATTTTTTCTTGTTTGACCATCAACTCTTATGATGTCTGGTAATTTTTCATCTTCATCTACTGGCCAAATTACTGCACAACTAGATCTTGAACCCATTATTTCTATAATGTCTCCTGGAGATACTTTGAGAAAATCCATAGCGTCTGGACCTATTCTAGCTCGTTTTTTACCTACGTCTCTTTGCTTTGACTCTCCAATTCTCATTTGCAAAGTTTCCTCTTTGCGGACCAAAAAATCACCTATTTCATGTCAACTGACATTCGACTCATGTTGAGGACTTCAAATTCACTTACTCCCTCTACTGCTCTTACTGCATCCTCTAATGCGTCACTTTGTCCTTCTTTATCTTCTAAAACAAATTCTACTTTTAGACATTCTAGTCCAAATGCCAATGGTTCTTTAGCATGTCTTTTCATTGTAATTCCTTCTGGTAAGGAAGTTTGCATAGTTTCTGCTAATTTATCTAAATCAACTTCCATTCCTTTTGGAAGAATTTTTGTAATGAATAATAATTGTGCCATTTCTCTAAGGTCCTTGCGAGTTACATGAAGAGCAAGTATAACCTCTTGCTGATTCTCTGCAACTTTGGCATCTCCAAATTAAGTCTCCGCCGCACTCTGGGCAATTAAATTTTACACATTTATCATTAGGCATAATATGTCTGTGACAACAACTACATGTTGGTAATGAAATACTTGATGACATACTCCGATTTTCTGTAAACATCATTTATACCTTCCTTGGAAATTACGTGTATCTTAACTTAGTAATTTTTTAATTTCTCCACCGATAAGGGTCTGAGCAGTTTTAATCGAACCCTTCAATCCTAATAATTTTATAATTGATCCCGTATGAAAATCAAAATCATCTTTTTCTGAAATCTCTTTAATTATTTCTGGTGTTATGGATTCAAACAATTTATTGATTGTATTGTTATCAATACGCTCCAAAAGTTTTCTTGCCAAGATTTGCTTTTCAAATTCTTTTCCAAATCTTTCTGTCCACTTTTTTTGATATTGTTTCAGATCTTCACTGTTGTTTGTTTTTAGAAATTCAGAAATTGCTTGTCCTGCATAAATTCCTCCCATACCACTAGTGAATATGCCTCCCGCAGTAGTTGGCTTTGCTTGTCCTGCGGCATCTCCTATGATTACTGTTTTGCCTTCTACAAAATTTTTAATTGGTCCTTTAATCCAAATCGGTGCAAAAATTTTTCTTATTGTAGAGTATTCACCTTTATCTCTGAGGATATTGTCTAATGTTTCAGATACTTTGATTCCTTTTCCTGCGACTCCTACTTTTCCTTTACCTTCTCCTGATGGAATAACCCATGCAAAAAACCCTGCATATTTTTCTTGATCAAAAATCACTTCTACTTTTCCTTTGTGAATCCAATCTGCATAGATTTCATATTGTGCAGATGATAAAATCCCTGTTCTATCTTTATGAATTAATGATGAAACTCCTCTTGCATCTACAAATATTTTACAATCAATTTTTTCTTCATTGGTTCTGATTCCTGTATCTGTCATTTCTTGAAAACTAGTTTTTACTTTGATAACTGCCCCATTTTTTTGAGCTTGAAATGCAATTTGTTTATCTAATTCTCGTCTACTAATTTCAACTACTTTTTGTTTCTTTGAATTTATTGTAAAACTTTTTCCGTTTGGTGATGACACTTTTGCAGATTCTATCATATGATCAAATGTTTTTCTAAATGGTATTACTCCAAGTTCTTCTAACCCTGATAAGCTTACTAGGCCTCCGCAATGTTCTGGAGTTCCTATCTCATAATCTTCTTCAATGACTATAACTGAAAATCCTTTTGAAGCAATCTCTCTGGCACATAGTAACCCAGCAACACTTCCTCCTCCAATTACTACATCAAAGCTCACAGATTTTGTTTCTTTGTCAATTATTTAATTCAAAAGTTTTTCATTAAGCCTATTTTTGGTAATATCATGGGAGACATCAAACAAGTGATAGTTGTTAGGACTGATCTTGATATGGGAAAAGGAAAAATTGCTGCACAAGTAGGTCATGCTTGCGTACTTGGAGCAGAACATGTCCGAAAATCTCACCCTGAATGGTATAGCGAATGGTGGGGAGGGCAAGAAAAAGTGGTCGTTAAAGTTTCTGGAATTAAGTCTTTACAAGAAGTAAAAAGACATGCAATTGATTTGAATCTCCCTTGGTCTGAAGTAACTGATGCAGGACATACTCAGATTGCTCCTGGAACCACAACTTGTATTTCAATTGGTCCTGCACCTGAAAATTTAATTGATAAAATTACTGGGGATCTCAAATTACTCTAGATATTTTTCTTGGAATGAGATATAACCCAGCTAGATATTTTTTCAAACATGAACAAGAAAGGGTTGTTAGTTGTTTTCTTTTTTGGAGGAATAATGGTAACCTCAGGATTTGGATTACAAAGTATGATGTCTCCATCTCCTAATGAACCTGAATCTGAAATAACAGTTACTGGAACTCCTGCTGATAATTTCCCTGATGAACAACGTGCACAGTTTTGTGGTTCTGGTATTGCAAAGTCTACTAAGTATGTTCAGGAATTCTCTATTCCTACATTGTGTACCAATCCTTTGGCTGTTGTAACTGATTATGATGGTAATGTCTGGTTTGCTGAAACTAATACTGGTAATTTGGGAAAATTTGATCCTATAACTGAAACTTTTACTGAATATGATAATCCTACATGGCCAAATGGAGCACGTTCTATGATGTGGGGTATTGATTATTCTCCAGATGGGTCTGTTTGGTTTACTGATGAATCTTATGATTCTGTATGGACATTTTCTACTCTTGATGAAAAATATACTAGAATAGGATATCCTACAGAAAGTGATTCCTTACCCCAAAGACTCTTGATTGATGGTTCAAAAATTATCATAAATGATTTCACTGGAAATAAACTAACACTGTTAGATCCTAATCAATCTGGTGAGGAGATTAACTATCTTAGTATTCCATCCCCTATTGATAATTCTGTAACTGCTGGTTTTGCAGTAGATGCTAAAGACAACATTTGGTTTACTAATTGGTTATTCCAACAAGGTGGAGTTTTAGTTAAATTTAATCAAAATGGATATCTTGATTCTGTTGCAAGCTCAAATGAGCAGTCTCTTCCTTTACTTGATCATGTGGAAATTTATGAATTACCAACAACATTACTGACTCCAAATGGTGCAGCTGTATCTAGTGATGGAACAATTTGGTTGGCTGATACTACCTCATCATCATTTTTTAATTTTAATCCAATAACTGAAAAATTCATTCAATATGTTACTGCAGATCCTGTATTGAACACATATGGCAATCAAACCGGTATTGTAAAAACTCCTATCTCTAGACCTTATTGGATAGAGTCTGATGATCAAGGACGTATTGTTTTCAATGCACAAACTGCAAATACCATCTCTGTGATGGATCCAAAATCCCAATCCCTTGTAGAATATCAAATTCCATCAAAGAATCCTAATTGGGGTGACTGTGATCCTGGAACTGGTATTGTGATGCCTGATTGTGGATTAGCTCAAGTTTTTGACTTTGCAATTGATGGTAAAAAAATCTGGTTTACTGAATGGGTCGAAAATAATATTGGCGTTGTTGATACAACTGTTTCTTTGCCTATTGAAATACAATTAGAATCTGATTCTGTTATTTTGAAGCCTGGTGATTCAGAACATTTCAACTTTGTAATATCTCCTAACTCTCAAAGTGATTTGTTTGATGTATCTTTAATTCTCAATACCTCTCATGACTTTTTGAGTGTAGATTTGGATTTACATATTCCTAAATCATTCCAATTAGACTTTGATGCTCCTAGACCAATTCATGGCAATATTTCAGCTAGTGATGATGCAATCCCTGGAACATACAAAATCCTTTTTGGTGCTCAATCTTCTGATGTTGCAATTAGTAAATTTGTTACAGTGACAATAGAGTGATACCTGATTTAGATTCTTTAATTGGAATTTCAGTTTACAGTACTGATTTTGATGGCATTGGTGGTAAAATTCGAGTTACTCCTGAAGACTTTCAAGTATCTGAAATGATCTCTAAAAAATCCCAAAACGCTATTGGTGATAATGATGGCCATGCTGTGTATAAACTAAAAAAGAAAAGAATTGACACTAACCATGCATTATCTGATATCTTTAGAAAAAAAGGTATTAGATTAAAATCCCTGGGATTAAAAGATGCATCAGCAATTACTGAACAGTTTGTTTGTTCTGGGCATAAGGGAAAAGCAATTGAAAATTATTCTACTGAAAAATACTCTCTTGAAAAAATTGGCCATGTAAAAAAACCATTATCAAAAAAAGATATGATTGGAAATAATTTTGAAATAAAAATCTCTGACTGCTCTGATGGGCTATCTTCATTTACTGATTTTGAGCACGTTTTGAATTTTTATGGCTATCAAAGATTTGGTTCAAAAAGACCTGTAACTCATCTTATAGGAAAAGCTATTCTTCAAAGGGATTTTACAAAAGCAGTTGATCTGATTTTATCATTTACATCAAGTTATGATTCTAAGGATAATACTGAGATTAGAGAAAAATTGAAAGATCCAGAAAACTATGAAAAATATTTTGATCAAATTCCATTTCAGATGGATATTGAAAGAATGGTTTTACATGAAATGATAGAGCACAAAGATTCCCTTAAAGCAATGCGTTCAATTCCTATCTCTTTGAGAAGATTTTATGTTCAGGCTTATCAATCTTTTATTTTTAATCAATCCTTGAGTTCTGCATTTTCTGATGGGGAAAATTTGTTTGAAGCAAAATCTGGTGATGTTTGTTATGATTCTAAAGGAATAATTGGAAAATATGTGGATGGCTCGGATCAGAAATTAGCGTTACCTTTTGTTGGGTATACATATTATAAAAAAACAAGATTTGATTACCAAATTTCTAAAATCCTAGAACAAGAAGAAATCACTCCAAAGGATTTTTTCATAAAAGAAATGCAAGAAGTCAGTAATGAGGGTGGATTTAGACAAGCTGCCATTCATTGCTATGATCATTCTTCACATGATGATGTGGTGCAGTTTTCCTTATCTCGTGGCTCTTTTGCAACTGTTTTGTTAAGGGAGATAATGAAGCCCCAAGATCCTATGATTGCTGGTTTTTGAGATTCATTTTTTGGTGATTCTGACTATTATTGCAATTACTATAATTCCAATTCCTACCGCTCCCACCTGAATTCCATATGTTATCCACTCAGGATTAGCATACATGAAAGATGACTCTGGCCCGACAACTGATTGCCCTTGAAGATGAAATATTGTCCCTAGAATTGTAACTATCGTACCTATCGTTCCAAGTATTATGGCTGCATTCATGAGTATTTGTTATGATTTGTATTAAAAAAGGGTAAAGAGAATTGATAATTTGACCAAATGATTTTTGGATTTGAGCTTTAATGACTTTTTCAATATTTTATAAAATGTACAACTGGGAAAGCAGCGCTCTTGAATCAAATAATCATAAATATCTGGGACTAATCCTGTTTGGATCAGCTGCCTCTCTTGCTGTGATGTTGTTTTTAATTTTCCATCCTCAAATTGAAGCAATAAACAAAGAATCCCCACTTTTAATTAATTTGATGTTCTTTCCTGCTATGGCCATTGGATTTCTTTATGGTGTTAGGATAACTGAGAGGGCAGTGAAACCTTCAGAAATTCGTAGTTCTATGAAACGCTCACTTACCAAGATATTCTTGTTCTTTTTTGTAATGGGTGGAATGTTCAGTTCTGTGAATTTTGCAATTAATGGTGGTAGTATAATGCCTGATGTAAATATTTTAGAAGATGGGTTATTGCCGTGGCTGACTTCTTTTGTAACTGCAAATGGCGGTGCAACATTTCTTATCCTTACTAGTATTACCTTGATGGCAGCAGCAACTAAACGAATAGTTGGAATGAATTCTGGTTTTCTTAATAGGATGGTAACTTTTGTTGGAACTTTCGTATTTTTTACTATGCTTGTATTGAGTTTCACAAAATCTGATCCTACATCCTCTGGTGTTTTTTTGTATACCTTTTATCAAGCAGGTATTGTCGGCGGTGCATTTTTTGCCATGAACAGATTAACAAAAAATCAAAACATGCTAGAAGATTTCAGCAATGGGTATTAGATTACTCTGGTAAATCTACATAAATTCCTGCGATTTTATTATTGATTCTGTCCCAGTATTTCTCACAACCTTCAGTTAGAAAATCATTTTCTTTACATTCGTTGAAGTGTGCCGTGTTGTCTCTTGCCATGTTGTCTGCAAAAAGTACATCTGATCCAATTGCTAATGCAATTAGCGCAATTGCTGTAAGGCTAGCTGCTACTACAATCATTGAATATCCAACTTTTGCATAATTATGTGGCTCTTTCATTTACGGAAAATTCAAGGCTCTAGAATTTAATCTTTTCAAGTTTGTATTTTGCGATCAAATTGTCATAATATTGATAATTTTAGGAAGAAAGAAAAGAAAGTTCTTCTGAATTCCTTCGTTGAGCATTCAAATTTTGCAATATGAGTTCCTTGGACCTATCTCTCTTGATGATTGGGGTCCACCTATGGAAAAATTAGTGTATTTGATAATGTCCAGAGATCATGACAAATTTGACATACTCTATGTTGGTGATTGTGAAAAAACGGACGATGCTTCTTTTTTTACTGCCCATCCTAATTTCAAATGTTGGGTAAAAGAGTCCATTTCAGAAAAATCTCTACACCTTGCTATACTCCCATTGTTTGAGTCTAGTTCTGAAATGCGAAAAAATATTCTCAATAAAATAATCTCTCGCTATAATCCGATATGCAATTCTGATGATATTGTAAAAACAACTCCTGATTATGTCGTACGAAAAACTGATTCTACTGAAAAATTTGCTTGTCCTTGTTGTGGTAATGAGATGAAATCTGAAAAGATACTTGAAAAATCTACGCTCTATCGCTGTACTGGCTGTGGAATTAGTGATACGAAACTTAACTCTTAGATTTGTTTTGAACCTCAAAAATTTGTAACATTAACAAATCCATTGCTTTTTTCAAATGTCCAAATTCATTGATTGAGTGAATCTGTCCCTCAACTAGGGCTCTCATAACTTTGATTGAATTTTTTTGATAATCATCTGATGCTACAATTTCCATTGCATTGATTTTTGATAACATGTTATCCAAGTCTTTTATCATTTCATCTGATGGTTTGTGTTTATCCATAACTATCTGAAAAGATTTTGATATATGAATCGTTACAGCAAGTCTTCATCAATTACTTGGATGGGGTCTACATATTGCTGACATGTGCAATTTGGAATTTGGCATTTTCCAGCCTTGATAATTGAACTACTTTCTTCATTTAAGATGTGTATTTCATCTGTGTGATGACATCTCTTACAATTCATAGCATTGCTCTATACATCAAGGAATTAACACTCCCCTTGCTTCAATTTCTGAATCTTTTAATTTTTTGAGTGCTTCATTTGCATTTTCTAATGGGAATGTTTGAGTAATAACTTCTAAATTATTTTCATCACAAATTTTTATTACTTGTTCCATGTCTGCAGTTGATCCAATTAATGTACCTCTGATTGTCTTTTCTTCAAATGCCATAAATGCTGGATTCTCCCCAACTGTTGCAATCACAATTAACCCTCCTTTTTTCACTGATTTTATTGCAGCATCAGTTACAATATCTGCTGGTGCAAAAACAATTGCAGCATCTAATGTACCGTGCTTTTCTTTTAGTTCGGATAGAAATTCCTCTTGGTTTTCTGAAAATACCATTGCATCTATTGCTCCTAATCTTTTTGCAACATCTAGATGATTTTGTGTTCTTGAAAATGCAATGACATCACAATTTTCAACTTTGGCAAATTGCACTGCCATATGCCCTACTCCTCCAATTCCAAAAATTCCAATCTTCTTGTTTGTCTTAGGTTCTGCAGCTTTTACTGCCTTGTATGCTGTAATTCCTGCACAAAATAATGGGGCTGCATATTCTGATTTCATGCTATCTGGAACCTTTGTTGCAAAATTTTCTGTAACTGTAACGTATTCTGTATATCCTCCTTTGAGTGATTCTCCTAAAATTATTGATGATTCGCAAAGGTATTCTTTTCCTTCTTTACAATATTGACAATTCTGACATGCTTCTAACAGTGGAGTTATTCCTGCTCTATCTCCAACATTGAATTTTGTAACA
>Ga0257122_1001569_pt1 | contig 15890 bp, 9 predicted proteins | sample SI106_120metaG_FD_190146 | JGI IMG/M metagenome (GOLD analysis project Ga0257122, IMG submission 190146) | Marine microbial communities from Saanich Inlet, British Columbia, Canada - SI106_120 | ecosystem: Environmental > Aquatic > Marine > Inlet | place: Canada: British Columbia | collected... | reverse complement strand
CCGTCTTCCATATCCGTGTGGCTTGCGGGGTAGTAGGCGCCTTCCTCAACTGCCGAATCCATCAGATATACCGAAAGGTATTTGTTGTGGCTTGCCGACCACCATTTCATACCTGTCGTGCCCTCCTGACCCTTGCCTGTCTTTCCGTCGATGGCGACACCTTTGATACGCAAGGCAATAGGCAGCCCCAGCTGGTACGCAATCGCGTAGACCAGTCGGCAGATGACCACGCAGTGGGCACCGTATTGTGGATAGTCCATTAATCCCCACACCCCAAACGGGGTATTCCAATATTTTGGATGGTCGTAAATGGGCGGCACGGCAGGGTTCGTGGACAAATCATAGTTCGGGAATTTCGCCATTAGATGGCGAATAACTCTGAAGGGCCAATGGGGGTCATCGCTATCTTTCGCCGGTATCACATGATTGACCTCGCCTGCCCACTCAATCGCTCGCTGGAGTCTGTAACTCGACACAAAGCGGTGGCTTCCCTTCGAATTGGTCTTGGGCATTGCGTAGGTTACGTAAATGGCATGGGGGCCTGTCTGCTGCTCCGGCAAAGATTCCCCGCTGTCTAGCATCAATTCCCAACGAAGATTCGCATTCAACGTTTGTACTTTGCGAGGTAGCGCATCGACGGTCTCCAAGACGATTTCGGTCTGACTCCGCCCGGGTGTGATGTAAATGGTTTCCTCCAACGTCAGGTCGGCCTTACCCGCCGACAATGCACCGGATAGCCCGACGGCGCGAAGCTGACCATGACGGGGCGTTGCGTTGGATGGTCCCGATTCAAAATTGATCATCAGACGAACCGGCTCGTCCATGGAATGGGAGATGGGCTTTGCGTCTTTTTCGAATTCCCATTCGGAACCACGAATACTCTTCGCTTTGCGCTGGGAAAAATCCGGAGCCTCGCGCATAACGCCATGGTCAGAGCAAAAGGTAATACTCGTAATCCGAAACCACTCAATGGCCACGAGCTCTTCTTTGGCTTGCGGCATCCTCCGAGTTGTGGGGAGGGGCACCTCCGGCTTCTTTGGGGTATGCGTACTCCCATTCACCGGCGGTTGACTACCAGGGCCTTGGTCGTATACGCGATATTTCCTACTCGAAATCTGCCTCGCTAGCCAACGAATGAGTGCCGTATCATCGAGACCAATAGTAGACGACACGCCTCCCAGGAACCGGCGTAGGCCGGAGCGTTCAGTGCCGCCAGATAGCACACCGAGCAACAATTGCTCCACTTCGATAGTGGTCCGAAACTCGACGACCTCCCCTTCACTTCTTTCAGCCGCGGGAACGACAACATAACGACCGAGCTCTATACGGGACATGTCCTCTTCCTTCCCACCCTAGTCAACTACGCGAGAGGGGCCGGTATCTTTGTGAATTCGTCGAGCAATTCTAACCCCGGCAAGCCGAAACAGCAACGGAGCGCGGGCGCCGAATAGTTTGGCGTTCGAGTTGCCAAACGTAAGGTAGCCACATTAACCTACCGGGATGATGAACAACCCTTCCTTGGCGCTAGCTATCATCTTTGTCTTTGCTCTCGGGTGTTCCGAAAAGGAACAAGAGAACCCAATCCGACCGGCACTTTCTAAAATCCCCGTCAAGCCCCCGCCTGCCCCGCCTGTATCGAAGAAGGCGAATCCGGTTTCGACAACGGCTAAGCCGGTTCCGGCAAAGCCAATTGCCGCCCCAGCAAAGAAAGGCCCCGTCTTCGACGATGCCGCCTACGCAAAAGCGAGAGTTCTCGCGGAAGAACGCTGCAAGAAATCAGATGCCCAGGCGTGTCTCGGCGTGGCCGCCTTCTACCAGCTAGGCAAAGGTGTCGCAGCTGATTTGAAGAAGGCGAGATCGCTCTACGAAAAAGCCTGTCAATTGAAGGCTCCCCGTGGGTGTGTGTCCGTGGCAAAAATGATTCAAGACGGAAAGTTCGGCACACCTGACGTGCCCCAAGCGATCGCATTCTATGCGAAAGGCTGCGATCTCAATTTCGGCCTCGGTTGTGCGGGTTTTGCTCTCGCCAACCAGAAAAAGGAAGGCACCACGGAAAAGACGCGACTCGCCTTCGAGAAGGCCTGTGCCTTGAAGATGGTCAGCAATTGTTTCATGGCTGGCATGATCCACTTGGAGGGCCGCGGCGTGCCGAAAGCTCCCCAGAAAGCGATGGCCTTCTATAAAAAGGGATGCGACGGCGGCGACGGTCCTTGCTGTGCAAACTTGGGCAGTATGTATACCGACGGCAGTGCTGGAAAGCCCGACGGGGCCAAAACAGCAAAGCTATGGAAGCGGGCCTGTGACCTGAAGGCCGTCAACGGCTGCGCCATGCTCGGGCTGCTATACGCCCAAGGAAAGCTCGTTCCTAAGGATAAGGCCAAAGGGCTGCGCTATCTGACGCAAGCCTGCAAGATGGGATTCAAGCCCGCTTGTGGCATGATAAAGGGGCGCTAGGCAATGTGAGATGTGCTTTTGGGCACTAGAACCGAGCCGACATGGAAACGTTAAGACCGCCGTCAGTGGGTACTAGGCCAAAGGACGAAATAAAGGACGCCTTATCCGGCGGCGTTTCGAGCTGAGGGCGACTTACGAATTCGTAGATAGAATATGCGAGCACGCCCACGCCAACTCCCAGCGCAGCGCCTCCAACGATCATCAGCGTCTTGGCCGAGGACATTTCATCGCGCTGTGCGTCGAGTGTTACCTGGTCAAAAGAACTTACCGCCTTATATTTATCGTACGCGGAATCGCCGTTGAGTTTACCCACGGCCAATAGCGCTCCCCCCGCGCCAGCGGCCGCAATGCCTACCCCCAGAGCAATGTAGGCCCGCATAGATTTGCTCTTTCGTGCCTTCCGAGTCAGTGCCACCTTCGACTCGTGATCGGCAAGCGCAGCCAAATAGCTCGCTTCCTTCTGTCGTTGGGCCGTGATCTCCGCCTGCTTCTGGCTCTGACTGGCGGCCATTCGCTTCTTCTCGGCAACGGACCATTCCATGCTCATCGCCACCTTCGCCGTTTTCCCCGCAACAACCGCCGCCTCTTTGACCTGAGGCTCACGGTTGTCCATGACGAGTTTCACATTGTACTTCTTCGGTGCCAAGGAAAGCGTAACCGGAGTTTCTCCCGACTTCTTCCCATCGATATACACCACCGCACCCGGCGGCTGACTCGCCACGCTCAGGCGGCCAGCCTCTACCAACGTCAGATTCACCGTCTGCTTCGTGACCTTGATGCCGAACTCAACGCTTTGCTTGGAAGAAGCAAAGCCGGTTTTGCGCAATTCCACGTTATGAACACCCGGCTCAACGCGCTTGAGAATCATGGGGGTCTTGCCTACGAATTTGTCGTCGAGCCAAACATCCGCCTCCGGGGGCGTGCTTACCACCTCTAATTTGCCCCTTACCTTGCGAAGCGCTAGAGCGATGGTGCTGAACTGGTCGGCGAGAACTCGCAACTGGCCGCGATAAAGGTAATCGCCCCTTTGTAGCTCCACCGAATGCGCCCCTGCCGCCAAGTCCCGCAACGTGAGCGGGGTCTTGCCCTTCTGCTTCTTATCATCTAGCCAGACCTGCGCGCCAGATGGCCGGCTCTTGATCAAAAGTCCACCACGCTTTACTTCAACTTTGACTTTCGCTCTTCCGGGCTCATCCGCTTTCGCCGTGGCAGCATTACCCTTCAATTTTGCCACCGTTTTTTCCAAGGATGTAACGAGAGCGTCGGCACCACATCCACCTTTTTGCGAAGTGGAGCGTTCGGTTGCGGCAGCCCGCAAATCGTAGAGTGTGGCGATGACCACACATTTAGATCCCAATTTTAGAATTTGCGTGGAAAGGGATTTATTGGCCGCTAGCTCGCGGCCGATTTCGATCTGGCATTTCTCGTCAACGCACGCCTTATAGGAAGCCTTCTTCTTCGCCAAAAGGCGTTCACGGATCTTGCTTCCAGGCACCACAAGGAAGTTCCCACCTTCAGCGATCTGAGAGGAGAGATAGTTGGTGAGCTGACGCAAGACCCTGGGTTTCAGGGCCATGGTCTGATCTTCAACTTGAAAGATCGCGATTCTCGGAACCTTCTTGACGCTTTGAGCCTGAGCGAGCCCGTGACCGCCAACGACAATACAAAGCACTATTGCGAGCGCTATCTTTCTCATGCGAGGTGCCTTCTTTCCCGAGATTATCTGAAACGTATTGTCCGGGATTCAAGACGCGGCTGTCAAGGAAGCAGAGGGTAGCTAGCAAGAGGTGGGCCAGTCGTCCTCACAGCCCCGGAAAGGTCAGCACCACGTTGTTTCCTGTATTCCAATAGGATACGGCGCTGGGGGCCACTGCGCTATAACCGAGGTTCTTGACGAGACCCCAATTCTTTCCAGTATTGGAACGGTAAACGCGAACGTTCTGCCCCGCACCCAACGATTTGATCGCGATCCAGAAACTACCGTCATGAGCCCACATGGTAAGGCCCGTGGCGGTTGCGAAACCCGTGCTCGCTCGATAGGCCCATTTCTCCTTATTCGCCGCGACGAAACGCTTCTCCTTCTCATTCCATTCCAGGTCAAAGGCAATCATCTTTATCGTTCCCTTATGCGATGAATTGGGAACGTAGGCCACAATGCAGCGAGGTCCTCCGGCGACGTATTTGCTACAGACGATGCCCGGGCTGACAACGTTTGAGTTTCGGATTATTGGTCATCATCACGAGCGAATATCCATCGTCACAATCGATGGGATTTGAAGTGGTGATACCGGGCGTTTCCCTAGACCAGGTTTTGGCCGTTTTACCGAGATATTTGAGATAGCCAACATTGGCCTGGGCGTTCCAGGTTTCCGCCGCCAATAGAACCGCATAGATGAATTCTGATTCGCTCATACCCGCTAGCAATGCGTTGGCCGGATTGATCCGGAACGGGATCTCGGATGAAACGTCGGCCCCGGCATGAGGAGCGGAAGAAAATTTGCAGGGGACAACCTCCGCCCGAACATCCGCAGAACGAAGGCAGACGATACTCAAGGCAAAGATCGCCACAAACGAAAGCATACCGATCCTTCCCGAACGGTAACCATACGAATTACACAGACTAGCCCCAGAGCTCATGGAGTACCTCTTTTCTCAGTGGACAGATTCAACCAGAGGACGGCACCCCGAACGTCAAGTCGCACAATAAAAAGACCCGCGATATCCAAGACCTGCGACGCTGCGCCAGTGGCAAATCCACCTTTCTCTCCCTGCCGTCTCCGCTATCGGTCTCTTCTTTCTTTGGGTATGATGCGCGGCATGACTCAAGCAAGCTTTCCAACGCAAGCGCGTGTCGTCGTCATCGGCGGAGGCATCATCGGTTGTTCGGTCGCGTATCACCTGGCTCATATGGGCTGGAAAGATGTCGTCCTATTGGAGCGTGACCAACTCACCAGCGGCACAACCTGGCATGCCGCCGGACTGATGGTGACGTTTGGTTCCACGTCCGAAACCTCGACTGAAATGCGGAAGTATACCCGTGGCCTTTTCGAAAGTTTGGAAGAGGAAACGGGACAGGCCACCGGCTTCAAGCCGATCGGTTTCATCGAAGTCGCTGCCGACGACGATCGACTGGAGGAGTATCGGCGCGTGGCCGCATTCAACCGTTATTGCGGCGTCGACGTGCAAGAGATTTCACCCAAGGAAGTTGGCGACCTTTTTCCCATCGCGCGAACAGAAGATATTCGCGCCGGGTTCTACGTAAAGGATGACGGTCGCGTGAATCCCGTCGACGCGACGATGGCCTTGGCAAAAGGTGCACGCCTTCAAGGGGCAAGAATCATCGAAGGCGTAGCCGTAACCGACGTATTGACTCAACGCGGCGCGGTGAGCGGCGTACGCACAGCCAAGGGTGATATCCAGGCCGAATACGTGGTGAACTGCGCCGGTATGTGGGCACGACAACTCGGCGCGAAATCCAGCGTGAGTATTCCCCTACAAGCAGCGGAACATTATTATCTGATCACCGATACGATTCCCCAACTCAGCCCGGATTGGCCCATATTGGAAGATCCCGCTTCGCACGCCTATATTCGCGAAGAAGGTGGCGGTTTGATGATCGGCCTTTTTGAACCCGTTTGCGCGCCATGGAAGGTCGGGGGAATTCCCGAGGACTTTTCGTTTGGCACTCTACCTCCCGACTGGGATCGAATGACGCCCTATTTGGAAAAAGCGATGCAACGTGTTCCGATTTCTGCAGATACGGGCGTCAAACTGTTTTTCTGTGGGCCGGAAAGCTTCACGCCGGACTTGCAGCCCGTCGTGGGCGAAGCGCCTGAACTGAAGAACTACTTTGTCGGTGCGGGACTCAATTCAATCGGTATTTTGACTGCGGGCGGCATTGGTCGATTGCTCGCGCAGTGGATCATTGATGGCCGGCCAGAAGCGGATATTACCGGTTTGAATGTCGACCGACTCTTTAGCTACCAAGCCAACCCTGAATACCTGGCCAAGCGCACCGTGGAGGCTTTGGGAATGGTCTATCAATGCCACTACCCTACCCGTTCTCTTCAAACGGCAAGGGGGGCGCGCAAATCGGCATTCTACGAACGCTTGGCAGCAAAAGGTGCCTACTTCCGCGATGTAAGTGGTTGGGAAGGCGCCGATTGGTACGCTCCTTCCGGGCTAGCCCCCGACCCAGGGCCGCTCTCGTGGGGCCGACCCGCGTGGTTTCCCCAATGGCGCGCCGAACACCAAGCAGCTCGCGAAGGCGTCATTCTGATGGACATGTCGTTCATGGCGAAGTTTCTCGTCCAAGGGCGCGACGCTGGCCGCGCACTGAACTATCTTTCAGCCAACGACGTAGACGGGGAATCGGGCCAAATCACCTATACCCAATGGCTCAATCAAAAAGGAAAGATCGAGGCAGACCTAACCGTTACGAAATTCGACGATGAACATTATATGGTCGTCGCTTCCGATGTGGCCCACGGCCATGCAAAGATGTGGATGAAGAATAACATCGCCGACGACGCCCATGCCTTCGTCACAGACGTTACCTCTGGGTATGCCCAACTCAATATCCAAGGCCCCCGCTCTCGCGAGTTGATGCAGAAACTCACAAGCCACGACCTTTCAAATGCAGCCTTCCCGTATCGCGCGGCGGCCGAAATCGACATTGGCTATGCGCGCGTGTACTGCGTACGTATCACCTACCTCGGTGAACTTGGATACGAACTCTACATTCCCACCGACCAGGCGACCCATGTTTACGACCGATTGGTGGAAGTCGGGGAAAGCGTGGGCCTGGTCCACTGCGGGCTCAAAGCCTTGGCGAGCTTGCGAATGGAAAAAGCGTATCGCGACTACGGGCACGACATCGACAACACCGACACCGTCTTTGACGCCGGCCTAGCCTTCGCTGTGAATCTGGAAAAGGAGGGTGGTTTTCTGGGTCGAGATGCCGTTGTAGCACAGAAGGCGGCAAAGAATTCCAACAGGCGATTGTTGCAGATTTTGGTGAAAGACCCCGACCCCATGATGTACCACGCAGAAATCGTCTATCGAAATGGCAAGCCCGTCGGCTACGTGCGAGCTGCTTCGTACGGCCATACGCTGGGTGGCGCCGTAGGGCTGGTGATGGTGGAAGCGGATGAGAAGATCAACAAAGCCTACCGCGACAAAGCCGACTGGGAAGTAGATATTGCAGGCCGTAGATATCCCGCCGTCACATCCCTTCGGCCGATGTACGATCCGAAGATGGTACGCATCAAGTCGTAGCCTTGCGCGCCGCCGTCCTTCGGGCCTAGTCCCCCCCCTCTCCACCACCACGCTTTCGCACGATCGAAATCAAATCCGGGTCAGGCCTTGACTTGCTTTCACGGTAACGCCATACTCACCAAATCAGGACGGGGAATAGCTTCTTTATTGGGAGAAAACGATGCAATCACAAAGCCCTACGGTAGATCGAGTCGCAACCTTGAACCTCGCCCCCCCACGGACCACTCCCCGGCGGCCTGCGTGGCAGACGTATACGAGCCGTGTACCTTCGCTCTTGCCTGAGTTCGATAAATACCAACCCCAGAGCGGCCATCCCCACTGGCAACGCCTCGCTCAGGAAGCTGAGCAGGAGGCGCGAGAGTTTTTACCACGGCTGGATCGCCCCGAAGGTCGCATCGAACTCTATCGCCGGCAACTCGCCGCAGCGGCAACCTACGCCCGCGGCTATTATTTCAACAAGAAGCTGCAGCGCCAAGGTCGAGAGGACTTTCGCCCCTTCATCATGCACTGGACGGCTTTGCGGTCGTGTAACTTTTCATGCACCTATTGCGATGACCACCAGGGCCGAAAGTACCCAGACCTACCCAACGAGGGCGTGCTCGACACCGAGAAGGCAAAAAAACTGCTGCGCATTATGCGGACCCGCACCGCCGCACTCTATATCGCCGGTGGAGAACCCACCATTCGTAAGGACCTTCCGGAGCTGATCCGTTACGCCCGAGAGTTGAAGTACTACCCGATCATGATCAATACCAATGGCGCACTGCTACATCGATTGCTGCGCAAGGAAGACTGGCGCAGTGCATTGGCCGATTTGGATTCTGTCATCTTCTCTCTGGACGGCTTCGACCTAGGACAGCTCAAAGATATGTGGGGGACCTCGAAGCCACAAGATGTGTTGCGAAACCTGCTGATGCTGAGAGAATTGTCAAAACCGCTACGCTTTCAGCTGATGATCAATACCGTGGTTCAACCGCATACGGTTGACGCGGCAACCGACGTATTGAATTTCGCCAACGACCTAAATATTTGGTACCTGCCGGTGCCGGTTAATAGCGGCGCGAATATCGTCACCGAAATCAAAAATGCTCCGGCCTACAAACAATTTGCAGAGACCGTTTTGGAACGCAAGAAAGCCGGCTACCGTATTCAAGGGTCGTATCGGCTGAATAAGAGAATGCTCTTTTCCGCGCCCCTCGACTGCCGTACGACGCTCAAGCCCCAAGTGGATTTCGATGGCACCCTTCCCTGGCCCTGCAAGGCGAGCGTTAACGTAAAACCCCAGAGCATCAACGTTTTGGATTTTGAGTCAGTTGACGAAATCTACGAACATGCCCGAACGCTGATCAACCCAACACGCTTTCACGGTCCCGCTCAGAACCAATGCGGTGGCAACTGCAATTGGACCCAATACTACGTTACCGATGCTTATGCGCATGGTCTCGCGCATCCACTGAGCATGTTGCGCGACGTCATGAACGTCATGCGCGACCGCTAAACAGCAATACTCTGCAGGGGCGCTGCACACACCTCCCGACATTTCCTCCCATCTAAAAGTTGCCGTCGGTGAATGCCATATATTTGCCGTAGGATCTTGTGCCGGCTTCGACCATACGATAAGATTTCACACATACAAAATTAGGATACGTCAAATGAGCGACTCCCCTCGCAGGCAATCACTCTTATGTTCTCACGCTGTCGTCGTTTCGCGCGCCAAGTTGTTTTGCGTCGCATTATTCGCCACAGCTTTGTGGAGTTCGAGCATCGCGCAGGCCGCGGATCCCCAACCGGTCGATTTGGACCTGCTGGGAAAAGCAGCGGTCTACGAAATCAATGGTCAGCTCAAGACGACCGACACGCGTCTGCATTTTGGCGACGGCGCTTTCACCATGGATAAAGCGCGCTACCGAGCTAAGTTGAATGCGAAACTCGATGGCAAATCACCCATCGAATATCGGCATATGAACCACCGCCTCGCGTTTACCCCGATCGGTCTTTATTGGTCTGGGACATCCACCGACCAAAGAACACCGGTCATCAAAGAGGGCATCAACGCCGTCGAGGGACGGCTCGCAAAGCTCACCGACGAACTCGACGGTCAGCCAAGGCCGCAGTCCATAGACAAAGGCGTTGTCTATCAGGATGCCTACGGTCCTGGTCTAGACCTCAGTGTGTTGACCGAAAATCTCGAGTTTCGCAAGATCGCGAAGATCGATCGGCGCGAAAGTTTGGGGACGATCAGTGAATCAGCGGAATTCCTCGACCTGCGTTTCGCCATGGATGTCGATGGCGATACCTACTTCAAGGCGAAATTTGGTGCTGCCGAAACGCGAATATGGAATCAGAAAAAAACGCTCACCAGCAAGGGTGAGGGCATCGAATTTGGACGCGGTGGCGAAAGTAGTTTTATCAAGCCCGCCTATGCCTGGGATAGCGCTGGCGAAAAGATACCGCTTCAACTGGAATTCAGCCACGAGGCGGGGCAGCTCATTCTGACCAAACGCATCCCGACAGCCTGGCTGAAGAAAGCAACGTTTCCCGTTTACGCAGACGCCACCATCGCCTACGAGGCTGCCGTTGTTTTCAATGCCGCTGCGGTGACCGAGGTCGCGGTTACTAGATTGGATAGCACGCATATTGTCGTGGCCTATATCCAAGGCATGAACGGCATGGGAATCGTTGGCCTCATTTCCGGCACCACGCTCACGTTCCCTTCGGCAGCGGTGAACTATAATTGGGCGACCCACGCGATGACGAATATCTCGACCTTGGACAGTACCCACGTCATTGTGGCCTATTCGAATACTTCGGGTGGTGATGGGCAAGCCGTAGTCGGCACGATTACTGGCACCACGATCGCCTTTGATATCGGTAACTTGGGCACCTACACCCCGGCGGCCCCCGGGCCTGTATCGCTCGCCGCCCTCGATGCAACCCACTTTGTGGTTGCTTACGGAGATGCGAATAACTCCAATCACGGCACAGCGATCGTAGGCCTAGTCACGGGTACAACGGTAACCTTCCCCACAGCGGCAACGGTCTTCTTAGCCGATCTTACGGCCGAAATAGCCGTCACTGCTTTGGACTCAACCCATGTCGCCATCGCCTATGCCGATGTCAATAGCGGGAGTGCCGGCACCGCGCGTATCGGACTCATCGCGGGAACGGCGATCTCGTTTCCCTCCGGGCCCACGGTTTTCGATGCCTCAACCTGCAATTACATTTCCGCTGCCGCGCTAGACAGCACGCATTTCGTCATCAGCTATTCCGACAACGGCACCGCAGACCACGGTGCAGCCATCGTAGGGATCGTCTCTGGTGGCACGGTGGTGACCTTTCCATCGGCCGCTGCCATCTATGAAGCGGCATCCACCTGGTTCACCTCGATTACGGCACTGGATAGCACGCACGTCGTCATTGGCTACCAAGACCAAGGGAATGGAAACTTCGGTACGGCCATCGTCGGCGATATCGCAGGCACCGCGATCACTTTTCCGGATCCCGCTGCGGTCTTCGAAAGCGCAAATACCGAGGAAATTTGGGTGGCCGCGATCGATGCAACGCATTTTGTTACGGGCTATATGGATAAAGGCAACACCGATCACGGAACGGCTATCTTCGGCACCGTTTCGTTCGGCGCCGCGAACGGCGCTGCCTGCAACGTCGGCGGCGACTGCATCAGCACCTTCTGCGTCGACGGCGTGTGTTGTAATAACGCCTGCGCTGGTGGCACCACCGATTGTCAGGCCTGTAGCACAGCTGCCGGTGCAGCCGCGAACGGCACCTGCGGCGTGGCCAACGGTACTACGGTTTGTCGTCCTGCCTTCGGGTCGTGCGATATCACCGATTTCTGCGATGGCACAAATACCACCTGCACCGCCAATCTCAGCGTGAACGATGGCGTAGGCTGTTCGAACGATGCCTCTAAATGCAACGGGTTCAACACCTGTCAAAGCGGCTCCTGCAAAACGGGAGCGCCAGTCGTCTGTGATGATTCCAACGAATGCACCACCGATAGCTGTGTCGACCCTGCAGCCACATGCACGTTTACCGCCGTCACGAACGGTGCACCCTGTTCAGGCGGAATCTGTACGGAGGGGGGCTGCACAGTCATGGTACCGGACGCGAGCGTGGACGGTGCCGGCCTCAGCCCAGACGCAACGGTGGACGCAACGGTGGACGCAACGGTGGACGCAACGGTGGACGCAGGCACTCCGACGACCGACAGCCTCCTGGATGGTCTGATCATGGTCTCGCCTGACGCCACGGTCGACGCCACCGTGGACACAACCTTCGACACCGTGGTGGTCGTTCCGCCCCCCGATGCGCAAGGCCCCACCTCTGACACGATGACAGACACGACGATAGACACGACGACGGGCCCAACGGCAGATGCGACCGTGGATGCCACGTGGGATACAACTGCAGTGAGTTTCGACAGCACCGTCGACAGCACCGTCGACACGCTTACTCCAGCAGAGAAGGACGCTGAGCCCGGCGATGCCAAACTAAATACGGATACGAATGGTTCTGGCAATGGCGATGGCGGAAATACAGCAAATGACGATGCGACCGCAGTGGATGACGGACCGAGCATCGGCGGGGAGCCAACACCAAATATCCCCGAAGGGGGGTGCAACTGCACCCTGGACGAAAGCAAGACGACGTCTTCCGAAGGCTTATTCGTCTCCCTCCTTCTACTAGGATGGCTCGTTAACCGACGGCGCCGCTTTCGACAGTAGTTGCAGTAACTCGAGTTCTAGGCCCGAACCGTAGTACCGGGCGTTCCCTAGCGCCCCTGCAACCGGCTGATGCGTTTCTGGATGGTTGCCTTGTCCTTCGCCTTGGGACGCATGGCGAGATACTGACGATATGATGCGATGGCCAGGGATTTGCGGCCCTGCTTTTCATATGCCAAGCCCATGCCACGATAGGCCAGTGCGTACCGTCGATTCTTCGCCACAACGCTGTTGAAGATCGTAATGGCATTACCGGGCTTGCCTAGCATCAGCTGCTGAATGCCTTGCTGATAGAGTGCGCGAACCTCGGCTGATGCAGCGGGCTTTTTCGATACCGGTGGGCGCGCTTTGGTCTTTGTTTCCGGTTTGGCCACAGGTTTCTTAGCTACTGGCCTTTTCACCGGCGGCTTTTTCGCTGCCGCCTTTGTCGAAGAGACAGCCTTCTTTGTCAGCGGAGCCTTGGCTACAGGCTTCTTCGTGCGGTCGACAGACGCATCCTTCGCTACAGATGTCAGGTCGGGTTTCAGGTCGGGTTTCGTTGGAGCCGAGGCGTCGATTTCAACGCGCGCTAGATCCCTAACAGTCCGCGCACCACTATCTTGTTCGCTGCCCGCCAACGCCGGTGATTTATCGGGTGCTTGCAGAAAGTAATACGCCAGACCAGCAAGCGCCAAGAGAACGACAACCCCCAAGAGCTGTTTACGTTTCTCGCGTCGCTGCCTCACCTCGCGTAGGTGGACCAGCGTTTCTGTTTGCGTGCTCAACGGGCGACGACGCGCAGCGCGCTTCGCCTTCGCCTTCTCAGCCTCTTCCCTTTCTTTGGCCGCCTCCACTTCGTGAAGGTCTATTTGCCTGCTGAGCGGCAGAGGCGGTGGGGCTTTCTGTCCGGAGGTCAAATCAGCGGTTTCAATTTCGATGGTCGCCTTGGTCTTGCGCTTGCGAATCACCTCGTCGACTTCGATATCGCCCGATTGCAGCTCTTGGGTGCCGTCATCTTCCGGGTCACCGCCCACATCGGTGGAACGTGCCCGCTCTTTTCTTGAGACATAGGCTTCGCCCGCCGGTCGATAGCAGCGGGGGCAGGTGAGCGGGGCTTCGTCCCCCTCGACCGCATGTCCACAATTAAAGCAGATGAAGGTGCGCGACATGGGGCGCATCATACCGGCATCGACGGTAGGCGCAAGCGGCATGGGCAAATCTTGCGGCCCACTCTACAACTCGTGATAAGATAGGCGAAGAGGCCTAAAACGTGACAACGATGCGACTCAACATGTTGATACCTTTGTTTGTTTTTGCTATTTGCATCGGCGCGGGTTGCGGGGATGCGGCGGTGAACAATGCGGCCCCGAACGCCATACTGAGGGCCCCCACGTGGGTCAAAGTGGGACAAAGCGCCTCGCTCGATGGCACTGAATCCACAGACGCGGACGGCGATATCGTTTCCTACCATTTTGTCGTGGCCGACGGCACCTCGTCCCATCGGGCAGCCAGCGGAAAAACCGACCATCATTTCCTGATCTCGGGATTAATTGAGGTCAGTTTGATCGTTACAGATAGCGCCGGACAGCGGAGTGAGGCGCGACGCGTCATCTCTGTACGGCCCGACGGATCTTCTCAGTAGGCGGATCCCACGCACGCATCGCTGGCCGGCGATTTTCACTTTTTGTGGTATCCTAGTACCGTTTGTGCGGATCAACGGAACCATCGAGGCAAGCGTATGATGTCTAAGCGTGTCGTAGTTTCAGCGTTAGTTCTATCCCTTCTGCCCCTCGCTTGTGGCCGCACCACCTCTATCAACAACGAAAACCCAATATTTTCGCCAGATGGTGGCGGATTTCCGACCGATTTCGGTATTGGCGATGGCCCCGGCTTCCTCGACGGAGACTCCCCGTACTTGGATGGCTGGATGCCCCCACCACCTAGCCTCGACGCCTGGCCTCCTCCTCCCCCTCCGGCGTGGGACGGCGGTTGGCCACCACCGCCCCCCCCAGGCTTTGACGGCGGTTGGCCTCCCCCTCCACAATGGGATGGCGGATGGCCTCCACCTCCTCCAGGTTTCGACGGCGGATGGCCTCCGCCGCCAACATGGGACGGCGGATGGCCTCCACCACCGCAATGGGACGGCGGTTGGCCTCCCCCTCCAACATGGGACGGCGGTTGGCCACCACCTTGGGACGGCGGTGCCCCCGACGTGGATCTTGTGGTCACTCATTTCGACGCGACTGTAAATGGCTCCACCGTCACGTACCAATTGGTGGTCTGCAACTACGGCACGGACGAAGCGAATAACTTCTACGTCGATATTTACTACAACCGAAAATCCGCCCCGAACACGGGCGATTTCGGACCGTGGTACGAAAACATTGGCAGCCTACCGGCAAACGATTGCGCAAAGTTTAGCCACGACCGAACCGCAACAGCGGATGGAACCTATAATTCTTGGGCGCAAGTGGATGCTGACGGCATCGTTTCCGAATTCAACGAGCAGAATAATATCGGAGGGCCGGTCTCGGTAACCGTTGGCACAACGACGCAAACCGTCGACCTCATGGTCAACAGCTTCACCGCCACAACCACCGCAAGCGGTGAAGTGAACTACTCCCTCTACATCTGCAATGTCGGTACGGGTCCGGCCAACGCGAGTCATGCTCTGGTTTATTATCACCGCCTATCTCCCCCCGCAGAGGGCGACACGGGCGACTACGCGACGAGCATTCCCGCTTTGGCGGGCGGCCAATGCCACAAGATGACGGTGCAGCGGTCGGGTACGCCGCCGGGCACCTATTATTCTTATCTGGTCGTCGACGCCTACGGTGCCATCAGCGAAACCAACGAAACGAATAATAGCCAAGGGCCAATCCAGGTCGTGGTAGACACACCACCACCGCCAACGGGAGATCCCGACCTCACCGTGCAACAGTTTTACGCCAAAGTTTCCGGAGACAGCGTTTATTACTATGCGACGATCTGCAATTACGGCGGAAAGAGCAGCGGCGCGTTTGAAACCAGCCTCCACTACAATGCAACGACGGATCCCGGCCCGCTCGTCATGGGGGATGCGGCCCTCCAGACCACATCTCTCGGCGCCGGTAAATGCACGACTTGGAACTGGATTCGAAGTAGTACCCCAGTAGGCATGTATTTCTCTTGGGTCTACGTCGATACGGGCGACAAGGTGATCGAAGCCAACGAGACCAACAACAGTTTCGGTCCACAATTGGTCACTGTTCAAGATCCCGTACCGCCGCCGCCGCCGATGAATAGCTGCAACACGGTCTGCTCCTTTGCGATCTATACCTGCAGCATCTACACGAGCAACGAATTCGCACAGTGTGATACTTGGTGCAAAGGGCTGACAACGACGGCCATGACCTGCGTCGAAGGTGCTACCAAGAGTGGCGATTGCACGGCCTTCAAGAC
>Ga0257122_1001568_pt1 | contig 15900 bp, 15 predicted proteins | sample SI106_120metaG_FD_190146 | JGI IMG/M metagenome (GOLD analysis project Ga0257122, IMG submission 190146) | Marine microbial communities from Saanich Inlet, British Columbia, Canada - SI106_120 | ecosystem: Environmental > Aquatic > Marine > Inlet | place: Canada: British Columbia | collected... | reverse complement strand
GGTTGCGCCCTTTCCGCCCCACCCGCGTTGATTTTCTGAGGTTTTCTGAGATATCCCCGAATCCTCCCGCCTCTCCTCCCGCCTCTCCCGGGTTGATTTTCTGAGATATCCCCAAAAAACATCTGATTCCCACGCAACAATTCGCAGCGTGGTCCGAAAACCTAGGCAATGAGTCTCCCACGCCCGATATTCAAGAATACGACCTACCTGGTCACGCGTCGCTGCACACAGCGGCAGTTTTGGCTGCGTCCCTCAGAGAAGGTAAACCAAGTCATTCTCTACTGTTTGGCTGTGGCGGCGACAAAATACAATGTCCTGGTTCACGCCGCCTGCTTTCTCTCCAATCATTATCACCTCGTTGCGACCGACAAAGAGGGCAGGATGCCGGAGTTTCTGGCGTACCTAAACAAGTACGTAGCCAAATGCCTCAACGTTGAGCATGGGCGATTTGAAAACCTATTTGCAGCCAACGAGAAACCGTCGCTAGTCACTCTTGTGGAGGCTGCTGATATCGTTGCCAAAGCGGGGTATACTCTCGCAAATCCTGTCCTTGCTGGGCTGGTGCGTAGCCCGGAAGAATGGCCGGGGGTCTTGCTGATGCCATCCACCGACGGCTTGCCAGAAATCGATGTGGAACGTCCCGAAGGTTTCTTCCGCACTGAGGGCCCTATGCCAGAACGAGCAACGTTGAAGCTCACCGTCCCAGAAGCCTTCGCCGATGAGAGAATCTCGTTTCTTTCTGCCCTCAAGGAAAACGTTGAGGCCCGTGTTTCGGGAAAACAGGCGGAGATGAAGAAGAAGAAATGCAAGTTCATGGGGCGGAGAAACGTTCTTCGACAGAATCCATCGAGCCGCCCGCAGAGTCGTGAACCTCGCCGCCAGTTAAATCCCCGTGTTGCAGCCAAAAGTAAGTGGGCCCGGATCGAAGCGCTAAAACGCTTGAAAAAGTTTCTCGCTGAATATCGGCAAGCATGGTGTGCATGGGTAGCTGGTGACCAGGATGCCGAGTTTCCCAAAGGGACCTACGCCCTCGCCAGAATAGCGACCGTAAAGATCTGTACCTAGGCAGAACTCCCGATCTTTGACGCATAGCCACCGAATTGACTCCCCCCCTCTGGTGGCGCGGCGAACTTGCGTTCATTCCTAAAAAGACAACGAAGCCTCAAGCTTCGAGCGCCAGAAAACGGCGGCTGGAGACCGCGCTAATGGCTCGAACGGAGCGTAGCCTTGGTTGGCCAATGCTACGCCTAGCCTAATCGGCCGGCCCTCGGAGGAGATTCCATCACAATGAAGCAAAACTGCGCCCGAAAGAACGCATATGGACCAACCATTGAACCAACCTGGACAAATCAACCCGGGTGCGGGAGGAGGGCGCTAAGTCCCAGCGCGAAGGAGATGTCCATGTCGACGGTATCGCCGGCTGGCTTGCGGACTCGGTGCAGGTAGTTGTTGACGTCTATTCGGAGTGCGAGCCATGGAACGCCGGTGTACGCTTTGAGGCCGCCGCCAATCACGCCGAGCATCTCCCAGTGGCCGTCGAGCCTCAGCGCCCCCGCGCCCAGGGTCATGAACAGATCGAGTTCGAGTACAGTGCTGCCGAAGCGCATCGCCACATCGTTGGAGATGGCTACTTCGGCGTTGATGAAATGCGTATGCCTGTTTCGTAGGGGTGCGCTCGACGTATGAAATCGGTCCACCGCGATCCACTGGTATCCATAGCTCGTCCCCAGCGCGAACATTGCGTTTAGATGGTAGTAGGCTCTTGCGCCGGTGAGCCATGACTTCTTTGTCGATGCACCAAGATACGTTGCGCCGAATACGGTCAGTTCGATCTCGCCCCCCTTGGCGTGCCGATAGCGCGGGTCGAGTGCTTGGGGCAGTGCCACATCTCGGGAATCGGTCCCTCGCGGTAATTGGCCCTTTGCTCCCAATAAAATAGATGCAGCCGAGAGCACAAACACGAACAGAAGCGGGAACCGTCGCATTCTGATTGGCATACATAAAGAATAGCAGGCGTCATCAACTGTGCTGCCTAAAGAACGCGTTGCGGAATTATCCTGAGTCAACGCGGAATCTTTCGCGCAAGGTATTTCATGTTCCCCTACTCGCACTGCGACCTCGAAATGGTTCTCTGAACATCATTGGAAAATGCGCGACTAGCATGAGGCATACGCCCTAGCAAATGAAAACAAAGACGCGGCACAGGCGTTGCATTGCGATGGCGGGTCACTCTTTTTGTAGCATTTGCAGTATCAACCACAGGGAAAGGAAGAGAGGAAAATGCTCAGCCGATGGCGTGATGTAGAAGGTGCCCTAGCGATGTTCAGTGATTTTCACCGCCGTATGTCTCAGCTCTTTGCCGAAATTGAGGGTGTGTACGATGGGGTTGCGCCGCCGATTAGCCAACCCAGTGGCCCTCCAATCAACCTCCACGATGCGGGGGAAACGTTAGTGATGCGGGTCCAGGTTCCGGGCATGGTCGCCGAGGATATCCATATCCACGGCAATCAAGAAATGGTCACGATTCGGGGCGAGCGACGAGACGAACGCCCAGCGAACTTCAATTCACATCGACGGGAGCGGGGGAGCATTCAGTTCTCACGAAGCTTCACTTTGCCGTGCAGGGTCGATCTTGAGCGCACAAACGCAATGGTGAAGGATGGCCTCCTAACGGTTCGACTAACGAAAGATACGGAGGCGATGCCACGTCAAATCATGGTTAAGCGGTAGCGGGTTATTGGAAAAGAATAGCAACGGGAAATTCCAATGGAAAGAATGCGAGGCAATGAAATGATAAGGGATATGCAACGCTTCGGACAGCCCCTCGTCGATAGGATGAATGAGGAGGCCTACGTCGTACCCAAAGTCGACATTTTTGAAGATGATAAGGAGCTAATGTTAATAGCCGACCTCCCTGGAGTAGCTAGGGATGATATCGATGTCCGCATCGAGCGCAACGAACTCGTCATAAAGGGAAAAGTCATCGATGAATTGGATGGTCCTATTTTGACGAAGGAATTTCGGGTTCGTGATTTTTACCGCAGCTTTGCTATCCCCTCGGGAATAGATAGCAGCTCGGTGAAGGTTGAGGTGGCAAACGGGGTGTTGAGCCTTCGCTTGCCGAAATCAGATACCCTTCACTCGAAAAGGATTGTGGTCAGGAGCAGCTAGCGCGGACCAATGGAGCGGACGTGCTGCACCCGCTCAACTCAAGTTGATATACCTCTTTTCGTGTGCCAGAATCGCCAGCTAGCAAGGCCATCTCGGCCCTAACGCGCTTCGCGCAGAAGCAGCAGGCGGTAAACTATGGGACTCGAATTCATTGAAGGCAACGAGGCGATTGCACGCGGCGCCCTTGCGGCTGGCTGTAGTTTTTTTGCCGGCTATCCGATTACTCCGGCATCTTCGATCCTCAATCATATGCAGCAGCGCGTGGCGGAAACGGGATGCACCGTCATTCAAGCGGAGGATGAAATCGCATCCATCGGTTTTTGCATTGGGGCGTCCATGGCCGGGTCCAAGGCGCTTACCGCGACCAGTGGTCCAGGCATCAGTCTCTATAGCGAGAACATTGGTTTGGCCCTCATTGGCGAGACACCGATGGTTATCGTCGACGTGCAACGTCAAGGGCCTTCGACAGGCTCGGCCACCAAGGGCGCTGAGGGCGACATCCAATTCATCCGTTGGGGGACCTCCGGCGGGCTACCCATAATCGCTCTCAGTCCAACCACCGTCGGTGAAGCCTACGAACTAACCTATCGTGCCTTCAACTTCGCAGAGAAATTCCGCACGCCGGTATTCATTCTGACAAGCAAGGAAATCGGGCTGACTCGCGAATCAACGGACCTCGAAGCAATCGAGCTCCCCGAACGCGTAGACCGCAAGCTCATTGCGACCGAAAGCGAGTGCTATCTACCTCATGCGTTTGATGCGCCCGAGGATGTTCCCCCCTTTGCGCCTTTCGGGGGCGATCACATCACGCGTTACACGACGTCCACCCACGATCAAGCTGCCTATCTCACGACGGATCCGGAAACCACCCAGAAGATGATCGACCACTATACCTCCAAGATCGAAGCCGCCGCCGACGAACTCACTCTGGTAAAGGAAGACTTCGAAGACGGTGCAGAAGTTCTCGTGCTCAGCTACGGCGTCATCTCCAGATCCGCGAGCGTCGCTGTCGATGAAGCGCGCCGGGCAGGGCGCAAGGTTTCATCCATAGTCATTCAGAGCCTTTGGCCCGTGCCGGAAAAGCGAATCCGAGCCGCGATGGCCGGGATTCGCAAGGTTGTCGTTCCCGAAATGAATATGGGCCAATACCGCAGGGAAATAGAGCGCATCGCTGGCGCGGGCGTCGAGGTCGTGGGGGTCAACAAGATGGACACCACCCTGGTTTCGCCTAAAGACATCCTCACGAAGGGAGGTCTACTTTGACCGATACCCCGCGACAAACCTATATGACGGACGCACTCGGCCCTTTGCCTTTTTGCCCCGGTTGCGGACACGACACACTCATTCGCGCCCTGGACCGGGCTCTAGTCAAGTTGCAACCAGACCCCAGCAAGGTGGTCATCGTAACCGATATCGGCTGCATCGGTCTTTCGGATCGCTATTTCGCGACGAGCGCCTTTCACGGTCTGCACGGTCGTTCCATTACTTACGCGTGCGGCCTGAAGTTGGCGCGCCCTGACCTAACCGTAATCGTCCTCAAAGGCGACGGTGGTTGTGGTATCGGCGGTACTCATCTGCTTAGCGTTGCCCGGCGAAATATTGGTATCACGCTTATCGTCGCGAACAACTTCAACTACGGCATGACGGGCGGCCAGCATTCCGTGACGACCCCCGTCGGCGGAATCACGGCCTCCACGCCGTGGGGCAATCTGGAAGGCCCTATGGACCTTTGTGCCACGGCTGCGGCTGCGGGTGCGTCGTGGGTGTGGCGCGCAAACGGCTTCGACAAAGACCTGGCCGACACAATCGCCAACGCCATTACCCAGCCCACGTTTTCCATGGTCGATTGTTGGGAAATCTGCACCGCCTACTACATGCCGCGTAATGATATGCGCAAGAAGCAGCTTCTCGAATTCGCCGAAAACAACGGGTACACATTCGGGCTCCAGGTGGATAAACCACGCCCCGAATATACTGCGCAATACCGCCGTATCGTCGATGCAGCGCAGACTGCGCCCAAACGTAAATCCGCTATCGAGCCGAAGCTGAAAGGCAATTTGGAGAAGCAAACCGGCATCATTGTGGCAGGCAGCGCCGGTCAGAAAATCAAATCCGCAGCAACAACCCTCAGCGAAGCCGGAATCTATGCCAGCCTCCAGGCAACACAGAAGGATGACTACCCCATTACTATTCAAACGGGCCATTCGGTCGCTGAGATCATCCTGAGCCCCGACCGAATCGACTATACGGGTATCGATGCGCCCGACTACGTTGTGCTGTTGTCGGCCGATGGCCTCAAGCGCATTCGGTCCAAGGTTGAATCTCTCGACCAAAACTGCGTCGTCTACGCGGAAGAATCTCTTGAATTGCCCCCAACGAATGCCGAGGTGAAGCGGTTCGCCTTTGTCGACACGGGAAAGAAAGCTGGCAGGTTCAGCATGGCAACAGTTGCTTTAGCCACCTTGATCGCCGACACCGACGTTTTCCCTCTAGAGGCCTTCGACTGGGCCATCCAGCGAGGGCGGAACCCTGCGGTTGTCGACCTGAATACGAAGGCGGCAGCGGCTGGCGTCGAGTTGGTTCGAGGCCGATAATATGTCGAAGCGGCCACCAAGAACGCAAACAGATGCAGACCCGGACGGCACGGACGAAGCTGCGCTCAAGCGCATTGGTGAAGTCGCTCATCTCAGAGTCGTGGGGTTGAGTCCCTTCGGTGCCTTCCTAGACTGGGGCCTCAGCAAGGATCTGCTCGTGCCTTTCAAGGAACAGCGCGTGCCCATGAAGAAAGGGCGCACCTATTCGGTCTACATCTATCGTGATGTGACAGGGCGCGTTGCCGCATCGAGTCGCTTGCATCGCCATTTGGATGAAATCGACAAGCGCGGGGTCTTTGAGGTTCATCAGCCAGTCGAATTGCATGTCGCGAGCCGTAGCGACTTGGGATATAGCGCGGTGATCAACGGAACGCATTTGGGGTTGATCCACAATAGCGACATCCTTCAGCGACCGAAGCTTGGCGACAACATCTCCGGCTACATCAAGACGATACGCGAGGATGGACGCATCGACCTATCGCTCACGGACCTAGCACCCGGAAGACGCGGGGAACAGCGTGAAGCGCTAGGCGAACGAATACTCAAGCACCTCGAAGAAAAGGGCGGGTCTTCACCTCTGACCGACAAGAGTCCGCCGGAAGCCATCTACCAAACCTATGGCGTTTCCAAATCGAACTACAAGAAGGCGCTCGGTAAACTCTACAAGGAAAAGCGCATAGTTATCGATAAAGAGCATATACGCTTGGTCTAACAAAAAGACGATTGCTCTATTGGTCTTTTAGGTGTACGCCCTATATTAAAAGGGGCGTATGATGTTGTCTTCCAGTAATTACCCAGACTATTTTCATCGCGCAATGCTCAAAATTGCCGCCGTCTTAGCGTTGGGAATGCTCGGTGCCTGTGCGGCATCGCAACCGGGGCCAGAGCCGCACTCCGTTTCCCCGGATCCGATTTGCGAATCACCGCAGCGCGAATGTTCCGGAGCGTGCGTTTCCTGTCCGGAGCAAAACGCCGTAGCGCTCGGATGCGATGGAACGCGGTGCGTTGCTACCCAATGTGAAGCAGGCTTCGAACTGTATGGCGGCCGCTGCGGGAAATGGATTTCGGAAACGGTTGAAAATAGTCCGATTGCGACCAACTGGAGTCGCCCCGCGCTAGTGATCTCCGACAGCGTAGTACACCTCGCATATACATCGGCCCATTGTATCAACAACGAAATGGGCTGCTCTCTGCTTCGGTATGCCAAGCGCGCAAACGACCATTGGTTTGCCGAAACCATCGACCACTTAGATGAAGCAGCACGCGTAGGTTTAGCGAAGCTTCCCGATGGTCAAGGTATCGCGATGGCCTACGCGAAAAGGCAAATCGCGGGCTTCGAATCGCCGGATGGGGGTATCCCACCAAGTCGACTATTGATTCGGCAAAACGACGGTACCGACTGGAACGACACGTTTGGTGAGTATTCTTTTGGTCGCCAGGAATTCGATTCACCTAAAACCGTTCGAGAATTGCACTACGGCCCCGATGGGGCATTTCATCTCCTCTACGACTATGACAGCAACGGCAATCAAATGGCCGGATACGCCCGATTCGTAGCGGGGGGCGAGCTCATCCGGAAGATGATCGGTATCCATCGGTTTTGCGGGTTGGAGGTGGCGCCTTCAGCGCAGCCCGAACTCTTCTGCCACCAGCGTCATTCCACAAACGGTTCCCACCTGACCCTGGTAGAAGGGGAATGGTCATTCACCGTGGTGCCAAATGCGCGAACGGATGCCTTCGTTCTCGACAGTGTTGGTCAGCCGCATATCGCCCATTTTCCAGCTGATAGCTACGCCGACGACCAACGTAGCTTCTATCAGGCTCGCGTTGAAGGGCAGTGGCAAAAGGAGCCCTTTAGCGATTTCGAAACGCAAATGACGAGCTACGAGGGCGGCGAACTCGGTCTTGCGCTAGGGGATAACGATGAACCACATATCGTCTACCACGCGCGCCACGCAGGGGCGGACGGGTGGCATCTTTACTATACCTACCGCGAATCGCGGCAGTGGCGAACACGGCAGCTGACAACAACTCCGGTCGATTATCCGAAGTCCGCAGTAGCGGTTGACCTTCATGGCGATGTGCGCATCATCTTGGCGGACCGTTCAACCGGTATCTCGTATTGGCATTTCGCCCACTAGGCGTTTACGTAGGTGGAAACTTACGTTTACCTACACGTTCCGTAACTCGCTAACTTTACATAGCTCCCCCTAGGCATGGTTGCTGCAATGCCTGCTCCCATCCAAAACAGAGGAGCTGGGCATGAAGACGATCACACCGATGTTACTCTCCCTCGTACTCGCCGTCGTTGCATGTGGCGACAGTGCAGGGATTTTACCCGACACCGGAAACCCGCTCCCCGATGCCGGTATTCAGTCAGCCGGAAACCAGCCAGATAGTGGTGTTAACGATAATGACGCCAGTGAATCGGACGACCCCAGTCTATCCTTCACCGCGGATGACGAGATTCGCGCCGATGGTTGGGGCCCGATGGTGCAGCGCGATTCCCAGACAGGAACCTTCTATCTCTACTACAACCGCGGTGGAGGAGAGGACCAAATCAAATACTATAAAACATCCACCGACGGTCTGAACTTCTCGGAGGAAAAGGTGTACGTGGATAATGAAGTCTATTCGGTCGATGGCAGACTGATGCCGGAAATGGAAAACGGCCAGACTGTCTACCGCCGCTATCTCTACCAGCCTAACGTCAAGGGCTTCAAGAGCTACGTTTCCACAGACAACATCAAATTCACCGAAGAGGAGGGCGTAGCTTTCGATCCGCCGGGAGAATCCCCGCTGGGTATCGCACATAGTTTTGCCAGTTCAAGCCTCGTTGGCATCGTCTATATCGACGGTCTAGATACGGACGAATCACGCGTCAAGTTGGCGTTATCCACCGACAACGGTCGTACATTTGCGCTCGCGGACGAAAACCCGCTTCAGGACGATAATGGCGCCACGGAGGGTCCCCAGGTCGACCCCTTTCCTTACGTGCTGCCGGATGGCCGCGTTCGTGTGTTGACCATGCACGAAGGCACAAAGACGCCGACGCCGGGCAAGTACAAGGCCGGAACTGTCAATACGTCTACCAGCACCGACGGTGGAAAGACCTTTACGAAAGATGAGGGCGCGCGGCTATTGGTCGACGACCTCGGCGCACACGATGCCTGGACGATAAACGACCCCGTGATGATCGCATTGGACGACGGACGGTATCGAATTTTCTTTGCTGCGATAGTGAAGAACCCCGATGCAGCCCCCGACGCGGACATGATGGGTAAATACCATTTTCAAATCCTGAGCGCGACCAGTAAGTAGGCGGTAACAAAGCCTAGAACTGTAGAACACCTGGAGGAATGGTGCCCTGCGGGGGCTGAGACGTGCCGCTAGTTAGTCCCACAGCGGTGCCGACTGTCGCAGCCGTGACAATGACACCTAGACCTGTCCAAAACCACCACGTCTTATACCAACGCGTCGCTTTCGCGGATGCGTTAACGGGCCTCGTCGTCGATTCAAGTGGAACGATTGATTTCTCCTGACTTACCGTTGTAGCTTTTGAGACCGCAGACGGTTGCGTGGGGGCGTTGCTCGGCTCCGGACTGGCCTCAGCACTCTTCTCAGCAGCGATTGCTGCTTTCAGTTCTTTCAATCGGCCAGCGATCTCGTCTGCAAAAGGGGCGGGTTTGTCTGGTGTGAGTCGTTGCCATTCGGAAAGATAAAGCTTGTAGTTGAACAGTGCCTCTTGATGTCGTTTCAATTGGCGATAGGTTTGCGCCATATTGAAGATCAGGCTTGGCCTCGGCGAAAGGCGGTAGGCTGCGCGGAAATGGCCTAGCGCTTCGCCAAAATTCCCCAGTCTGTATTCGACCGAACCCTTGGTGTAGAGCGCTTTCGCGGGGGGTTCGTTAGGGGCCGCGGTCGCCGTCGCCGCAATGTTGAAAACAAAACAGACGACTCCAATCCATAATGTCCAGGATAACGCCCGGTGTGGTGTCCTACTTGCGCGTAGCATTGATGAGTTGCGCATTGCTACTGCCCGGGTAGCGAGCGAACGCATCGTACGCCGCCGGGATAGATTCCAGCGCCGCGATTGGCGGCGCGCAGCGACACAGGGGACGAATCATAGTAGCCCCCCCGGGCTCTGCGATTCGTGCCGGAAAAGCTACCGACGGGGTCTGTCGTGGACGTCGTCACGTAGTCGGAAGGATATAGGTCGTGGACCCGTTCATCGGTATTCCCGGACATATCGTAGAGCCCCCAAGGGTTTGGGGGGAAGAGTCCGGTCTCTTTGAGCGTGGATGTATTCATTCGATACCACCCGTGGGCGTCGATGGTCTTTTCGGTGAAACAGTTATTGATCGTGCCGAAATAATACGCAGTGGTTGTGCCCGCGCGATAGGCGTATTCCCATTCAGCTTCCGTGGGAAGGCGGTAGCCGGGGCAATCGTAAATGGTGAGCTGTCCCCATTGCCCGTACTTCTCCGTTACTTCACAGGACGCGCCAGTGTTGCACGTATAGCAAGTGTCGAGGGTGGCGGCTGTGGATAGCGCGTTACAGTATTCCATTGCGTCCGACGAGCTGAGTTCGGTGACGGGGCAATTCGGACCACAGGCTTTATCTTCCTCTGTGGACGGATTCGCCCCCATGAGGCCCAGGTAGTCTTTCTGGGTGGTCTCTTTCTCCTGTATCTCAAAGCTGTGCGTCAGCGTTACGCTGTGTGGGATTTCTTTGTCGCTGCGGCACATTTCTTCTACGGGTGAGCCCATAGTGAAACAGCCAGCCGGAATCGTACACCATCCATCGGTACAATCCTTCTTCACCACGGGGTGAACGCAAACGTCGAGGCCATCGGTGAGTGCGCCGTCGGATGGTCCGTCAGGCTCTGAATCCGCGGAAGGGCCGTCAGCATCGAGGCTGCCATCGGGCGGCACACCCGCATCACGGGTGATTTGTGGAACGGTGCCATCAACATAGTCGGGCAGTGAGTTCGAATCGACCTCTATAGGAATGCACCCCGTTGCACTGCACGTTTGGCTAGCCGTGCACGCTGTGGGTTCACTGCAGAATTTCAACAGTTCCAGCGTGAGTAAGATGACGCGACCTTTCACAAATTTCAAAGCGGCCTGCCGACGGATGACGAGCGTCGAGGCAAGCGTGCCTGAAATTTCGATGCTTACGTCATCACTTACGTTGTCAGAGGCATTGAGAATCAGTGTGCCCGGCAACGCAATATGACCCGGCGTGTTGGTATCCAACGAATAGAGTAAATTCCCTTTATGAATGTCGCCTTGAGATACAGTTATGGATAGCGTGTCCAGCTCTTGGGGGAGCGAAAAGTCTGTAACGATTGCTACGGCGATGGCTGTCGGTTTTAGGTCGGCGCAGCCACTCAGAGACACGACGGTGCTGCCTAATACGAACGCTGTGATAACGACCCAATAAGGCGCCATCAGCTGCCAACCGGCTCTGTCACGATCGGTAGCCATTAGAAATCCATCAACCCTTCACCCACGGTGCGTTTCGTCGACGGTTTCTTGGACCGCGGTGCCTTAGGCTGGCGGACTAACCGTTTCACGGTCTTGCGTGGTGTTTCTTTCTTCGTATTCACCGCCACTGAGGGGGCTGTGGTTGGCGTTGGTGGTGCCGTTGTTCTTGCGGTTGCCGTTGTTCTTGCAGTTGTTTCGGCGGTTAATTCGGTTGCCGCCGCTGGCTTCGCGGGCGCCGGCTTCGGTAGGTTCGATTCCGGCGAGAACATCAGAGCCCAAGTAATGCCGGCGACAATGGCGAATGCTGCCACGATACCGGCCACAGCGAGCAGGGCAGGGCGGCGCCGAGACGACATGCCCTCAGAAAGAACGCCTGCCGATGCCCCCATCGTAACGGCGCGGAGACGCCCGAGTTCGTTTACCATCACTTCTGCAGTCGGTCGGTGCTCGGGATTCTTTTGTAGACCTTTGAGGATCAAAGGCTCTAGTTCATTGCTGATCAATGGATCGTCGGTCGCAACGGCGGGGGGCGGAACGGCGGCGCTACCGCACACAAGGTTGCGCTGATCGCGAATACGTTTGGCTACGTAGGGCGTTTTGCCTGCTACCATCTTGTAGAGAATTGCGGAAAAAGACCAAATATCGGTTGCGCCGGATTGCGCTTCCGACCGCCATTGTTCTGGCGCCATGTAGGCCGGTGTCCCGGAAACGCCGGTGGCACCCGGTTCGAGCATCTCTTCGGATTCGTGCAGGGCCAGTCCCGTGATGAAATGATCCGCGTTTGCGATCTTTGCCAAGCCGAAATCAAGTATCTTCACCTGGCTATCGGTGGTGAGCATGATGTTGTCGGGTTTAAGGTCTCGATGCAGTATCCCCTTGCCGTGGGCGAAGGCGAGGCCCTTCGCGATCGCCTCGCCGATGCGCAGAATTTCGGCAGGGTCGAGCGGGCCCGCAATGAGGCGCTGCCCCAACGTGGTGCCACTGAGGTATTCCAGGGCGAGATAGGGGCGACCTTCGAAGACGCCTACATCAAAAATGGTGACCACCTGCGGATGGTTCAGGCGCGCAATAATACGCGCTTCCATCAAAAAGCGCTTAACGGCGGAATCGGCGCCGAGCGCATCGTTGTGAATCACCTTGAGGGCGACTTTGCGGCCTAAACGTTGGTCCTGGGCCAAATACACTTCGCCCATCCCGCCGTAGCCTAGCATGCCCCGTATTTCGTAGTGGTCGATGACTTTGCCCGGCGACAGAAACCACTCCATTGAAATATCAACAGTGTCGTCCACTTCTATGGAGTCTTCTGCATCCGGGGCAGTATGGATTCTTGGGGAGGACGTCGTGGCGCTCGCAGCGATCAGTTCGCGGCAGGCATCGCAGTCGGCTATATGCTCGAGCACAGCCTCTCGCTGGTCTGCAGGTTGCGGGTCCTGCACAAACGCCAGCGCACCATTTGCATCAAAACATCTCAAGACCGAGCGTAATACTCCTTACGATCGTCTAAGACAATTTTCGTCGTTTTGAAAGGGACTTTTAGTGAGCAATGCTCTAAGCTAATAGAATGTTTGGTCAATCATTCTGTGTGTGCGACTCGCAATGAAAGATCTGAAGGCGACGTTTATCGCTTTTCTGCCGCCGAATGTTCGCGCCGAAATGGTCGACGTCGCGGACCTTGAATCGCGGTTGCAGGAGCTTTGCCGAGCGGCAAGCGAACCTTGGCCGGAAATTCGCATCGACGAAACGGACTTCCTGCAGTTCCTTGCGGTACGGACCGATCCAACCTCAGATGCTTCCGATCGTCTGGACAAATTCCACGGTCCGGATCTCTATCTGGTGTGTGCTTTGCTGCAAGGAAGTGAAACGGCCCTAACGATTTTTGAAACGCGCTATTTGCGTCAGGTGCAGAACTCTCTGGGGCGAATCAACCTTCCCGCAGCTGAGGCCGAGGAGACCATTCAGGAACTGCGTGAGCGGCTGCTCGTGGGCCGTGAAGGCGCCCAGCCGGGTCTGCAAAAATACTCGGGCCGGGGAAAACTCCAAGCCTGGTTGCGGGTCACAGCAACCCACGCTGCGTTACGCAAACGCAAGACGCTACAAAAAGAGGTTCCACTCTTCGAGAGCGTTCTTCTGGCACAGCAGGCAACCGACGAGGATCCGGAAACCGCGTTGCTGAAACGAACCTATCGCGCTGAGTTCAAGAATGCGTTTCGTCTCGCGCTTTCCGAGCTTCCCGCACGCGATCGAGCCCTATTGAAAATGAGATTCATGGATAATCTCAGCGTGCAGAATATAGCCGAGACATTTGGCATGCACCGCGCTTCGGCATCGCGTGCACTTGGGGCGGCAAAGAAGCAGCTCTTCGTTCGAACCGAAGCCCAATTTCACGACCAATTAAATCTGAGCCAGGGAGATTTTCGTAGCGTCATGAATCTTATCCAGAGCCGCTTAGAAATCACCTTTCGCAATCTTCTGGATGAAGACGACTCGCCTTCGACTTAGCGACAGCGCGAAATAAGGTAGGTCGACTGATCGTCAATGGAGCTGATCGTACGTCCGCGTGCCCATCGACCACCGCCCGAATAGGTTTGGGTCGTGGTGAATTCGTATATGCGACAGAACTTCTCGCCTTTGGCTTTGGCCATGACGCGGTTGCCGATATAGCGATCAAGGGGAATGCCCACGTGGTTCTTCGAAATCGTCCAGTTACCCGTGTTGACGCCCTTTACGACCTTGAATCCCATCTTCTTAAGCGACTTCTTGGCGAGTTTCAGGCTTGCGGAGTCTCGTTTCTTTCCCTTTTCAAATCGGCTCTTCTTGGCGGCCTTCGCAATGGCTTTCTTGCCGTGCTGTTTCCAATACGCGATTTGGGCCGTGAATTTTTTCGCGGGCAGTTCTTTGCCGAATCCTTCCAAAAGCGGTTTCCAATATTCTCTGTCTTTGGCCGCTTTTTTGTCGAGCGAAGCAAACTCCCTATCGACTCGATAATTCCAAGAACCCTTGCTGTCGAGGTTCTTTAGATAGGTCTTGATATACTCCACCGAACCTTTATCCGCCTTGTCGATGCGCTTGAGGACATAGCCAAGTAGAATTTGTTTTCGCTCGGAGAGGTCCCATTTGCAGGTCTCGCGATCCGCCTTTTCGATGCTGCGCCAAGCAAGGCGCCCCCAAGCGTCGGGGTCAGCCATTGCGGCATCATACGTGCTGCGACATTTCTTAAGCAGTGCTGCAAACGGCTTGAGTTGGGCGATCGCCTCCAACATTTTCTTTTTACCCGTATAGTTGGAATGGGCGCGACCCTGTCGTTTGATGCTATCGGTGAGGATCCAAAAGGCGTGGATGCCTTTCAGATCTCTTCTGAATTCTTGCGCCAGTTTTTTGATCTTCTTGGTATGGGCCTTCTTATTAGCTCCGGCTGCCTTTGCGGTAGCTAGTCGAGCTTCAACTTTCGCCACCTCTTTTTGGAAGTCGGCGATAGAATAGTTCGGGTCCTTTTTCTTGATTCTCTCGAGATTCTTTTTGATTTTCTTAATATCGCTGGCGACCCAATACTGGTTCTTTTCAACATTGGCCCACCATTTCGCGTCCTTCTGCATCTTCTTATTCAGAGATTTCAGAGAAAAGCGTACGCTTTTGATTTCGTAGTCCGCGGGGCTGGCGGTCGCTTTGTTTAGATTTGCCTTCTTTTTCTTGGTCGACTTGACGCTGGAAGTCGCCTTTTTCTTGATATTCTTCCAACCAAATCCGAAAGCCTGAAGTGGCAGCGCCAGTCCGACCGCAATAATTGTGGCGAAAAGCCAACCGTGGTTTCTGCTAAAATAGTTCATGATTCCGCCGTTCTCCTAAGTTTTTTCCCGGTGATTGTTTTGTCACAGCATCTCCCCCAATACCGAGGACTGTGGCTAACACTAGGTTGAGACCTGGCGCGGCCCGATGTAACCGAGATTTCTTTGCCACTGGCGAGATTTCTCATTCACCAGCAGGCGACACTCCGAATACTGGGACATTGCTGGATCGTTTGGCCAACGCGGGAGGTAGAAATGGGGGACGGGACTCGACTTCGATACTGGGCGGGTTTGCGTCGCTTCTCACCTGCCCAGCATAATGCGTGAGCATTGTTCACTTATCGGTGTCGCGAATTATTTGGGTCGGCACAGTTCTCGATCTGGTACGGGCTTTGCTATCGCATATGCTGTCTTTGGGGAAAGAAAGAGAGTCAGGCCTTAGGAGATAGTTGATGGTCTGTGCCGATAGAACGCCGCGGCGGGCTCGTTGGATGATCCTGACGCGCTGCTTTGTTACCATCGTCGTTCTTCTGAGCGCCATTGGCGCTGCAACGTCGAATCCGAATCGCGCAACCGCGGGGGAAGTGAACCCCTACCTCTATCTCGATGGAGGCCGTCTGGCCGACGTGTTGGCACCACATATGGTGTCATCCAGGCCGTCTCAAAGAATAGAGATTTCCCTCGCCGACATGCTCAGCAAACTCTACAAGGGCGAGCCTATGTTCTTGACGGATCACGTGTACGTCGGCAAAGTCGTTCGGACAAGGGCCGCCTGAAACTAAGAGACGGTTTTTGCCAAAGGCTGCCTAAGCAGCCAGGTTCTCTCTCTTTCTGTTCCTCATTGTTAATCGCTTAATTCGCTG
>Ga0257122_1001561_pt1 | contig 15949 bp, 13 predicted proteins | sample SI106_120metaG_FD_190146 | JGI IMG/M metagenome (GOLD analysis project Ga0257122, IMG submission 190146) | Marine microbial communities from Saanich Inlet, British Columbia, Canada - SI106_120 | ecosystem: Environmental > Aquatic > Marine > Inlet | place: Canada: British Columbia | collected... | reverse complement strand
CGACAAATAGCCGCCCGCCCTGCCCCGAAAGCAACGCCATCAATACCTCGAGAGCGAAACGATCTTTGTGGCGCAAGGTCGTTCCGGGATACCCGATAACGAGATGGGCCTGTTCCTTGTCGATGGTTTCATGCGCTTCCCTCGGCCCCTTGGGAAGTAATTCACGCGGTGGGTTAATACCCTTCGCCGACGATACGCGTTTTTTAGCGGCACCACCGAGCAAAGCCTCAACGCGCCGAATCGCTTCTTCCGGATCGATATCTCCAACCATCGCGATCACTGCATCGCTGGGCCCATAGAGTTTCTTATAATAGCGAGCGAGTTGCTCTCGCGAAAAGGACGAAACTGTCTTCTTGTCGCCGAGTACGTCGAATCGATAAGGGTGTCGCAGATAGAGTGTCTTCGCAAAAAGCCGCATGACCCTTGCTGCCGGATTGTCGAGCCGAGAATCGAGGTCTTCGAGTGCTTCACGTTTTAACCGCTCAACTTCCACACTTTCGAATTCGGGCTGGCACATGCAATCCGCAAAAACATCCAAACCGCGTTCCCAATGGCGGGCCAGAAAATCAGCGCGCATGCCCACGCTATTTTTGCCGGAGAATCCTGAGATAGACCCGGCCATCTTTTCTATGGCTTCGTTTACTTGTTCGTAGCTACGCGTTTTTGTCCCACGCGTAATGAGCCCTGCGATCAGATTGTTGATACCGTTCGTTCGCGCGTTTTCCGCCCGTAGTCCGCCATTCCACACGGCTCTGATACTCAGGAGAGGAACAGAGCTGTCCTTGATGGCGATCAGCCTTGCACCGTTTGCTAACGTATGAAGCGTTGGCGATCCGCTTTGGGACGACTTCCCCTTTCTCGCCGGCTTTGTCTTGTCAACAGACGTCCACGCTTTATTTACAGCGGTGCGCAGGGACGCTTCCAACCCCTTGCGTTCTTTCGGACAGACTACCGCAACGGTAAGGTTCTCCCTGGTGAAGTACTTCTGCGCCACTTTGAGAATGTCATTTGCCGTCGTTTCGGCAACGCGCGCGTTGTAGGCTTCGTCAAAGTCAATTCGTCCCGTCACCGTTTCGTAAAAAGCGAGCTTGCGCGCCTGGCCTTGAACCGTTTCGCGCTGATACACCGATTCAGATTCGGCGATGGCTTTCGCGCGTTCTAGCTCAGATGCGGAAACCAATTCTCGCCGCAACAAGAAGATCTCTTTGGATAGCCCGGAAACGGCCTTCAACAGTTTGTCCGGCAGCAGAGTGGCACCGGCGATCCACATACCGGGATCTTGTGGTGCGTAGGCGTAAGCATAGACATCTGTGACGATTTCCTTTTCACGACGAAGGGCCCGAACCAATTTCGAAACCTCGCCATGCCCGGCGATAACCCCTGCCAAGTCGAGAGCGGGTAAGTCAGCCGCCTCTATTCCGGGAATATGAAACCCGAGGGATATTTGCGATTCTTGAACCGCCTTCTCGCGAATCGAAATTCGCAAATCATCCTGCTTTGGCTCGACCGCACGCTTGCTGCGGCGGCGCCCTTTTTCGCCACCGCCAAATAGCCGCTCGACATCTTTGAGGGCGTTGGCCGCTTTGATATCGCCGACGACGGAGATCGTCAGATTGTCTGGCGAATAATGGTCACGCATGAAGCGCTTGAGTTTTGCTCGACTCATCGCTTTTATGGTGTCGGCCGTGCCTATTACCGGACGACCGTAGGGATGAACCTTGTACGCAGTGGAGAAAAGATCATTGGCGAGTCTTCGCGTGGGTGAATCTTCTCCCTCACTGAGCTCCTCAAGGATGACATTGAGCTCCCGGTCGAGTTCATCACCATCGAGTTGGCTGTAGCGCAACGCATCTGCCAGAACGTCCAAGCCCCGCTTGAAGTACCGACTCGCCATGACCACGTGATAGACGGTTTGATCGAAGGAGGTCCAAGCGTTGATATCGCCGCCTGCACCCTCGATCTCCTTCGCGATGTCCCCAACACCTCGGCGCTCGGTTCCCTTGAAGAGCATATGCTCGACGACATGAGCAATACCTGCGACGCCTTCTTTTTCGTCCGCACTGCCCACACCAACCCAAACCTGTATGGCCACTACGGGCGTCGCGTGATTCTCCTGTATGATCACTCGGGTCCCGTTCTTAAGGGTTTGCAACACGCTCTAATTTCTCCTAGCTAGGGGGGGCCGCCGTAAGTCGAAGGATAACAGCCGAATAGCGACGTAAGAGACCCAAGGTGCCACAGAGCCCAGTGGCCAGTCAAACTCGCCGTTTCATGAATGCTCCAGCCACCTGCCGCCCCGGGGCCAGGCCTCAGGCCAGCATCGTTGCTCGGCTGATCTGATTCTGCTAGATTTCGGCCGTGAAGGCTCTACGGCAACGCGTCTCCCGACGCCTGAAGGCGAGTTTGTGGCAGCGGGTCTTTTCTCGCCTCCCACTCTTCGAACTCACCACCCGAACCCAATTCGGCCGTATGACCTATTTCAGCTGGGATCGCTTCATTGGACAGGGGCTCTTCCTCGACGGCACCTACGATCCTGAAAAAGTCGACCAGAGCCTTTCGCTGATCAAGAGACATGGTGCTGATAACAAAGGTGTTTTGCTCGATATCGGCGCGAATATCGGCACCATTTGCATCCCACTCGTCGTAGACGGCACCTTCGACAGCGCTATCGCATTTGAACCCGATCCTCGAAATTTTCGACTACTACAGAAAAATATCGCCCAAAACGGGCTGCAGTCGAAAATCACCGCCATGCCCTACGCACTTTCGGAAGCACCCGGGGAAATGCAACTCCAGCTTTCCGACCGCAACTTCGGCGACCATCGCCTAGGCAATGTTGACCATGAGGCAGGCACCGAAGCGGTCACCGTTCAGGTCGATACATTGGATAATCTGTTGCTGAAACTCTCCATCCCGGCCAAAGACATCGGCCTTCTGTGGATGGACGTGCAGGGACACGAACAATACGTCTTGGCGGGTGCGAATTCGGTCCTCGATGAAAAATGCCCGATGGTCGTCGAGTTTTGGCCCCACGGACTCAAAGCCGCTGGAACCGATCTCGTCCAATACTGCCAACTTCTGACCAAACACTTCGGCCGGTTCTACGACCTAGGCTCGCCCGCACCTACGCCACGCCCTCCCGAAGAACTCGATGATATCGTGAAAACCTATGCCGGCCTCGATCGCTTTACAGATCTCCTACTCCTTCGCTGACCGACGGTTGAGAGAACAGAGATGTCCACAGGACGCGTCCTTCTGATCAGTTTCGATTTCTCGTCAGCGGGCGGTTTGGAAATCTACACCCGAGAAACGGCTTTCGCCCTGCGCGAATCGGGTGTTGAGGTCGACGTGGTCTGCCCCCGCCTACCGAGAGGGCAACCCGATGAAAGCGGGGTACGCGTTTTCGGGCTGATGCCCAAGAATCGCCTGGCCAGACGGGCCGCACGTCGATTGACGCCATATCTTCTCCAAGCGTTTTGTGCTTTGCGCAAGCGAAACTACGATCGCATCATTTTAGGACATGTGGGCTTGGCCAAACTTGCTCGGCCACTGCTTGACGCCACGACCTGTCCCTATTGGGTCCTGACCTTCGGCATCGAAGTTTGGGAGGCCTGGAACGAGCCGGTTAGAACGGCCATGGCGGGTGCCGAGCGAATCGTCACGATCAGCAGCTTTAGCGAAGAACAAATTGAGAGCCGGCTAGTCGATGGCCGTAGGCGCATGTCACTCATCGCTCCTCACGTGGATTTGAGCCGCTTCGTAGACACACCATCTTCTTCAGCCGACGAATCAACCCAAACAGAACTCCGACTTTTGACAGTGGCCCGCCTTTCTTCAGCTGAAGGCTACAAGGGGCACGATCTCGTGCTCGAAGCGTTGGCACACCTCAAAGGAATACCGCTGCCGCCCCTGCGCTATCAGATTGCCGGTGCCGGTGACGATTCGAATCGACTCCAGAAGCTTGCAAAAGATCTCGGCCTCCAGGATATCGTCGAATTCTTAGGCCGAGTCTCCGACGACGAATTGGTCAGCTTGTACCAAGGGTGCGATATCTACGTGATGCCCAGTTATGTGCGTCGCCGACCCGACGGAACATGGGCCGGCGAGGGCTTTGGCATCGTGTACATCGAAGCCGCGGCCTGCGCCAAACCGTCCGTCGGCTGCGATGAGGGAGGCCAAACGGATATCATCCAAGACGGCAAGACCGGAATGTTGGTCAAACCGGAGGCAAAGGATGTTGCCCGGGCTTTGCGAAAGCTCGCAAGCGACGCCACGCTGCGCCAGAAGATGGGGCAGGCGGCCAAAGCAGATGTGCATCGATTTCAACGCCGTGCGTTCGTGGAGGCTTGGGCCAAACTATGGACCTCTTGCCTCGCGGGAAGCCATCAACCGCCTCCTCGCTGAAATAAGGCCCCCGATCCCTTGCCCTGGTCAGCGGTAGCAAGTATCATATGAGAGCGGCTAAGTACGCTTTTTTAGTCGGTTTTTTATTTTCGTTTTTTGGGGGCCAGAGCGCGGGTGTCGACCAAAACAGATACAAGACCCGCGGATCCCCTCTTGGGCCAAGTATTCGGTGAGACCTACCGCATACTGCGTGAGGTCGATCGCGGCGGGATGGCCACCATCTACGAAGCATCCCACACCCGTATCGACCGTACGTTCGCCATCAAGGTGATGCACTATAAAGCGGACACCGAAATGATGGCGCGTTTCGAACGCGAAGCGATGATAGCCAGCCGGCTGGACCATGAAAATATCGTCGACGTTATCGACTTCAATCGAACGGCCCAAGGTGAGCCCTACCTTGTCATGGAATTGCTCAAGGGCGAAAACCTCGCAGACCTCCTCCGTCGCGAAGAGAAGATTCCGCTAGAACGAACCCTCTCCATTATTCGTCAAACAGCTTCCGCGTTGGTGACCGCCCACCAAGGCGGGGTCGTGCATCGTGACCTCAAACCCGATAATATCTTCCTCAGCCGGCGCACCTCGGGCGATATCACGATCAAGGTGATGGACTTTGGGATTTCCAAACTTCTTCACGCGCGCACGATCCTCACGCAGGGATCACGGGTATTCGGCACGCCCTGGTATATGTCTCCCGAACAGGCGCAAGGCTTAGAAGACGTCGACCATCGCGCCGATATTTACGCCCTAGGCGTGATTTTCTATCAAATGCTAACCGGCAAATTGCCCTTTCCCGGCAACAACCCGCCCGCGGTTCTCTACAGCGTCGTCCATGAAGAACCACCGCCATTGGCTCATCTATGCCCCACGCTAGAACCAGAGCTCGTCGCCACCGTGAACCGCGCCATGGAAAAGGAAGCGAAGGACAGGTTCTGGTCAGCGGACGAAATGGTGCGCACCGTAGCCAAGGCTGTCGGCGAAAAGTGGAAGGTCTCACTAGCCTGGGATACCGCACCGGAATTTATCGATCAAAGGGTGGCGACAGCCCAAGTGGGTGACGGTTCCCAAAAGATCGCCAGCGACAAAACGATGTTACGGGTATCCGGCACCTCGCCTAACAGCCCCGCGAGTACGTCGACGCAACAGCCCCATGTATCCCAAAACTCACCGACCGCGCTCTTTTCGGAGCAACAGATGCCACGGACGAAGACGAAAGCACCAGCTGCCGTCACCGGCCCCGGTCAGGCCGTCGAAGTTGCGACAAAGAAGACGGTTCCCCGAATTGCTCTTGGCCTACTTTTTTTCTGTGGAATATCAGCGGGCGCATTCTGGGTATGGCAACGTTCCCCCCCAACAAAGGTCCCCGTTGTCGTTGCGCAAGCGGACGCGGCACCAGCCGACCTCCTTCGTTCACAATCGGCAAGCACGGATAGCAACGCCCTGGTAGTAACCCCAGATCTTCGCATCCAGGATTCGAAAGCCGCTGTCACCCCCGTCGTGGACAGAACATCACGGCAGCTATCCGTTGCCACGGTGCCCACGGGAGCCACCGTATACCTGAACGGAAAAGTCGTGGGCAAAAGTCCCCTCAAGGCATTCAGCTTCGGTACGCAGAGCGCCAAATTGAAAATTGCCAAGGCCGGCTTCCGTCGCCTTCAGAAGACGCTCGCTGCCGGCGATAAGTCGCTGCAATTAAAGCTCAATCTCAAAGCCTTGCCCACCAGAGTCAACGTGGTAGCCTTGCATCAGGGAAAGCAAATCGTCGCGGACGTATATCTGAATGGGCGCAAAGTTGACCAGACACCAGCGCAATTCAGTGGCTTGAAGCCAGGAACCTATCGGATACGTCTGCAACGAAAGGGCTTCAAGAATCGAGAATGGAAGTTCGTCCTCAAACCGGGACAGAAAGAACATTTTGCAAAAGCGCTGCAAAAATAGCTCAATCGGTGTCTTCCTCCTCCTGCTAGCTTTTTCGATCTCCGCTTCTTATTCCAAACCGGCCTCAGCAGAAGGAAATATCGAAACGAAAGTCCAAGAGGCTATCGTTAACTACAACATCGGAAAATTCGATAAGTCTCTGGCCACACTCAAACGCCTGGTCAAGAAGATCGCTGAACCTAGCCTACGCGGCCAGGCGTACCTTTACCTGGGCTTGAGCTACGGCGTCGTTAAGAAACAATCTCGAGCAGAAAAGGCGTTTCGCCAAGCGCTCCTAGCAGACCCCGCGCTGCAACTCGATCCAACCCGAACCAAAGAATCCGTCATCGCTCTTTTTGAAAAAGTCCGTGAAGGACTCCTGGGCGAAATCCAAATCTCGGCCGACCGAGACGATGCGATGGTATTCATCGATGGCAAAGAGGCAGGGAAGGCTCCGCTGCGCCATACGATAAGGGTCGGGAAACACCTCGTTGAACTGCGATCGCCTGATAAACTCTACAGCTGGAAGAAACAGGTTTTGGTCGCCGACAAGTCAACCCATACGCTCAGCATAACTTTAGAATACCAAGGCGGCTGGCTAGAAGTTACGAGTGAGCCAGCGGGCGCGGAGATCACGCTCGGAGAGCGCAAAGTCGGTAAAACCCCGCTTAAGAAATACATGCTCGCCGTGGGGGACTATCCTCTCACTCTGACGTTGAAGGGCCATAGGAAGTACGAAAAGAGCATCGCCATCACCAAAGGCGCCGTGTCTAAGGTTGAACCAAAGCTCGAACCCATTCCCGTCGCCAAAAAGACGCCTCCAGTGAATAAAACCAACAAGGGCAAGGCGACAGGCAAGGTGCCCCCAACGAAAAGGAATCGGATCTGGACGTGGGTTACCGCTGGCACCTCCCTGGCAGTACTCGGTGTGGGAATCGGCTTTGGTGTCGCGTCCAAATCCACGTACAAGGATTTCGAGGCGTCCACCACCGAGGAAGACTACAACCGTTTGAAGAGCAGCGTGAAACGACAGTCGACCATCGCCAATGTCTCGTATGGCGTTGCCGGAGCGCTAGCGATTACGTCGATTATTCTCTTTTTTGTTGAGGGAAAAGCGGAAAAGAAGGCGAAGAAAGCCCATCGATGGCAACCGATGATCGGCTTCGGTCATGCCGCCGTCCACTACAGTTTCTGAGGAAAACCATGCGTATCTTCCTCAACGTATTGGCGCTGCTCGTCCTCTTTCCAACGGGATGTGTCTACGATCTCAATAGCGTCCCCGTCCCAGGTACGGTCGACGTGGGAACGCAAATTGACGCGGGCCCCTGCCCCGAACCCGAATTCACGCGCGTATCGACCATCATCGGTATCCCTATGGAGCCAGGTTTCATCGACAACAAGATCGGGATGAAGGTCAAACTCGACTCCCCTCACGGTGTTGCCGGCTACCCCTGTGGTCTGATCATCAGCGACACCCAGAACCACCGAATTCGTAAGACGAGTGCCAGCTACGCTGTGACCACCATTGGCGGGGGTACTGAAGCCGACTACGTGGACGGGCTTTGGTCGCATTCGAGATTCCATGAACCTATGGGCATCAAATGCGTCGGCGACCTCGTCATTCTTGCCGACAGCAGCAACCATCGAATTCGCGCCACGGACCTCAAGCTCAAATACACCGATACCATTGCGGGCAGCGATAATCCCGGCCATCAAAATGGGGAATGGAAATCCGCCCGCTTCAATACACCCACCGACGTTGCTTGGCACGAAAGCATCATTTACGTCGCTGATGCGGGAAATAGTTGTATCCGAGCCATCGACACCAAGGAGGAGAAGGTTCGCGACTTCGCCGGCCAATGCGGCAAAGTAGGCGGCTTTCGCGACGGACCCAGCACAGGTGATGAGGCGACTAGTGCGCTGTTTAACGACCCGACAGGAATCACGGTCGATGCGGCGGGCCGCGTTTACGTGGCGGATACAGGAAACCACAGGATTCGGATGATCGCGGATGGCCAAGTCACTACCGTTGCGGGTGACGGTACCGCTGGCTACATCAACAGCGGTGACGAAAATGCCCTTGGGCGGTTGAATGCACCGATGGGTGTCGAGATCACCGACGATGACATTCTGCTGATCGCTGATACCGGCAACAATATGATCCGCGCCCACTACTGTGGAAAGCTCCGCCACATCGCAGGACGGGAATCTCCGGGCCACGTGGATGCCGAAGTCGACTCCGCGCAACTCGATGCACCCACAGCCATCGCACTTTCAGACCTGGATGGATTCTACGTGGCCGATTCGGGAAACCACGTCATACGCTTCATCTCCACTAAGAAAATAAGTCCGCTGCAAGGGTCTGATGGAAGAATCACCCTTCTCAAAGACGCGGGTGCATCGTCAATGCCGGATGGGGGCCCTGATGCTTGAGCGCCTTCTTTCGAAAGCTAGGCTGCTGCTCGCCCTCTTAGCTCTTCTGCCTTCGGCGGCATGTGTCTACGATCTCGATAGCAAGCCGCGACCAGGCCCTGCGGATAACGGTGTTGCGGAGCAGGGTGTGGACCAAGGTGCTGACCTAAGTTTCGATTCTGGGCGCCCCCCCCTAAACCCCGATGGCGGTCTGATACCGATACACGGTGATCTCGGTTTGGGCATACTCAGTGCCAATTGCGCAACCCTACCCGGCGTACTCAACGTCGCAACCGTCGTCCACAAAGACCAGACCGGCGGGACCGCGCCCGACGCTGGAATGACGCCTATGGCGCTTCTGAAGGGCCCCACTGGAATCGCTCTAGGTTCGGTGGGGGGCGTACCGACAGCGTTCATCGCCGACACCCAGAACCACCGCATCGCCACCGCCAACCTAACCACAACCCATACGGCGTTGAGTACCTTCGCCGGATCCTCCGGCGAGGCCGACTTTGTCGATGGGCCGCGCCTGACCCAAGCAAAGTTCAATACGCCGATGGGAATCGCGACAACCAGCGCGGCAATTTCCAGACTCTATGTCGCTGATACGTGGAATCATCGAATTCGGAAAGTGGAACCTGTTCGCGTCAATTTGTTGGCGGGAACAGGTCACGAAGGTTCCGTCGATGGCCCGGCGGCTTCCGCGACGTTTAGTCATCCCACAGGACTGTTACTCACCCAAAAGGGAAAGCTCCTCGTCGTCGATCGAAGCGCGCATTGTATCCGCCAAATCGATCTTGAAGATAACGACAAAGTAACCACGATCGCCGGCAAATGCGAACCGAGTAGTCCGGGATTCCTCGACGGCCCAGCCCTCAGCGCCCGATTCAATTCGCCCATCGAACTCGCCCTCGATCCCAACGGTGCGGTTTATATCACCGACAGCAAGAACCACGCGATTCGCGTCTTGCATCGGGGAAATGTCTATACCGTCACGGGTCTATCCGGCAGCAGCGGCTATCTCGAGGGAAAAATCGCCGATGCGAAACTCAATGCACCGTTGGGCATCACGATGGGTGAAAATGGCGAGGCTCTCTTCTTTACCGACAGTGGGAATGAGCGCATTCGCAACATCTCCTGTGGCCGAGTTGGACATATCGCTGGTTCGGGAACAAACGGCTATCTAGATGGTGCCGCGACCTCGGCCGAATTTCGGAGCCCCAGCGGTTTGTTTATTCACGCGGATGTGATTTACCTCTCAGATACGGGAAACGATGCGATTCGAAAGGTCTTCTGCCCCGTCGGCTGCAATAAATAGACTGTAGTAGATAAGGTGAAAGCCTAGCGTCGGCGAAAGACGCAAAGCTGGTTGGCGCCGAATAGGAAGCGCTGGTATTCCACCATCTGAAAACCCACGCGCTGCGCCAGACCTGCTAAGTCCTTACGGTTGAACATCACCTCATGATCGTCCGCTGCATCCTTGCTGAACAGCCCCACCATCGCTCCCATATCGTGAATGCGATGAAAATGAGGATGAGGCGTGGTCAATACGATGGCACCATCATCCTTCAGTAGCGCGGCGAAACGTTGCAGCAGTTCTTCGGGCTTGGCGATATGTTCGATGACGGCCAAGGAAACGACGGTATCGAAGACGGGGCTTTCATCGGGCAGATCGCTTACGAATTGATGCTTCGGGTATTTGCCTTGCGCGACGCCAAGCGCTTCATTGTCATGATCGACACCGACATAATGATCCGCATTGACGTAGTCAGCCAAGATACCCGCGCCGCAGCCGAAGTCTAAAACCCTACCGCAAAGAAACGGAACGGCTCGAGATACGCGTTTGTCTTGAATCCACGGCGACAGCAGGCCCGAGATATGCTTGGAATCTGTCGCCGTCATTATTCGGTTCCGGGCTTAAGAACGCGTATGACTTCGCGGCGCACAAGGCTGGCGAGCTGCCCATCGTCCGTTCTGTTGAGCCCCCCAGCATCGACACTGCTTCGTCCTCGCGCTTCCGGTCCCAGTCCGGCTCGACGGCGCGCGTCGAGAAGTGGCTTCAACATCGGAGCGGGTAGTGCCTTGATCCCACCGAGTGAATGCGCACGACAGGCAATTTCCGCGAGATGCTCGACCAATTCCAGTCGCAGATAGGCTTGTTCCAAGTCGCTGCCGCAGCAGATGACACCGTTTCCGGCGATGACCAGCGCATCGTAGTCGTCTACGTAGGGGCCCATAGCCTGAACAGCTGGAACCCCCGGCATAGCGAGAGGCACGGTAGGAATCACAGCCCCGAGACTCACCACCGCTTCGGGCAAGAAGGGCTTATCCAATGACAAACCGGCCGCGGCTAATGCGGTGGCTGCCGGCGGATGCGCGTGCACTACAGCATTTACATCTGCGCGGGCTTGATAGTAGGCGAGATGCAAATTGAGTTCAGAAAATGGGCGAAGGCTCCCGCTCAGCACCTTTCCCGATTCGTCGACGACAAGCATCATCTCGGGGCGAATTTCGATCTTTGATTGAGCGGTGGGCGTACACATCAAACGACTGCGGCGCAATCGATGGGAGAGATTGCCATCGTGATTGGCGACCCAACCGCGCTGCCACATCCGTTGGCTATATTTGCTGAGTTCCTGTCTGAGTCTTGGTTCGCTCATTATTCGCAATCTACAGAATCGACGACGCCGACGATCACCGAGCGAATCGGCGATTTTGTCATCTTGAATAGCTGACGGGAGCCGGTGCCTTCGGATAAGACCAGTACTTTGTCGCCCACACCCGCTTGAACACGATCCACAGCCAGAAAGCTATCGCCGCTATCGCTGCCGACCACGTCGACAGGCTGTACAACCATCAACTTCTGCCCTTCGAAGGCGGGATGTTTAGCCGTCGCCACGACGGTTCCTGCAACGCGACAGAGTTTCATGGAGCATCCAATTGGTCGACAATGCCGATAATCGCAGCATCTACTGGAACAAAATCGTTTTCGAGCGCTTGGGCCGCTTCTTTTGCACGGGTCAGGTAGACCAATTCGCCGGGGCCCGCTCTGACGGTGTCGGCAGCCACCAAGGGATCCCCCGTTGCCTTGCCCCGGTGATCCACCGGTTGCACCACCAAGAGCTTGACGCCCTCTAGGCCTTCTATTTTTTGTTCGGCCACCACAGTGCCCATGACTTTGCCCAGATACATGGCCGGCAGTCTAGCCTGCAACCCCCTTCGGGGCAACGCTCGTAGGCCATAGCAGGGGCCGGGCCGGCTCATACCCCTTGCGCACCTGGGCCGTCGTGCTATTTTAGCGTCATGGGGATTCGTCGGGAACTTGTTAGAGCAATCATTCTGGGTACTTTCATCGGCTTCGGCCTCTGCCTCGGTTGCGCTGGCGCCACTGTCGAAGGGTCGGACTGCGATCCACAAAAGGAAAGTTGCAGCTGTAGCGAAACAGCCCCCTGCCCCGGCGGTGCACGTTGCGAGAATAGCCTTTGCGTCAGCGTTACGATCGACGCGGGCAGCGAATTTTCTTTGGTCGATATGCCCACATTCGATGCACCGACGCTCCAAGACAGCGCTCCCGATAGCACGCCGGGAAAAGAATTCGGCGAAGGCTGCAACAGCGCCGAGGAATGCGCTTCGGGGATCTGCATCTTCGCGGGCACCGGTGGAATCTGCTCCCGCATCTGCGCCGGCGGAGGCTGCCCTGATGGCTACGGCTGCTTGGGCTTGGAAGACGCCATCGAAGTGGGCCTCGTCAGTGAAGTCTGCGTTCCCGTCGCAAATCAGCTTTGCACCCCCTGCAATCAAGCGAGTGAATGTTCCCTAACAGGCTCCGATCTCTGCCTTTCGTTTTACGACGGCCTTTCCTTCTGCGGACGCGACTGTACAAAGCTAAGTTGCCCCACGGGCTACAGCTGCACCACAACGACCATCGAGGGCCTGGAATACAAACAATGTATGCCGACAAACGGCGCCTGCGATTGCGATGATTCGAATGTGGGAACAAGCAAGGCCTGTATGATCAGCACCCCCTTCGGTGAATGTGCTGGCACACGTACCTGCCAGGGTGCAACGGGCTGGAGCGATTGCCTGCCGCCCAACAGTCTCGATGTCACCGACGAAAATTTTGCTGATGAAAATTGCGACGGCATTGACGGCGAATACGATGCGGGAATTTTTGTGGCCAGTACAGGAAGCGAAGACAGCAGCTGCGGCCTCGGTCATCATTTGCCGTGCAAGACGATCAGCCTGGGCATTCAGCGCGCATCCGATACTCAACGTAGCTTCGTTTACATTCAAGCTGGCGACTACCAAGAAGTCATTCAATTGGTCAGCGGTATCCACCTAGTCGGCTCGTACGATGTAAACTGGCAACGCGGTGACCATAACGATCCTCAATATCGGGTCACGGTGACGGGTGACTACGACGCCGATGAAGAACAATATATGACCATCCGCGCCCACAACCTGAATCAAACAACCCAGCTCATGGACCTCTTTCTCGTCGGTAGCGACGCAATGGGTGCTTCAGGCTACGGCGGGCGCTCGTCCTACGTCATTCATGCAAATACCGTCAGCGACCTTCAGCTGATGCGCATCACGATCGAAGCGGGCAAAGGCGCCGATGGCAGCGTCGGCTCAGCGGGACAAAACGCCAGCCAAACCTCCGCCACATCAGCGATGTACGGTGGCGACGCCGGTGATGCGAATGAGAGCTTTCAGCTTTGCGACGCGACCACGCAGGGGCTGGCTGGTACACGCGGAACCAATAGTTGCGGCAGTGGCCGAGATCCCGATGGCGGCAAAGGCGGCAAAGGCGGCACAAAAGACGATGCTTGCAGCTGTGCCTTTGGTATCTGCACCTGCCTACCCAACAACTGCACGGCCAACTCCGGCGAGAACGGAAAGAACGCCGACTACTATGTCAGCAGCAGCTACGGCTACCGAGGCACCGGTGGTGCTGGCGCCGATAACTGTAGCGCAGGGCAGAACGGCAAGGATGGTCGGATCAAGAACGGGACAGCGGGAACCAAAGGCAGCGGAAGTTTTATTGAGCAAGGCTATTGGTATAGCCGCAGCGGCACTTCCGGAGGCCTGGGTGAACATGGTAGCGGCGGCGGTGGCGGCGGCGGAAGTGGGGGCTGCGACAAAGATACGGATTCTACGGGGGCCGGTGGCGGCGGTGGTGGCGCAGGCGGTTGCCGTGCGGTCAAAGCCGGCGGCGGGGGCCAAGGCGGCGGCGGAAGTTTTGGCCTCTTCGCTCTATCAGCAACCATCACTGTCGACGGTTGTCAAATTCAGCTAGGCCAAGGCGGCAACGGCGGTGACGGCGGCGACGGGGGACAAGGTCAAGCCGGCGGACCCCTCGGCGACGGGGGCGGGGGGGGACTCGGTACCTCCGATGGCGGCAGCGGAGGAAAAGGCGCCCACGGCGGACACGGCGGCGGCGGCGGGGGCGGCAGCGGCGGCTATTCCTACGGCATCTACAGCTACCAGTCGACCATTACAGAAAACTGCAATTTCTCCGCGGGCGCGGGAGGAAATGGTGGGAACGCAGGCAATTCGGCCCCGAAAGCCTCACCCAGCCTCCGCGATGGCAACGACGGAGAAAAAGGCGATAATGCCCCAGCACCAGCACACCAGGGAGTATGCGCAGATACCTCCGACTGTTGAACCGAGAACCGGTAACCGAGAACCGGTAACCGAGAACCGATTCCCGATTTCCGATTTCCGAAAACCGACTTCCGACCTACCGAAAACCGAAGACCGACTTCCGACCTACCGAAAACCGATTTCCGAAAACCGAAAACCGAAAACCGAAAACCGACCTACCGAAAACCGATTTCCGAAAACCGAAAACCGAAAACCGACCTACCGAAAACCGAAAACCGACCTACCGAAAACCGATTTCCGAAAACCGACTTCCTACCTACCGAAAACCGACTTCCTACCGACTTGCCGCTGTTTCCTTTTGGCGAAACTCCCTTTTCCGGTCCCGAAATCGCGGGGCCTTTTTCCTGCGGGGCCCCGCGATTTCGGGACCGGAAAAGGGAGAATTATTATGCTGCATCTGGATACGAAAACATATCAACGCTCGTTGGAACTCATCGGCCTCGCCAAGGCAGTGAGCCAGGATCTGCCTACCGGCTTCGGCTTTCTCACTGACCAACTTCGTCGAGCATCGGCGAGTGTCGTACTCAATCTTGCTGAAGGCTGCGGCAAAACATCAGCGAAGGAAAGGCAGCGGTTCTTTCGTATCTCTCGGTCCTCGGCTCTAGAGGTTGCGGCCATCTTGGATGTCGCTCGAACCTGGGGCGTTTTGGATGAACCTCTTTACGCCAAAGGCTTTGACCTCTGCGACCACGTTTCCGCGCTCCTTTTCAAATTCCGGTAGATGACCGCATTACAGACCTAAGCCCGAAACCGAGTGAGCATCCTGGCCAGGTGGTCGCACATCTCTCGGCCAGTACCATATTGTTCTTCTCCGATGAGTTCGAAGCGATACGCCAAATCAAAGACGGCGGCCACTTCGCACGCTGAACCGCGTGCAATAGTGAAAAACCGTCGCTGATCTGCATTGGTCTGCTTCCCGTATCCCTCAGCGAAATTGAGCACCACGCTACTAGAAGCACGTCTCAACTGGTCAGCCAAATATCCGTACCCCCGAGGGAACTTTCCTATGATGTGATGGGATAGCGAAGCCAATTCCATCGCCCGTTGGTAGATCCGAGTATTATCGAATTGCATAACAAGCCTCTCTTTTTTTGCCCCACCAACGGGGCCCGCAGGAAATTGCCCCGTTGGTGGGGCAAAAAAAGAGAGGCGGGCAGGACCAAGAACCAAGAACCAAGAACCAAGAACCAAGAACCAAGAACCAAAAACCAAAAACCAAAAACCAAAAACCAAAAACCGAAAACCAAAAACCAAAACCAAAAACCAAAAACCAAGAACCAAAAACCAAAAACCAAAACCAAAAACCAAAAACCAAGAACCAAAAACCGAAAACCGAAAACCAAAAACCGAAAACCAAGAACCAAAAACCGATTACCAAAAACCGATTACCGATTACCGATTACCGATTTACCGATTACCGATTACCGATTTACCGATTACCGATTACCGATTTACCGATTACCGATTACCGATTACCGATTTACCGATTACCGATTACCGATTTACCGATTACCGATTACCGATTTACCGATTACCGATTACCGATTTA
>Ga0257122_1001552_pt1 | contig 16016 bp, 9 predicted proteins | sample SI106_120metaG_FD_190146 | JGI IMG/M metagenome (GOLD analysis project Ga0257122, IMG submission 190146) | Marine microbial communities from Saanich Inlet, British Columbia, Canada - SI106_120 | ecosystem: Environmental > Aquatic > Marine > Inlet | place: Canada: British Columbia | collected... | reverse complement strand
TTGTCTCAACGATTTGACAGTTGGCGCTATCTCGGTGAGTGATTACGCAGTTGGGAAACGCTGGGCCGCCGCTTTCGGACGCGCTATATAGTAGCCCACAACACCCAGGATCAGCATCGCTGAAGCCACCATGCACATTATCCGTACGGACTTCGTCTCCCAGCCCGGTTGGTGAGAAAGCGATACAAGAAGCCCAACGATCATCGAAGACAATCCGTTGAGGCCTTTGATGGCAAGATTGAAACAGCCGAAATATACCCCGAGTAATTCGTCGCCTTGCTTTCTCGCGGATTCGACGACGGCCTCCCCTTCCAGACCCAGAATTACCGCCACCATCGGCCCAGCCAAAGCAAAGAGAATCATCGCCGTGGTCATTGCCGAGCCGATCAACGCCTGCCCGAGAAAGGAGCTCCCCAAATAGACAACCGCCAACGCCAAACAAGAACGGACAACACATTGTTGCCACGTCCAGTTCCAACGTTCGCGCAAAGGACGCACCAGAAGAAACGAAGCGGGCAAAGCTGTGAGCAGCAACGGTGCCATCAATTTGGCGACATCCTTATCGGTGCCACCAAGAAGAACTTCGGCAATGAAGGGTGCCGCCGCAGTAATCGCCGAAAAGGCCATCTGCGAACCACAGAAGAGCACAAGGATGGCCACGAACTCACGATCCTTCAGCGCGATTGCTAAGGGGCGAAAGAACCCTTCCGGCTGCTTCGCGACGGCGAGTGGCTGTTGTAAATGCGGGTCGGCACTATATGGCAGAAGCATCAAGATCGAAGAAGGAATGGCGAAGATGATAGCGGCCTGAAGAAAATTCGTCGCGCCGATCACAAGCGGACTCACGACAGCCACGATTCCCGTGGCGATGAGAATGCCCGCCCCAAGATCCGCAGAATTTTTCAGACGCTGCTCGCTCGTTTCAGCGTATTCGTCAACCAAGCTCCAATAAGGTATCGCGTAGAAGGTATAGCCGATGAAAAAGAGAATCATGCCGCTGCCCATGGCGATCCATCGCCATAGCGACGGCCAACTATGGCTGGGTGAAAAGAGTAGCAGAAGCGCAACACCGGGGATAAAGAAAGAAAAGAGCAGAAGGCCGCGTCGTTTGCGCCCCTTTTCCACCCAGCGATCGGTCAATACCCCGGCGACAGGATCCGTAACGGCGTCGAAAATACGCGCAGCGAAAAATAGAGCCCCAACCAGACCCGCACTGAGCAGCACATCATTGTCGACTGGCGACTTCTGATCCGAGAACTTCAAATTCCATTGAAAGAAGAAGCGAACCAGAACCATCAGGCCCACCTGCCCGCACAAAAACCTCAACTGCTGCCACCGATTCATATGCGAGAGCATACCCGCAAATGACGACAAGATGCAGCCCCCGTTGTATCCTCAGCATTCGATGCTTCGCCTTGTCCTCATATTATGTGCACCGATTCTCTTTATGGCGTGTTTCACGGCAAATTCAGGATCCACGCCGGCCAAGAGCCGCACGACGCCCCCGGAGACTGTGAGCGCCGTGGGGCATTCGACCCCACTCCGGCCTCCGACCAGTTCCGTGGCCAACCAGAGCGCCGAGCAGTGCGTCGAAACGTTGAAAGCGACAAGTGGATGCCGCGCAGCGTCAAGTGACACGTTACCGAGGCGCGTTGTCCCCGTCCGCTTGTTGCTCGACCAGCGCTACGCGAAGAAATGGCCCGACTTCAAAGAACGTCTGGTCGACACATTTCACTGCGTCAACAAGCTCTACCAAGACCAGTCGCTTCAATTTACTTTCGGAAAGATCGAAGTCTGGCAACCGGGCGCCGAACGGCACGATCTGCGTGCCCTCCTCGACAGGGTAGATCGTCAATACCCAACCGATGGGCAATCTTTCATCGTCGGGATCACGGTGTGGGATAAGGAAAAGGTCTATTCCAGAATTGGCGGAGAAATTGGACTCAGCCGTCCCAAGCGCGGCACCTGCGTCGTTCCCGCTTGGCCACGGGTCGAAAACGACTGCATGACCCTCGCACACGAACTCGGCCATATCGTCGGGGCCAAACACGTTCCAGGTAAACACTCATTGATGCATTGGTCGGGCTCCCTCTTCTTTTTGCCCTCGAAGAATCCCATCGCTCGCGTCACAGGTTATTATCGAATTCACCCGCGCAATCGAGAAGCGATACGCGTCTACGCATCAACACCGGTCACTAAATCAGGGTTCGTTCCGAGCAAAGCCTGTGTCGACTATCTAGGCCGAGTAGACCGGTGCTGGGGCGTTGCGCCTTAAGGTGCGGGCGCCGTCGTCATCGTGCGGGGGCGGTCCGCTACCATAGACTACTCTCGCCAGAGAAATCCGGTGTTCTTGCCAACCTGCAGGGTCGTCGTTTGCCCGGTGAGTTCCCCATTGAAATTTCCCACGACAACGGTCTGTCCTGTATTGGGCGAAGCCAAACTCGTCACGCGCGCGTGGCGGGTTGGCCCCGACAACACGAGGCCCCTGCCCGAGATTTTCGTTCCATCGGCCTCAGAGAATTCACGAACCGTCAAAAGGGATTTGCTATAATTCTGTCCCGCCACGTATACCGACCCGGAGCCGCTAGTAACAATGCGATCGGCGTATATCATCATATCTTTGGACCACGCGATCTGCTTGGTGGTGGTGTCGTACCTTGCGATGAAATCGCTGAACCCCGTAAGGGGCAACGTCAGCCCTGACGCCACCGGCTGGCCGGCAAGATACCCGGCGACATATACCTGTCCGTTGTCCGAAACCGCCAAGTGCCTAGCGATGTCGTCGCCGGTGGATCCAAAGCACTTCAGATATTTCAACATTCCGTTTCCGGGCGTTTGTCCCGCTTTGATGTCAAGACGCGCGATCAACAGGTCTTGTCCCCCGACCGATGTACAGCTCGTAATGGGAGTCCCGTTGACCACATCGCCCTTCACGTTGGCAAGCAACGCCATCGTCTGGCTCAATGCTTCAACGGCCAAGCCTCGAACGTCGCCCTGAGCGGACGTTAGAGTAATCCAGGGAACAACCGTAAAACTGTGACTCACTGCCGCAACAAAAATCTCGTCTGAAACTGTCGCTGTCACAGTCTTCCCAGCAAACTTCAGCTTTCCCGACGAAATTGTACCAGCAACATATATGTAGTTTGCGTCCGCAACCAACCGCCCCGCACTGACGCTCAAATCGCCCTTTAGATTTGCCTTCAACGTTGCAAAGGCGCCATTGGGAAATACCCGGAAGACCTTGATAACTGTCCCCCAGCTGGTCAACACATAGACACCTTTTTGGGGCTGATTGATCACGTCAACCGGTACGCCGGCGATGTTCTCCGCCCATACCATCGTTCCCGCTGCATTGAGCTTGGCAACGAATCCGTGCACGGGGGAAGCCGGGTCTCCGACCAAAGTCGCCCCCCCCATGGTCACACTAGACGCGCTGTACGTACCCACCACGTAGGTATGTCCGTAGGGCGTGACGACACTCGCGTTGACCTGAACGTCGGCACCATCGAAGAGCGTGAGCAATCCAGTCGAAGACGGTGCACTCACGCACTTCGATTCATCAAAGGTACAATCGGGCAAGCACGTCAGATCGCCGCTCACATATTGGAATGAGGTGCAGCTTTGCCCTCCCAGGTCTGTGCCTTCACAAACTTCATTCCCATTTCGCTGGCCATCACCGCAGGTCGGCGGTACTACCTGAACGCAGGCGCTTGCATCGAGTTTGCAGTCGGTGTCGCAACGAAGCGCGCCACTCAAGAATCCGAATGAAACGCAATCCTCACCATTGAAATCATCGCCATCACATTCTTCGGTTCCCTCGCGCACGTCGTCGCCGCAAACGTTCACGGGGGTCGATTCGCAGCCGCTAAGGTCATGCGTACAATCGTTGGCACAATGCAACTTTCCGCCGGCATACCCATAATCTGCACAAGTTCCACCAGCCAAGTTGTCACCATCACAGTGTTCGCCGTCATTAAGTGTACCGTTTCCGCATTCGACAACGCGCACTGGGCCTTCGAAGACGCAATCTCCGTTCAGGCATTGTTCATCCGTTGCACACGACGGCCCGGGCTGCCATTTTCCGTCTTGGCACCGTTCCACACCACCCGGTCCACAGCGCGTCTCTTGCCCGTGACAGAGTGGCGGCGCAATAAGTCGGTCTGAGCAGCCGACAGTGCTTCCCACAAATAGGGCTGTGGCGAGATAAGCTAAACGCGCGGCGCTTCGTTTCATAGGGTTCTCCTGCGACGATGAATGGTTCCCAACTGTATCGATGTCTACGGAAACCGATGCATCACGGATGCCAAGACAACATGCCCGGGAACGTGAGCCAAGTAGCTGGAATTTATGGGCAGCAAGGAGTCGGAGAGTTTTTTCCGGAATTGGGCTTCAGGGCCGCGCGGTATTGACGTTCCGACCAAGAGCAGATTTGCCGAAACCTGAAATATTCCCACCGAGCGCGAACAAATCCCCTCATTGGTCAAGTCGCGACTGCGACGAGATGTCCCCAACGTACAGAAGATCTACCGGGGAGCTAGACCAGAATCACCGTCTCCTGGAAACGAACCCCCCTTAGGATCGCCAGACAGATTCGGTAATGAATTTTTCAAAATGCTCGATCAATCGCCCTCTATCACTCAGTGCTGGCGTTACGATATCCCGAATGGAAACCATGCCCACGACGTTGCTCTGATCTACGATCGGCAAATGCCTTACGCGCCGCTCCATCATCAACATCATACAATCGGCCACACTTTGTTCCGGATCTACAGTAATTACATCGCGCGTCATGATCTGACGAACCTTGAAATCGCAAGGTGGGCGTTCAGCCAGCGCAATTTTTCGTACGTAGTCCCGCTCGCTGATGATCCCCACCATCTTGCCGTGGCGCATGACCACCAGAGCACCAATGTCTTCCCGCGCCATCACAGAAATGGCATCCACTACGGAACTATCCGGCTCGATCGACCAAACCCGAGTCCCCTTCTTCTCGATCATACTCCCTACAGTTGTATGCACCATTCACCTCCGGTCCGGTTCATGGTGAAGAGAAGAGCAAGGCGCGTGCCAACCTCCGCACGCCTCGTGCAGCGCACCATGACCGGCCAAGGGCATTTCGACTATAGTGCTTCGATTCTGAGTGATTGTACCTTTGGTGATTTCTCTCCCATTGGCTCATAACCGGAAGGTCGGGGGCCCACTTTTACGACACCATCGACACGTCTGTTTGGTGCAAGAAACCAGCAAGTGCGTGTGTCCATTCATGAGATCTCCCCCCTGGCCGCCGTAGCCACGCCTGGTGTCGATATTGCAGTACCCCGCGTGGGGATTCAAGGACATGCAACCGATGCTTCGCAGTACCAAGGGATGGGGCTAGTGCGAAAGAGAACGAACTTACCGGAACGCCGCGAGGCAATTCGAGCGCCTTTCAATGGGAAGATCTCTGTTCACTATGGGCGTCGCCGAATTCGTTGTCATGCGGTGAACATAAGTGATCGCGGAATGCTACTCAGGCACCTCCGTGGCGCAAATAGCCCCCCGCGAGTACGCGTATATTTCGAGTTGCCCGAACGGGCCGGAGCGCTTCATTTTGACGCTGTCGTAGTTCGAGACGAGATTCATCGGGGAATGAATTGTTGGGCAATCGCATTTTCACGCGGCTCCACCCACGCCAAGTCGCAGATCTGTGACTATATTGCAAAACACACTGAACAGATGCGCGCTGACCAGGCGCATCGCCCGAGCCCCCGACCAACCATAAGCCCGGCTCACCGAAAGAGATGGGCAAGTCGCCTATTCGAAGCCGCCGCCGTAGCAGAAATTACCGTTGGCAATGGCAACCCGAAAAATGGCGAAGGAAAAAGCGGTCCTTCGCGACAGCCGGAAGGTAATCGGATACTTGCTTCCATCGCCCTGAAGAGAATCGAAAAGGCGGCGGAAGAAGACAACGTTCAGCGGCAAGGCGAGACTGCCAAGAGTATACCCGACGCTATCATCGCGCCCGGACACGTCGCCTCCGTTAGTCGTGCGCGGCATGCGGTGCGTCCCTTGAAACACGCGGCCGCCAGGCGAGTTGTGCAGGAAGATAGAAGGGCTAGTTCGAGCAGCGCCCCCTGGACGAGCTATGGCGATCTGAGCCAGCCTCGACTTGATACTCTCTATCGCGACGCACTCGAAAGCCTGGAGCATGAGTAACGGGTCTTAGTTTTCTGGGGGGAGCTTTGCCAATTTAGAAACGCTTGACCTTGGTTACTAATTTACAGTTCAGCGAGCTAGCGTAGACGATAGCGGAATTTCAGCAGACCTCGAGCACGCGTGGGATCTTCGGTATCGGTGTCGAGGCGCGTATCCAATCGCTCGACCTCTCCTGTCAGTCTCAGATAGTCGTGGATCAAGAAGAGCGTTTCCGCTTTTGCGCGTACTTCCCCCTGCAAACCCACATCCGAAAGCCCGCAGAGTTCTGCCCACCGGCTGAATTTCTTACAAGCACGCGCCTCGAACGAACGGCTTCCCATCTTCAACTGCAACACATCGAGCCCAGTGGCTTCCTTGATCTTCTCACTCAAAATATCTGAGATGATACGCCCGGTGAGTGTTTTGATCTGTTCGTCCGCAATATTCGCAGCACCATCTTGGGACCCGCGCAACTGGCTGCGCAATTGGTCAGTCGTACGCCCCGTCGCGATCAGGGTTAGAATCTGTCCCTGATCCAGTTTTGGAATACTACTGAGCTTCATTTGGAAGTTGCCAAGAAGGCCTTTCTGTTGAACTTGGATGCGATAGTCCGCGCCGTTGGGATCGGTATGCTGTGATTCGGCAAGTACATCGAGGCCCGCTTCTTCTACCGGTAGATCCTTATCAAAAATGATCTCCCCTCGTGTCAGGCTGTATTCTCCCCAGAGTCCATCGAATTTGAAGGTCCCTTCGTCCGCGCGCACCTGACCATCCAATCGAGGTTTAGAAAGCGACCCTTCGATTTTCAGCCCCCCCGACAGGCTCATTTTTCCGTACTGGTTTTTGACCAGCATTTCCCCCGACGACCGAAGCGTAAGAGCGAGTTTCAAATCGCGAAGAAACGCTGAAGACTTCCACAGGGGTTCGTCTTCCTCATACACCCGAGGCTTGATGGCCATTTGCTTGAGGAAATCGAATTCGCGCACATAGCGTGCGTCCACCAAGTCGACTTCACCCTTGAGGGTGAACTCCGGGTTATCGCCGATCAACCGCAAATCGAAATTCGTTTCTGCGCTATAGACCTTCGGTTTGCGAAACGGTATCGCAGCGCCCACAAGCCGCAGATTCACATCGATGGGCTCTAGGCGATTGAATCGCGCCGCGCCGGTAATCGTTAGTTGCCCTTCGTCGTACTGACCAACAAGGGGTTCGACGATGCTGTACTGATAGCCATCGAAGTCGATCATGCCCGAGGTGAGCGAGAGTAGTCGTCCCAATCCCCGCGGCACGAGGTCGATGCGTTTGACTTCGATTCGACCTGCAATACTTGGATCGTCGACCAAACCTTCTACCTTCAGCTTGACGATCTTTGCGGATCCCGAAGCCTGTGAAAAACGTCGGGGAAAGAAAAGCCGCATCAGACGCATATTAATTTCTCCGTCGACGTTGAGTTCGACGAAGTCAGGACGCAAACGGTCGTCGAGGAGAAGTTCGCCCTTTGCGTTGACGGTATGGTTTCCCACGCGCAACTCCAACTGATCGAGCGAAATCGCGCCGGGGACGAGCCGAACGCGCCCGTTCGGGATTTCGATATTGCGATCGAAATTGGGTAGTTTAATGGAGGTGCGGTGCAAGGAGAATTCACCCTTTAAATCGGGTTTCTTCCAGGTTCCCATCAACTTCAGGTCGGCACGCGCTTCGCCACGAATACGATTGACGCGGCGGGTGAGAAAAAACTCGAGTACCGCCAGCGAAACGCGGCCATTGAGCCAAAGGTCGGGTTTCTCACCTGTCAGCTGCCCCCCGACGGAAAAATTCGCACTATTGTCACCACGCCCCGGTATCGCTGAATCGAAGCGACTCTTCTTAATATCAAAAATGCCATCCTGCCAAAGCGCAACCACGGGACCACGGTTCGTCAAACGCGCCACACGATCGCGCCGGCTTCCCGGTGGGCGATACCGTAGACGTAGGCTCAAACGGTTGAGCCGAACGGATGCGTAGTACAGGCCCCTGCTCGTATCAGCGTCAAGAGTGATGCGACCGTCAGCCTCCCCTTTGACGTCACCCACGCTACTCAGCTCGTGAATGGCCTTCTCCAAGGGGAATCGGCTGATATCGATATCCATATGAAGACTCGGCTGAGGGCGCACAAAGATATGCCCCTTTAGCTGAGCGAGCTTTTCGAAGAAATGCCCCGCCACTGCGATACGATCGGACTTGGGCGTCAATCGAATACGTCCGTGACCCAACACCATCTTTCTAAGCTTGGCTTTGCTCAAACGTATTTCGCCTTCGAGACGGGGGTCACCCAGTTTTCCCGTCAAGGCCACTTGGCCGTCTATAAGACCGGCGAGCCCAAGCGGTATTTTCGATACGCCGGGTACACCCGAAAGCGGGAATGCCTGGGTCTCAGCCTTCATGCCGAGACGGCCGTCGTAAAAAAGGTCGCCGTAGAATTGAACGCGTCCGCCCTGTTCTCGGAAGAGATTACTCTCGTAGATCGTCACACGATCCTTCAGCACGCCGAAACGGAGATCCGCCCTAGAGTACGGATCGTCCATCACTTTGAGTTGTGCCAGCTTAAGGTCTGCCACGCCCCGCAATTGGTCGATGGTGCCGCTGAGACCGAAGGTGCCCGACGCCTTGCCACTGAGATAGCTTCCGACGCCCAGCTTCTGTAAATCGAGCCGCGTCGCTTTCAAGTTCGCGCTCAGCACGGGGTTGGACATAGGGCGTGTGACTCGTCCCTCGAAAAGGTCCAGCGTGCCCGCGCCATTGAGGGTTCCGCCATAGGCCGCGGAGCGAAGACGCCGAATGTTGATCCGACCACCGTCAAAATCGATGTCAGCATCGGCACGAGGCAATCTCATCTTGCCATAGCCCAACTGGCTCACAGTCGCTTTTCCCGTAGCCCGAAGATAGGGGAACACGCCCTTGATATTCAGATCTGCCCGGCCACTGCGCGCGACCATCGGACGGCCACGCCTTCTTAACCACGCCCCCAGATGCGATGCTTCGAGGTTGACGAAGAGATTGACCCGTTTCTGCTTGAGGTTCACCGACCCCCGACTCACCTTCAACCGGTTCCCTTCGCCTGCCAACGCGAAATCGGCGAGGTCGATTACTTTGGGGGAAAGATGGGCTGTTCCGCGTAGCGTAAGTTCTTTAGGTAACCAACCGCGCTTCCGACGCTGAAGAGTCAATGACATGACCGCGAGCTGGCGATAAGGCGGCGTCATTTGACCGCTCAAACGCAACGATCCCGAAAGTTCTCCAGCCAAAAGAGTATGATATGGCTTGAGGTCCACAGCATCCACATTCAAACGCCCCTGCCAATCTCCATCACTGAATTCGACATGGCCGTTTCCGCGTACCTGACCGGAAAGGACCTTTCCCTGAACATCGTCGAGCTTTAGCCTTCTGGGATTCAACTTGAAATTCGCGGAAATCTCCCGAACGTCCGCTTTGTCGTAGGCGAATTTGAGACCACTAATTGCTCCGTTCAGCCGAGGCTTCATCACGGGGCCGCGAATCCAAAATTGTGTCTGGGCCTTCTCTCCGGCGATATCCCTGCCCGCCAACCGGCGAGCAAGAGGACGCAGTTTTTCTGCGCGAACAGCGAGCGCGTATTTGGGAAGCGATCGAAAAAGGTCTTTCAATCGGCCGACTATCGTAACGGGTGTACCGCCAGCCTTAACCGATAGTTTTGCCTGCAGCTCCTGCGGGCTAGCCTTGTTGATCTCAACCCAGTCTCCGCGCAGATCATCCAATGGGACGGTGTGCTTGCCCACGCTGAGCAGCCCCTGAGGGGACGTAAGCGAAGCCTTCAGTTGCATCCCATCAACGGCGGGGTCACCACCGCCGTAGTAGCTGGAACCGGCCGCGGAGATATCCTTCAGCGAGAGCTTGAGCCCTGGGTAGTCCAGAATGAACTCCACGCCTTTGGCGCGAAAATCCCGCTGAGATACAACCGGCGCGCCGCCACCGGGACTGGGCGAGGAAAACGTCTCGATCAAGCCGATTCGGTCGCCGCTCATGGGCGCGATAACGCAACGTCCCCCGTTCACTCTGAGTTCGTGAATGTAGATATTCTGATGAACGATCAGTGGAAAGAGTTCCACGCGGGCGGTCAAATGGGGAACGGCGACGACGACCCTGCCAGCGGGGTCGACGATCTTGAAGTCCTTGATCTCAACGGGATGCGCAGTACCGAGCGCCAGGTCGACAATGGCCCGCGGACTCCAGTGGATGCTTCCGTAGCGTAGTTCACCCGCAATGGGAGCGCTCGACAAGTTCGTCACCAGGCGTGCGATGCGCTCATCGTTCAGCCAACGGTGAAGCGCCCAATAGCCAGCGGTAGAAATGATGGCGACCAGAGTCCAAGCGATGAGCAAGCGTCGGGGCCAGCGCGAAGCTCCCCTATAAGGCCCTTTGAATTTGCCCTTCACCGCATTCATCAGCAACAGGATACGCGTAACCGGGCGGAGTTTCGAACATTCGTGCGATCGAAGTCACAAGGAATTCAGAAAGGAAGCCGCGTTAGTCGCGGGGGGCGCGATGAGCTAGCGTGCAGGAAGGGCAGCGAGGTCAGTATCCGCCTGCTGGGAGTCAGCGAAAAGGACCTCCAGCGAGGCGTCTTTGTAGCCGACGAGCCCCTCGGCGAGCAACGCTGGCATCCAGCCTTCGGCCGTCCAAAAACAGGTGTCTTCCCGTCCGCAGGTGAGCGATTGGTCGAATCGTGTCAGGCTGAAGTCGAAATGAATCAAGGACTTACTAACAATCGCGCCATCGAGGTCGCCGCCGCTTAGGCTTGCCATACCCAGTTGAACTTGGATCATTTCGGTGGAATCTCCACCGCTGCGGCCACAGCCTAGGGCCCCCATGGAAGCGAGAACAAGCGCAATGATTCGGGTCTTCATATTCGGTCCTTTTCGTTTTCTCAGAACCTCCTTTGTAACGCCTGATGATCTCGGGGGCCATTTTTTACCTACATGCACGTACAAACTCCTACATCATCCCTAAACTGAAGGAATCGTGGCCGTTCTGCTAGACTCGACCCCAACGTGAACCGACGATCGAGCATCGCAATCGCCGTGCTAGGGGTAGTGCTATGGGCGCCTCTCAGGGGAATTGCGAGCCCCGTCCCCGCCCCCGCGGGATCCAGCGCCGTCGACATCAGCGGCCCCACCACGGAAAGCCGCGAGGAATTGCTCAAGGCCTTGGGCTTCGACCCCAAAAGCCCGCTTCCCCCCGCGGTGAAGAACGATACCGAGGGCCTCATTCGATTCAAACGCAGCTGTGATCTCGGACGCTCCGCCGAATGCTTCAATCTCGGGATGCGGCTGCGCGGTTACTGCAATGAGGACGCGCTTGGTGATTCCACCGACGCCATGATTCAACAGAAAAAGCAGCGTTGCGATAGCGACGACATCAAAGCTTGCGTGGATCTCGGGCTACGCCTGAACCGCTATTGTGATGCCAAACAGACCTGCAAGGGTGTCGACGATAACAAGGTCAGAGAATGCCGAACAAAGGCGCGACAGCAGGTCAGCGTCTGCGACCAACTACGGTATCGCGACTTTTCCAAATTCTGCGAAGTCTTTCAAAAAACGGAACAGCGGGTGAAAACCGTTGCTGACCAGTTGGGCTACAGCCCGAAAATCGTGCGTAGCAAAGACCAGGTTGTCGTGAAACTTTCTCGCTACCTGGTCATTCGCCGGATCTATTTGCGCGGCAATTGGCCACTATTTGAAGCCGAAGTGCTCAAGCATGTGAGCTTTCGCCCGGGCCAGCGTCTGCCTCGGGGCAAGGCGCTCGCCCTCGCCGTCACGCGCCAACGGAAACGCATGAAACGCTTCTTGGCCCGTGAAGGCTATTTCCGGGGCAATATGGTCGTCAGCCCGAGCAAACCGGATCCCAAAGGCCGCGTTGATCTCGAAATCCGACTCTTCAAAGGCAAGAGCTTCAAGGTCGGTACCGTCAGCGTTGTACACCGCTGGCCCCCCGCCAACCTGCTGACGAAATCGAATACCGTAAAATGGAAAGCCGCCCTATCAGACGCGGAAATCGCCAAGATATTCCGACACCGTTTAGGCTTGATCCGACTCGCATTCGATACGGAGAAGTTCAAAGAAGACGAGGAAAATCTCACAAAGCGCTACCATGAGCTTGGTTACCCCGGGGTGCGCGTCAAGGCGACGTACAAAGTAGACCATGATCTGCCTTCGCACAAAGCTGTTCAGATTTCCGTCCGAATCAGCGAGCGAAAGCAGATCAGCGTACGCTATCGCGGCAACCGCAGCATTACCGAAAGCGACCTAAACGAAAAGCTCACGCTCGCGGGTGAAGGTGCCTACGATAGCTACGAGCTAGCCCAAAGCGCGAAACAGCTCAGGAACCTCTACCAATCGCGAGGGTTCGTTCAGGCCCAAGTCCGGTTCACACGAAAAGTCGGCACCTTTAAAGATCGAATCACGTTTCACGTCAATGAAGGCCCACGACTACGCATCAAGGCCGTCGAGTTTGTGGGCAACAAGGCCATTTCGGATAAGGACCTGAGCGGCGTCGTAAAGACGAAGCCCTTTCCCTGGCTGGGCTATTTCTCCCTCGGAGAGGGGGGCTACGTCACTGACCTTCAGCTCAAACAAGATGTCGAGCGCATTCGCGTCTTCTACTACTCGCTGGGCTACAACCGAACCAAGGTTTTGGCCGAGCTTGCCCCGGCACGCATCTATTTCGGAAAACCCATGGCGTTGGCCCCCGCGATCAGCGCCGGACGCGCCAACAAGGGACGTAGCTACGTTCGCTTCACTGTCGACGAAGGCCCCCGGCGAATTGTCGACGAAGTGGTCATCCAAGCTGCGGCGTACGAACCGGTGATGACCGCGCGCGCTTCCGGACGAGACAGCGCCTCGGCGCCAGGCCAGAGCAGCCAACCCACCTCGGCGCCCACGTCATCCCCAACGTCGGCACCCACATCGATGCCAAGTGAGGGCGAAAAGCCAGGCCCCGGCAACCTAGATGGCGAAATGGAAGAAGTGGAACTGGGCAAGCCATTAGACGACGGTAGCCCTACGTCACTTCCGATGATGAAAGCCCCCAGCCCAAAAAACTCCGAAGAAAATGCCGAAGAAGAGACCGACGGCATTCCCACCATGGAGGTCGAAGAGGATCAGGGCGAAGAAGAAGTGGAACTCTCGGCACCCAAAGACCAACCTGGAGGCCGACCACCCAACGAAGTCAGGGAACGCGCAGGAAGTGCCCCCCCAGGACAAGGGCCCGGCAACTATGTCGAACCCAAGCTCTCTTTCGCTAAAGAAACGCTGATCAAGCTGCTGAAGCTGCAGCCGGGACGACCTTACGATCCCACGCTGCTCGGTGAAGATATTCGCAAGATAACAGTATTCTATGGCGAGCGAGGCTATCCCTATGTCGATGTCCGACGCTTTGAGTCGACCGAAGGTGGCAAAGTAAAACTCACGTTGACCATCGATGAGGGGACCAAAGCGCGCTACGGCCCCATCTTCATCCGAGGGAACTTTCGCACGCGCGAAAGCGTCATCAGAAGCTGCCTTGGCTTCAAGAAGGGCGATACGTTTAATCGCAAATACGAGCGAGACGCTGAAACCTGTTTGCGCAATCTCGAAATATTCAACACCGTGAATATCGACCTGCCCGGTTTGCGCCACAAATTAGAAAGCCTCGCCGTTGTGATTCGGCTCGAGGAACGCTACGACGATTGGGGAGAGATCGAAGTGGGCGTCGGCGGAAGTACCGACAACCTCTTCTTTGCTTCGCTTGGCTATTCTTGGCGCAACCTTTTCGGGCTAGGCCACAATATCGAACTCAAAGGCGAAGGCGGCCCAGAGCTACAGCGACTGAACGCAACGTATGCCATTCCACGTCTCTTCGGTTCTTCCTTTTCTTTCGAAGTCGAGGGTTTTGTGCGCAATGAGGCGACGGAACGTCTCGGAGACCTTTTCACCGCGGGCGCCTCAACGTCGATCAGTAAGGAACTAATCCCCGATCTAAAACTGTACGTCAGCTACGAATTTCGTCGCACACAGCGCAAAGAAGACCTCTACCGCGCCTCGGGGCCCGCCGATGAGGGAAATGAAACGACGCAAATCGCGGTTAGCGCAGGGTTTGGCACCGGATTGGTGTACGACCGCCGTAACAACCCCCTTAGCCCCAGCAGCGGATTCCGTTTCGCCGGCAGCGCATTCTTTGCGAGCGAATATCTTGGGGGCACAGCGAACTTCGTCAAATTCAACGTCAATGGCCAAGGGTTCATCCCCTTGCCATGGGGCATCGTCATCGCCCTAGGCGTGCGCTACGACCATGGTTTCCCTCTGGGCAGGGCCGTGATTCTCCCCGAAGTAGAACGCTTTTTCGCGGGGGGCGACACGACCATTCGCGGATTCGAAGAAGATACCGCCTTTGCGAATCGCGTGGTCACCTCAATGGCGCCCTTCGGCGATGTGAGCCTTTATCAACTCGTTCCCATGGGTGGCAATATTCGCATCCTCGCCAACGCAGAAATTCAAATTCCCATTCTAAAAAAAGACGTGCTTCTCCCCTTCCCCATCCTTGGCGCTGTCTTCTTTGATAACGGCGTGGTGACCAACTCGCTGGAGAAAATGAAGGCCAGCGATTTCCGCCATAGTTTTGGGTTTGCATTACGACTCGATACCGGCTTTGGCTTTACCAGTTTCGAATTCGCTTTTCCGTTTCCATCCGACCGAGAAATTGGCGATCCCGATTGGCGCTTTCACTTCAATTTCGGATTTATTCTTTAAAACGCGGGCAGGTCAGAGGCGGTACGCCGTCAACGTGCGGAAGTGAAACGACCCGTAATTCGGCGCCAGCATCCGTTCGGAGCACAGTACCAACGTCGCTATGTTTACGATGCAAATAGCCAAGGGCAATATTCGCTTGCAGGGACGGCGAATATGCGACGGACGTCAAGCTGCCCGCCTCAGCATCTTCGGCTGCCAGTAGCTTCTGCCCTGCGCTGGCGGCTTGTTCACCAGAAAACCGAAGGCCGCTCAAACGATAGTTCACCTGACCACGACTATGAACGCGACATACCGGTTCCTGACCGATGTAGCAGCCTTTATTGAAACTCACAGCGCCCAACTGACCCGCTTCTAGGAGCATGACACCGTCGGTCAACTCAGCCCCGGCGCGCGGGCAACCCGCCTCGACGCGACACGTTTCATAGGCGGCGAGTCCCGCTGGCGGCACACCGGCATCGAGCAATGCGCCTCGAAGCATGTCTGCATCCGAGACAGCCGCGAATAGCAGCCGCCCCGCCGTGGCGAGGCTATCGTCGCCGACAATGGTCACGTCCACGTCAAATAGCTTTCGACTCACGTGGTTGTAAGCCTCGAGGGTCTCATCAGCGAACGGTTGTAGACCAGCGAGCTCCGGACCGTAGACGCCCAGGAAGGCCATGGGGTTGGCAGAAATCTCCACCTCGTCAAACACGGCCAACCTTTCCAAAGCCGCGACCAGCGTGTCGGCATTGAAGCGATCGACAACGAGTGAAATATGCGTATCGGAGATCAGCGTACCAAAATGGGCGATGACCCTGCCCTTGGCCGTTAGCAGCGCCGCGGGTGTGCCCTGCCCCGCAACCAGATTTTTGAGATCAGCGCTAACCAATCGCTGTAGCCAGGCACGCCTATCCTTGCCCCCGATCTCGATCAGCGCAAGATCCGTTCGCGAAACCACAGCCACCTTGCCGCGCAGGGATAGGGCTTCTGCTCTAGCATCGCCAAAGTCCGCCTCAGCACCGTCGAGCGCGCGGTTGTTGATTTGAGCGTGTCGGGAAACCT
>Ga0257122_1001551_pt1 | contig 16019 bp, 13 predicted proteins | sample SI106_120metaG_FD_190146 | JGI IMG/M metagenome (GOLD analysis project Ga0257122, IMG submission 190146) | Marine microbial communities from Saanich Inlet, British Columbia, Canada - SI106_120 | ecosystem: Environmental > Aquatic > Marine > Inlet | place: Canada: British Columbia | collected... | reverse complement strand
GCACCTGCACCGAGTACTGATGGTTCCACCCTGTCCAGCGATGCGCTTCCGGAGTCCCTACCGCCTGTTTCAGGAGCGCAGGGGCTGGAACCACCGGCAACTGATGGCTCGATCCAGATCGAGTCATCGGCAGATTTTGCGGCTGCAGGATCGGACGACGCTGAAGTACTTGAACTTCCGGACGGGCTGGAAATGGCTCCGGAACCATCTGCAGATCTGGCGCTGGAACCGTCTGACGGATCGGATGGGTCTTTGCTTCCGTCTGACGAACAGGTCTTTACGCCAATTGGCGAGAGCGCTGAGCTGGCGTTTGGAACGGGAGGAGCGCTCCCGGGAACGGCCGGAATAGCCCCGGACGATGACGACATCACGCTTCCTCTATGGCAGCTCGAAGTCGTGCTTGGTCTGCTTGTGCTAGTCCTCGGTGGTGCGGCGTTCGCTATGAAACGGCGCTAATTCCCCGGTTGACTGGTCTAAAGATTCGAATTCGGCAGATCCGTCCAAATCGACGGGAACATTTTTGCCACGGTCGTCGTCATTACTTGTGAAGGGCCATGAAAAACAACCGGCCCGGACTATCTCGCTCATAAAAAGACGCCGCACCCGGCTGTCAGGAGAAACAGAAATGCTTGAAATGATCCGGAACAGGAAATCCGTCTTCATCGGTGGAATGGTGGCCCTGACGTTGGTCGCTTCCGTCGCATGTAGCTCGGACACGGAAGAAGATGGCGGTCCGTCAACCGTCCAGCCGGTCGGGCGGGTCACTAACGTACCTGCGGGCACGATATTCGCTCCGTCATCAGAGGGAATTCCGATCGGCTTGAACGACTTCGCACGTGTCGCTGCCAGCCAGGTGAGCGGCAACTTCCAGCAGGTCGGGATCGCAGTATCCGGGCGTGGCACGGTTGCCGTGGACCCGGACATAGCGACATTGAGCCTGCGCATCGAGGCACGTGAGACGACCGTAAGTGAGGCGCGCCAGGTCGCTGCGGAGGCGATGGCACGGGCACGTACGGCCCTGACAGGCGCGGGCGTTGCTGAGGATGACATCATCACGCGGAACTTCAGTATCAATCCGCAGTCCACCTATGTGGAGCGGGATTCCGCCATCGGCAAATACGGTGAGTCCGTAATCATCGGTTACATCGTGTCCAACTCTGTTGATGTCACAATTCGTGATCTGGACAAAGTTGGAGAAGTGATTGACACGGCCTCGGAAGCTGCAGGCGACGAGGTTCGGATCAACGGGATCAGCTTTGGGCTAGACAACCCGGCACAGTTTGGCGACACGGCTCGTGATCTCGCTGCCCGTGACGCGCATGACAAGGCCGAGCTCTACGCTCAGATCCTTGGTGTCGATCTTGGACCGGTGGTTTTCCTTCAGGAAACCGGCGGAACCTCCCCGGCACCGAGCTTCGCTGTATCCGAGTCGTTCGGTGGAGCAGATCAAGCCCGCTCATTTGCGCCGACGCAGATCAGCTCCGGCGATGTCGACGTAACCGCCAGTGTGTCCGCAGTTTTCGCCATCGTGATCCCTGCGGCCCAGTAGTTCGTATAACGATGTAGTTGGCCCGGAATCGCCAATGACCCTCCTGCCCCGTAGGCGCCCGTCAATCGACGGGCGCCTACTAGTTTGTGGACGATCTGACTGAACGCTGCCGGTCCAGTAGAATTCCGGCCCGGGTGTTGTGACAGCGCGTCGTCACCCGCAGCGTTCGATAGCAGGAGAAACACGATTCCCCATGGTCCTTAGCGACCGTTCGATCAAAGAAGAACTGGCTGCTGACCGGATCGTTATCGATCCGCTCCACGAGCGCGATATCCAGCCGGCCAGCGTGGACCTGCACCTGGACAAGGGGATCCTTGTATTCAATAACTCGAGCGAGCCCTACATCGACGTCCGGAAAGACCTGACAGATCTGACGGAGCGTCAGGAGATTCCAGAGGACAAGCCATTCATCCTCCACCCTGGCGAATTTGTTCTTGGCAGCACGATGGAACACATCGAGCTGCCTAACGACATCGTGGCGCGCCTGGAAGGTAAAAGCTCGCTAGGGCGCATCGGACTCGTAATCCACTCCACCGCTGGATACATAGATCCGGGCTGGAAAGGCAATCTGACGTTAGAGCTGACAAACGTGGCCCGCCTGCCGATAACGCTCTACTTCGGTATGCGCATCGGCCAGATTTCGTTCCAACGGATGACGACCGAAGTAGACCGACCGTACGGATCCAGCGAACTGGGCAGCCGGTACCAGGGCCAGTCAGATCCGACCACCAGTCGGCTGCATATCGATTTCGATGAGCGTCGTGCGGGTCAGGACGGCTAGTTGTGACCTCTCGGAATTCGGGCGCTCCTGGCCACCGGCAACACATGGAACGCGCCATCGAACTCGGCCGATCCGGGCTAGGAGAAGTGTCACCCCGTCCGTCTGTGGGGGCCGTAGTCGTGCGGGATGGAAAGATTGTCGGTGAGGGACGAACGCAACCCATTCCCGGTCCTCACGCCGAGATTGTGGCACTTAAAGAGGCGGGGGGGCTTTCCGAAGGCGCGACGGTCTACACCACGCTCGAACCCTGCTCACACACCCACTACACGGGGCCGTGCGCCGACGCGTTGATCGCCGCAAAGGTGAGACGAGTTGTGTGCCCGGTCGGTGACCCTGATTCGCGTGTCGATGGCGAGGGCTTTAAGAAGCTTCGTGACGCCGGTATCGAGGTCGTAATGCCACTTGAGGGCGATCTCATTGAGGCCGCAATGGTGTCTCTCGAAGGATTCTTGCATCACGTCGCTACTGGCCGGCCCTTTGTGACTGTGAAATTTGCGGCCAGTCTCGACGGGCGGATCGCCACACGAACAGGCGACTCACAGTGGATTACGTCAGAAGGTGCACGGGCACGCGCACACGTAATGCGCTCTCAGACGGATGCGCTCATCACCGGTATCGGTACCGTCCTGACAGACGATCCCCGTCTGACGGCGCGCGTCGAAGGGATCGAGGGTCGACCGAAGTTGCGTGTGGTCGTTGATAGCGACGGACGTATGCCGGCCGATGCCGCCCTGCTGGGTGAACACGGAAACGTGTTGTGGGTTCGTGGTGAAGGGTGCTCGACCGCTATCGACGCACCAAACCTTGAAAGCCTGGAACTGCCGCGTTCTGAAACGGGTGGCGTCGATTTTGCGAGACTGTTGGATCTGCTTGGTGAACGCGGATGTGTGAACGTAATGCTCGAAGCAGGGGCAGGCCTCACGGGCTCTGTCATCGATGCGGGACTGGCCCAAAAAGTCACGGCATTCATCGCTCCGGTCGTCATCGGTGGGGTCGATGCCTTACCCGCTATCGGAGGGAACGGGGTGTCAGAGGTCGCCAGCGCGCTTAAACTTGAACGCGTACAGGTCGAGCAAATTGGCCCGGACATCCTGATAACGGGCTACGCACCGCAGTAAACCCCGCAGCCAGTACGAAGCCGCTCACAATAGATGTTTACCGGAATAGTTGAAGAAGTAGGCGAGGTCATCTCCTTTGAAGGGATGAAACTCACCATCCACGCACCCGAGGTCACGCCGGGACTACTCGAGTCCGAGTCGATATGTGTGGCCGGAGCATGCCTGACCGTAGTGGGGCGTGAAGAGGGTGAACTCTCTGTAGAGGTAATTCCCGAAACGCTGAGCCGCACCAACCTGTCGGAGCTAAAAGCCGGCGGTCGCGTCAACCTGGAACGCTCGTTGGCTGAAGGCGGCCGTATCGGTGGCCATATGGTGCAGGGACACGTGGACGGCATCGCCGAAGTGTCAGCCGTTGAGAAGGATGGGGATTCGATAGTTGTCCGGTTTGTCGGCGACGAATCTATAATGCGGTACATCGTCCCGAAGGGATTTATCACCATCGACGGTACGAGCCTGACCGTGGTGGATCGGGATGACGAAGGATTTTCCGTCGCGATAATCCCCTATACATACGAACATACGACCATCGCAGAACGTACTGCGGGAACAATGGTGAACATCGAGGTCGACGTTACAGCCAAGTATGTCGAGCAGATGGCCCGCCCTTATCTGGAGAAGTTGCTTGCCGACCACGCCGGAAGCTAACCAGGACATAACTCTGCCTGACGCAGAGGAAGCCACTCGTAACGTTGAGGCTGCAATTGCGCGGTTCAAAGCGGGACGCATGGTTATCATCGTCGACGATGAGGACCGTGAGAACGAAGGCGACTTCGCGATGGCGGCCGACTTCATCACGCCCGAGGCCATCAATTTCATGGCGACCGTGGGCCGTGGGTTGATCTGTGTGCCGATGCTGGGCGAAGATCTCGAACGGCTCGACATCCCGCTCATGGTCAATCGCAACACGGCGTCTCTTGGCACCGCATTTACGGTGTCCGTGGATGCCGCAGACGGCATAACTACCGGCATCTCAAGTGCCGACCGTTCCTACACCGTCCAGTTGCTTGCAAGCCCGGAGTCTGTGCCCGAGAACCTGGCACGACCGGGACACATCTTCCCCTTACGGTACGCGCCTGGCGGTGTGTTGGTGCGCGCCGGACAGACCGAGGCGTCCGTCGATCTCGCCCGTTTGTCCGGACAACGCGAGGCCGCCGTCATCTGTGAAGTGATGAACGAAGACGGCACAATGGCGCGCCGGGCTGAACTTGAATCTCTCTCTAAAGAATTCGACATCCCGATAGTCAGCGTTGCGGACATCATCGAGTACCGCTTCCGTCACGAGAAGCTGGTCGAGCGCGTCGCAGAGACTCGCCTCCCGACGCCCGAAGGCGAGTTCACCGTCATCGCGTATCGCAGCTTTGTCGACCATGACGAGCACGTAGCGCTTGTGATGGGCGACGTATCCGACGGCGCGCCTGTCCTTGGGCGCATCCACTCTGAGTGTCTGACGGGTGACGTCTTTGGCAGCATGCGCTGCGAATGTGGGCAGCAGGTTGAGATGGCAAGGAAGGCCATTGCAGCAGAAGGCAGGGGCGTGCTCCTGTACATGCGACAGGAAGGTCGAGGCATCGGCCTCCACAACAAGCTCAAGGCGTATCAGCTTCAGGACGAAGGGCTGGACACCGTCGAGGCCAATGAGCAGCTTGGCTTTGCGATGGACCTCCGCCATTACGGGGTCGGAGCACAGATTCTTGTGGACCTCGGGGTAAAGAAGTTCAACCAGATGACCAACAACCCTCGGAAGCTTGTCGGCTTGCAGGGTTACGGCCTTGAGATCAACCAGGTCGGGTTGGAAGCGCCGTCAAACCCCGAAAATCGTCGCTACTTGCAGACCAAGAGGGACCGTATGGGCCACACGCTTAACGGCGCGGGCCTGGATTAGCAACGGCCCGAATGCCTAGAGATCTGAACGGCCACACAGACGGGTCCGGTCTACGGATCGGCATAGCCTCGGCGCGCTTTAACAGCTACATCACCAACCGGATGCTGGAACACGCACTCTCTCGACTCGGCGAGCTCGGGGTCTCAGATAGCGATATCACTGTGGCCCACGTGCCGGGTGCATTCGAGTTGCCGGTTACAGCTGCCGCGATGGCGCGTTCCTCCAACTACGATGCCGTGATCTGCATAGGTGCGGTCATCGAGGGCGAGACGGCGCACTTTGAGTACGTGTCGAAAGAGGCCTCGGACGGAATAGCCAGGCTTTCCGTGGATACGGGCGTTCCCGTTATATTCGGCGTCCAGACCACGTACACCACGGATCAGGCTTTCGCACGCATAGGCCATGCATCCGGGTACGCAGAGGCCGCCGTAGAGATGGCTAACCTGCTGCGCACGCTCAACGACGCCTGAACGGCTAATACTGCGCCATCTGCGGTGATGACCCGCATATCCACACACTCACGCATGGAGATGTCTGAATGATCCGAAGACGCGGTCTCATCCTGGCGATGGCGGCCACGGTCATGATCCTGACGGCAGCATGCGCGAACACCGACGCAGACTTCCAATTTGGTTGGACGTATGAGACGGACCGCATCGTCCACGTGTCGGGCGAGGCGAACAAGCACATTGGTGGCGAGCAGAGCATGTTTAACGTTGAGTTCAACAACCTGGACAGCGTCGCCTGGCAGGAACCGTATTGCATCGTGCTGGTGGATGAAGAAAGACTTGTTTCTGTGTTCTATGAGGGTGAGATAGATCTCGCGGCGGGGGAGGAATCCTCAGTAATTGCGACCGGTATCTTCCCGGAAGATAAAGTCGGCAAACGCTACGGGATCAGGTTTGTCATACCCGGGGAGGTGATCGCAGAGCCGTCGTCAGTATGGTCCGGGAACAACGATCTGCACTTGAGAGCCGACTGGTTTGAAGTCTCGGATTGCTCAAGCTTACAGTTTGGTTGGACGTTCGAGACGGACCGCGTAGTCAACGTGTCGGGCGAGGCCAACAAGCACGTTGGTGGCGAGCAGAGCACGTTCAATGTTGAGTTGAACAACCTGGACAGCATCGCCTGGCAGACCCCTTACTGCATCGTTCTGGTGGATGAAGACAGGCTTGTTTCTGTGTTCTACGAGGACGAAATAGACCTTGCACCGGGGGAAACTTCCTCGGTGAGTGCGACCGGCATCTTCCCGGAAGATAAAGTCGGCAAACGATACGGCATCAGGTTCGTTATCCCCGGCGAAGTGATAGCCGATCCGTCGTCCGTATGGTCCGGGAACAACGATCTGCACAGAAGTGCGGACTGGTTCGAAGTCTCTGATTGCTCTTCGCCTGCATAGATGTCGTCAGTTGCGGACATCACGGGTTGGAGTGTGAACGTAGCAATGCTACGCTCGTGGCCATAGTCACCCCGACTCACCAAGAAGGTCGTAGGAGGTCATAGATGGCCGCCGACAGGACCATATTTCACGTAGACATTGATGCGTTCTTCGCCGCGGCGGAACGGTCGGTGGATCCGGATCTGATCGGTAAGCCCTTGATCATCGGCGGATCGGGCGGGCGGGGAGTCGTCGCCTGTGCTTCTTATGAAGTCCGCCCGTTCGGGGTCCGATCTGCCATGCCGATGTCCCGTGCGCTGCGCCTGTGTCCAAACGCGCTGGTAATCAAGCCCACGCACGGGCTGTACAGCAAGATTTCGAAATCCTTCATGGAGATCCTCGGGGACTACACGCCCGACGTTCAGGTGATGAGCGTGGACGAGGCGTACATGGACATGACCGGCACAGAAGGGCTGTACGGCCCGCATGAGAAGGCAGCGCAGGCTATCAAGAAGCGCGTTCATGATGAGCTAAAAGTGACAGCCTCTATTGGCATCGCCCCGTCTCGCTTGGTAGCCAAGATCGCGTCAGATGAGCGAAAACCTGACGGCATGTTCACCGTAGCACGGGGCGACGAGGCGGCCTATCTTGCACCTATGCCGGTGAGGAAACTGCCGGGCATAGGTCCTCGCGCCGCTGAGAAATTAGGGCGGCTTGGGATTCATACTCTCGGAGAGTTGGCGGCGTTTCCTGAAGGGCCGCTCCGTCGAGAAATGGGTAATCAGTCGCCAAGACTGATCGAACGGGCGAAGGGTATCGACAACTCAGAGTTGTCCACTGGCGGTAAAGCGAAATCGATCTCATCTGAAACTACCTTCCACGAGGATTCGACCGACCGCGTTTTCCTGAACAAAACGGTCGCCGATCTCGCCGAAGGTGTAGGACGACGACTTCGACGCACAGGCAAGCACGCCCGTAGCGTGAGCCTGAAGTTGCGCTACAACGACTTCACGACCCTGACCAGGCACAACACCCCACACGTGTCGTTTGATGGCGATGCCCGCATCGTAGAGATCGCAACAGCCTTGCTCGATGCCACGTTGAAGCAACGTAATGCACCGGTTCGTTTGATTGGTGTGGGAGTCGAGAACCTCGCGGAACCAGCAGCCCAGTTATCTTTGCTTGAGGCGGTCGAGCCAGATGATTCAGCGTTGTCATCGACACTGGACAAGATTCGAGATAGATTTGGAGAGGATTCAGTAAGCCGCGGACCTGGCTAAACGTTGCTTACCGTAAAAATTGAACGATTCAACAATACGCAGTTGTGACCAAGCCTGATAAAATCAGGCCATCACTGGCGATTCGTTCAACGGTAGGACAGCGGACTCTGAATCCGTCAATCCAGGTTCGAATCCTGGATCGCCAGCCACAAGGCCCCTTCGTCTAGCGGCCAAGGACACCGCCCTCTCAAGGCGGAGATCACGGGTTCGAATCCCGTAGGGGCTACCAGTAGCTAACAAAAAAGACCCTCGCTTCGGCGGGGGTCTTTTTATTTGTGCGGGAACGTCCGGTTGCAGTCTAGTAAACGGTCGATATGTATACCGAGTGCTGATAATCCTGGTCGTATCTGCGTTGGCCTGAAATCTGTTTTTCTGGTTGAGACCCACGAGTCAGGACACCGCGTTCCGGCTGGCGGCGGCACATCTCACCTATTGCGGACAATGAGCGGCTCGTCGTCGGGATGATCTGGCTGGGCGTTACTTCGCCACGGTGGATTGCGCCGATCATGTTTACGATCCCAAACGAGATGATGATCACGATTCCACCGGCGATAGCGTCGATGAAGTAGTGGTTGCCCGTTACTACGATGGTGAAGAGCATCATCGATGGGTAGATGAAGGCGAGGACACGCAATTTTCTGTTGCCGGACCTGAAGAATATCGTGGCGAACAGAACACTCCAGCCAAAGTGGAGACTGGGCATTGCGGCGAAAGCGTTGTAGAAGCTAGCGCCTTCCGATCCGGAATAGATTGCCGGACCAAAAATCGCCATAGTGTCCACGAAATCTCTCGTGAGCATGCGCGGGGGTGCCAGCGGGAATATGGCGAACGCCGCAAGAGCAAACAGGAACGACAGCAACACAACGTTGCGGTAGTGCCGATACCTTGTCCTGGACTTCAAATACAGGATCACGGAAGCCGTGATGATGATCGGGTAGAAGGTCAGGATGTAGGCCCAGTTGAAGAAGACAACAAGCCAGTCAGACGTGTTTAACGCCCAGCCCTGTAATGCGGGCTCCCAGAAGAACCCGAGGTCCTTCTCAAGGTTGATCACGCTTTCCGCGTGTATGAAGGCCACACCCTGAATGTCCGCAGAAATTATCTGGCGGATCAGCATGTAGAGGACGTAAGCGCCACCCACCAGAGCGAATTCTCTGACGTGAGGGAAGGCGTGCCATGACGCTACTCGACTGCCTATACCGGCAGGGTTAGCGACATCGTGTGTTCTGTGCAGTGCATCCATTGTTCGCGTCCGCAGGCGCCAAGTACCCGCATAGCGTCCAAGTACCTGACTCCGGACGCCATCACGGGAAGCTTACCACCTTCTGCGGTTTCGCCACGATGGGTTTACGTTACCGGATCGTGCAATTGGCGTAGTTTCGTCCCGATTTACGTTTGCACCCGATAGCCCGCCCCGAGGGAAACACATCGGAGAGATTCCGGCGGATATCTCCCGGGTGCGCCTCCTGATCCGTCTCATATCCAGACAACTAATGGTTTCCCGGGCCCGGTTGATGAGCCGATTGGCTCACCGAAATGAGCCGGAGGTCGCACCCGGATGACCCGTTAGGTACGGCTCTGTGGGTTCACTCCGAATGAGTATGGGGGCACACACCCAGAGGGTTTGACGGACTGGCTCAACTCTGAGCCGGGACTGAGTCTCTTCGGGTGGATTCGGCGGATAGCCGAAACCTCTCCAATCTGTACGGGGTAAACAGGTGATTATGAAAATCTCAGCGGTGAGCCACAGAAAAGCCCTCATCCTTGCTCTTGTAGGCATCGTTGGCGGGCTGGCGATCTCGGTAGCATCATTTGCTGCAACGTCGTCGTCGGCATCACTTTCTATTGCGGCCTCATCCGGTCTCTCCGGCGAGTTCGGCTTCGTCCTCTCACAGGACGCACCCGCGACAACGACCTGGACTTCTGACGCGACCACTACGGTGACCGTAGGTTCGGTGACCAACTTCGCTGTTGGGGACCACATCCTGATCGACGAAGACTCTGACGGTGTTGGAGACTCGGCCAGTGGATCTTCCTTCCACACGATCACGGCGATCAACTCCAACGTCCTGACCGTGGCACCCGATATCACGAACGTGTACACGACCGCCGCCAGCGTGTCCGAGCCGTCTCAGTACTCCGGGGTCCACTCCTGGACACCGGCCCTGAACTCAGCGACATCGGTCGCAGCGGGTAACCACTTCATCGTGAACCTGAAGGGTCTGACCACTTCCGATGATGCGTTCGTGGAGGTCATCACGACCAACCCGAACGAACTGGTGAAGAACTACACCTACCTGAACAGGACCATCGGTGTGTACGTGCTCTGCACGGACTCCACCACGTGCTCCGCTGCTACGCCGTACAAGTCATCGACGGCATCGGGTAGCTTCGGCGAGGCGATGGACACCACGGGCGGAGACATTAACTCCACCGCCGACATCCTGACGCTTCAGAATGCAAGGCAGCAGTTCGTCCTTCAGGGCGGCCATGTCTACGCACTAACCGTTGAAGGTGGAGCACTCTTCACCATCGACACATCGACCGGGACGGGTGATTCGCTGGCACCGACAGACCAGGTTGGAATTACAGCCCGGTAACCACCGAGCAGCTCGGGAATCGGGTCACTTGACCTGATCGACCCGCCGATAACTGAATACAAGCGCCCGGTGATTGCATACATAGCGATCACCGGGCGTTTCTTTTGTTGGGCAGATTCTGATCGAAATGGGGGCGCAGCCATAGATCAAGTAATCAGCGAATCGAGATCACTCACCCGCCGTGACGCGGTTAGGCTTGTAGCTAGGTGTCGCCTGTTCCAACTTAATGGCGTTTCTGTGGCGACCCGGGACTACTAATCATGATGCAGGCAGGACACAGCGGCGGTGGTCGCATGGGGTTCAACCGACCTCCCGCAGACGCGCCTGAACGGCCTGTAAAGCGCGACACGCTGTGGCGAACGTTCGCGCTTTACAGGCCGTATCGGCGTCGACTTGCCGGTGTGATCGGCTCGGTCCTCATCAATGCAGGACTCGGCGTCGTCCCTCCCCTCCTCGTCGCGACCATCATCGACGACGTAATCCCCAGCGGCGACACCCAGAAGCTGCTCACCATCGTCGGCGTCATGCTCGGCGTCACGGCTGTATCAGGACTGTTCAACCTGTTGCAGGCACACCTGAACACCCGTGTCGGACTATCAGTCATGCGGGACCTGCGTGGCCGGCTTTACAGCCATCTCCAACGGCAGCCGGTTTCGTTCTTCGCCGGAACGAGAACGGGTGAGATCCAGTCACGGCTAACGAACGACGTGACAAATACCCAGCTCGTCCTGACCGACACGATCAGCACCATCGTGTCGAACGCCGCCATCGTGATCGCCTCGGTCATCGCCATGGCGATCATCTCCTGGCAACTGTCGCTGGTGGCGCTTGGAGTCACGCCTATATTCGTGTTCTTCACGGTGAAGGTAGGCCGCAGACGACGCCGTCTCACACGAGAAGCTCAGCAGGCTGTCGCTGAGCTGACGGCGAGTGCAGGGGAGACACTCTCGGTATCTGGCGTGATGCTTGCAAAGACCTTCGGTCGGGAGCGTGAACAGCTCGATCGGTTCGATGCCACGAACGAAGAACTAACGCGGGTCTCCGTGCGTCAGCAGATGACGGGACGAGGATTCTTCGTCCTCGTCCAGACCTTCTTCGGCATGGCCCCGGCGATCGTGTGGTTCGTCGGTGGCTGGCTGCTATTCAACAACTCCGGCGGTATATCCGTTGGTGACATCGTCGCCTTTACCGCCATTCAGACACGACTCCTCTTCCCGCTCGCCGGGTTGCTCAACCGGGGGGTCGACGTCACAAGCGCGCTGGCGCTTTTTGAACGCATCTTCGAGTACCTGGACCTTGAGCCGGAGATAAAAGATCCGGCGGATCCGGTGCCGGTGGACCGGACCTCTATCACCGGGGAGGTGGCGTTCTCTCACGTCGGCTTCAAATACGACGCTGCGCGGGGCGTGGAAGACAGTTTCGGGCTGGAAGACGTTACGTTCACTGCCGCCGCCGGCAAGCTCACAGCGCTGGTCGGTCCCAGCGGCTCCGGGAAGACCACGATGGGTTACCTGATGTCTCGCCTTTACGACGTGGACGAAGGCGGAGTCAGTATCGATAACATCGATCTACGTGACATGACGCAACGTGATCTGTCGACGCTCGTAAGCGTCGTCAGCCAGGATCCGTTCCTGTTCCACGCATCAATCGGCGACAATCTGCGATACGGCGACCCATCGGCATCGGAAGAGGATCTGGCTGTAGCGGCAAGGGCGGCGCAGATATATGACACGATAGACGGCCTGCCGGAGGGCTTCGACACGATCGTCGGTGAGCGTGGGTACCGTCTATCCGGCGGTGAACGACAGAGGGTTGCCATCGCCCGTGCCGTGCTGGCCAATCCACGGGTCCTGCTACTGGACGAAGCCACGAGCAGCCTGGATACGCAGTCAGAGCGTCTTGTTCAACGGGCGCTCGGCGAGCTGATGGAGGGGCGCACTACGGTCGCCATCGCACACAGGTTGTCGACCATCATCGCCGCCGATCAAATTCTAGTGGTCTTAAATGGCCGCATCGTTGACAGGGGCAACTTCACGGAACTGGTGTCGCGGTCGGGCCTGTTCAGGCAACTGTACGAAGAGCAGTTCACGGCGATACCGACAGACCTGCCGCCGCTGGAACGAGACGGTGCTGCTTCGCACAGCAGGCCAGACAGGGTTCCTGAACCGGCTGATTAACCCCGTTCACGGTCTTATGATGGCCCACCCAATCGGACTCACGCACGAGATCAGCGAGGGTTAGCAAGATCGCAGACAGCCCGGAAATTTCGAGACGCGATGGCCGTTCGCTTTTCGGACTGGACAGCGCCGGATATGACGCGGCACGGCCTCCCTACCCGGAGGAGATATACGAAATTCTGCAGGACCGATGCGGGCTGTCGGCCGGTACCAGCACACTGGAGATCGGAGCGGGTTCCGGGCAAGCCACACGGGAACTGGTAGCCCGCGGGGCTGACCCGGTGGTCGCCATTGAACCCGATGCGGCACTGGCGGAGCGCATCCCCGGCTCGTTAGGCGAACTTAGCGACCGCGCACAGGTCGTTGTGACCTCGCTGGAAGAGGCGGACCTCCCGAAAGACCGTTTCGAGCTAGCAGCTGCCGCCACGGCGTTTCACTGGGTCGAGCCTGTAACCGGCCACAGGAAGGTCCATGATTCCCTCGTCTCCGGTGGCGCATGGGCCATGTGGTGGAACGTGTTCGGTGATCCGGAACGGGATGATCCCTTTCACGACGCTACGAATCACCTGATGGCGCCATTGAGCCGGAGTCCATCCGATGGCAATGCCGGGCGCCCGCCCTTCGCTCTTGACGTTGAGAGGCGCACTGCTGAGCTAACGGTCGCCGGTTTTGTGGACATCCGGCATACGGCCATCCTGTGGTCGTTACTTCTGAACGCACAAGAAGTGCGGAAGCTCTACGGGACTTTTTCAGGCGTCAACGTGCTGGCTCCCCGGGACCGTGAACGCCTGCTTGATGCCATCACCGAGATTGCAGCAACGCAGTTTTCGGACCGGGTGGAACGCAACATGATCTCTTCGATATACACGTCCCGAAAACCTGATGCATAACGACGCGCGAATTTATGCGGATGGCCGCATGGCACGAGTGTGCCTAGACCGCAATTTCCGCCACGAACGCCCCGATGGCATCACGGTGATCGTCACACCACTCGGTCGCGTTCGCATATCCAGAGGGCTCCATGAGGCAACCGTCAGACTCACACTTCTCATCCGCCCCATGGTGGTCCGCACCTAACAAGTGGCCCATTTCGTGGGCGATGAGGCTTCCGTTGCGCTGCCAGTCGTCATGGTTATAACGAACTATGACGGCAGACCGGGATGTCCTGGATACGCCATCAAGACGTATCGAGTCCTGGCAAGTGACGGCCAGCAATATCCTGTCTGAACCTCGTTGCGCTTCGTCCAGGGCACCGTCAAGAATTCGTGATATGTGAGCCTGGTCATCGTCCGAATGCCAGGTCGATATTGAATCCACCTGAACCTGCACACCGACCTCGCTGAGTACGTCGTTGGCGGAGCCAATCATCAGATCAAGGGCATCCCGCCAGTCAGATCCGTGGCGATCCGTGAATTCTTCGTCTACCAGCACGTCCGCGAAGACCACTGCCACTCCATCTGGAACGTTCAGGTCGATCTGGAACACGGATGGATTGTCGGAGGTTTCAACGATGTCAAAATCGATCGGGCCGGGGGCGCGAGCGGTTGAAACTCCGGCGACGAGTAACGCCACTGCAGTCAAAACCGCGAGAAACCCGGTTATTGAACGGGTAAGCAAACCACACCCCGTATTGGAGCGGCATCAACAATTATTGATCTTCATGGTGCGTGACGCATGACAGTCGTATGAAATAACGGCAGAGTCATAACAACACGCCGGGAGCGGATTTCCGTTGCGGGGCGTACGATTTCTGGGTTGGCGCTCCCGTATCGACAGGGTATCGGGTTGGCGAGAGACCATTTCGACGTATCGAATCCGGGCGGAGATAGATTGCGGCTCAGCAATATCGGACTGCAGTTTCGGATCATGGCTTACGTGTTCGTCGGCCTGACGATCCTCGTGAGTCTGTTTGGCTACGTGGCTCTACAGGCGGTCGACGACTCATCCGAGGAGATACTCCAGGAGCGCCTCATTCTGGCCCGCACCGTCGCCAGCGCAGTGGACCGAACGGTTATTACAACATCGACTCTCGTAACGGGTGTCGCCGAATCGATGGGACGGGCTGAACTCGAAGATCCGGGAGATGCGGAAAACTCGGTCGCCACACTGGCGTTGGCGCTGACGGACGTGAACGCCGGTACTCCACCGGAGTTGGTCGTGTTGATCGACGGAGATGGGGACGCCATTGTTCGGTCCGGAGAGTCACGGGAAAGCGGGGCCTTACTGGCGTTTGCAGCGGTATTGCAGCCCGGGAATCCTCCTTCCGTGGTGGGTGGAGGGGCTGGAGGACCGTTGATAGCGGTCGCCAGTGAACTGGCTGGCGATACAGGCGGCGCGCGAATCGCAGCGGTGATCCTTCCAAGCCCGCAGCTTCTTGAGGTGTCGAGCGCTGCCACTGGCGATGTCGGTTCCTATCGAACCGAATTGATCGACGCCAACGGAATAGTGCTTGAAACATCGGACGGTGACCGTCCCCTCACGCCGACGCGCCACCTGGCGGTCATCGGAGATGCCCTGAAACTGAATGACATAGGCGTCGGTGAGCACACTCCGCCTCATGCAGACGGAGGCGAAACCGAACGACACGTGGTCGCCTTCGCACCGTTGCAGGCGATGCCCTGGGGCATCGTGGTGGAACAGCCGGAAGACGTAGCGTTGGCGGTGCCAAACGATTTGCGCCGTCGGATTCTCTGGATTGCCGGACTCGGATTTCTCTCCGCCCTTGGCCTTGCCTGGTTGACGAGCCGACAGGTGGTCCGTCCTCTCACCCGTCTCACGGAACGGGCGCACCGGATCGCGTCGGGCGATCTGGGCGGAACGATTCCACCAGAGGGACAGGACGAAATCCGGAGACTAAGCGAATCGTTTGAGGTCATGCGCGACCGACTTCAAGTTTCGCAATTGGAGCTCGAAGAGTGGAGCGGAGAGTTGGAGGACCGGGTGGCGGAAAGAACGGCGGAACTCGGCCGTCGTAGTAGTGAGCGCGATCTGTTGCTCCAGAAGGTGATGACCGCCCAGGAAGAGGAACGCAAGCGGATCGCACGTGATCTGCATGATCAGATAGGACAATCGTTGACCGCTCTGACCATGAGTCTTGGTTCCGCCGAAGCTGAACTGGAGACATCTGACCCAGACACATCAAAACGAATCGGCGAGCTCAGACTCTCCGCTGGAGACACGATTGAAGAGGTCCGCCGGATGATGGGAGACCTTCGTCCAAGCGTTCTGGACGACATGGGACTCTCGGCGGCGAT
>Ga0257122_1001543_pt1 | contig 16053 bp, 17 predicted proteins | sample SI106_120metaG_FD_190146 | JGI IMG/M metagenome (GOLD analysis project Ga0257122, IMG submission 190146) | Marine microbial communities from Saanich Inlet, British Columbia, Canada - SI106_120 | ecosystem: Environmental > Aquatic > Marine > Inlet | place: Canada: British Columbia | collected... | reverse complement strand
CAGGTGGGTTGCGCCGGTTCATACTCTACACATGTCCAAGAAGCCACGAATCACAGGCAAAGCATTGGTCAAAATCTTGGTCTCCAAGTTTGCGTGTGAGAATCTTAGACAAAATAGCTCCCATGTGAGGGTGCGTTGTGCCAAGTGCATTACGACGATCCCAGTACACGGGAAAGAGGTTCTACAACAGGGAATCCTTAGAGCAATCGAAAGAGACCTTGAGCCGTGTCTTGGGAAGGGCTGGCTTGGGGATATTTAGGAAAAGGGGCCATCATGTCGAAGAAGTATACAGTGAAGTATGAAAGGGACGACTCTGGGTGGTGGTACGTCTCGGTTCCCAAGATCAAGGGCTGCCATACTCAGGGTCGCACAGTCAGCGAGGGTCGACGGAGAATCAGGGAAGCCCTAGAACTCTGGGTTGACAACGCGGACACTTGCGAGCTCGTGGACGATATTGTCTTGCCTGCAACGTTCAAAACCTTGTCCGTTAGATTGACCAAACAAAGGGAAGCACATCGCAAGACCGAGAAGGCAAAGAGACTCACTACAGTTAGACTGGCCAGGTGGCTCAAAGAAGACCAGGGCCTATCCGTCAGAGATGCCGGGGAACTCATGGGATTGTCCCATCAGGCCGTGCAGAAGGTTCTCAGGGATTCCTAGTCATACTTCCGACCATCGCCGCGCATTAACCAGCAGGCTTCTTCGAAACTGTTTTCCGCTTCCCAAAACCTCCGGCGCCCTTTTCTAGTTTGCCCCAATACGCCAGCCGTGTCTCCAGGGCTTCGCTGATCGGTCACTCAATACCCTTTGCGATGTACTCTTCTACTTCGGTACGTCTATCTGAAACCACGTTTGGAGGGCTTCGGCCCTTTGTCCCTCCTTTCGAGACGTCGCTGCAATTGTGCTGGCGACCCTGTTTTTGCCTGGTGTTGGGTCTCTGAGCCTTAGAATAAGTTAAGTTGCTTCCCTGCCACGTCCGCGAAGGATACGCCGAGCAGAGACAAAGCAACATCCGCAGCCGGTGCAAGCTGACGGTCAAAATAGTGTTGATGGTCGATTCCCTCGGGTAAAACCTCCCCCCGCACAGGTTCTGGTCCCCGCCGCGTCATGACGTAGTGCACACTCCGCCCAGGTTTTTCCAGCTTTCGCGCCGCTTGTACGTGGGGCGGACCAACGCCGTCGTAGTCGGCGACGTCTCGGCGCAATCGTTTGCGATAAACCAGCTCACTATCGAGCTCTCCGGCTCGAAGGGCACCAGCCGTTCTCACAAGCAGGTCACGATAGGGCTGGTCATTGAGGATACGGCTCAGAAGTTCTCGCTGAAGAGTCTTGGCAGCCATGGTCCAGTCACTGCGGATAGCTTCCAGCCCCTTGATGACCAAGGTCTCTCCGGATAATCCAGCGTAGCGTTTCTTACTCCCTACCTCCGATAGGCGGGCGGTGGGCATGAGGAAGCGACGGAAGTGAGTTTCGAATTCGACCTCCAGATGGGACGCTGTCCGATGTTCTTCACTAATTCGCCTGGACCAGAAGTCATTGAGTTCAACGCATAGCCTGTGGCCTACAGCCTCCGCTTCTTGAGCGGAGTGCTCGTCTCCTATCCAAAGAAACAAGCTATCGGTATCGCCGTAGATGACCGGAATTCCCTGGGCCTCCAAATAGTCTCGACTCTGGGTAAGAATCTGATGGCCTCTCTTCGTGATCGAATTCACCAAGCGCCAATCAAAAAAACGACAAAAGGGCGTGCCCATGACGCCGTAGAGGGAATTCATGAGGATCTTGATCGATTGGGACGCCGCCTTATCTTGCCGAGCCTTCGCCCTATCACGGGCGGTCCAAAGGGTTTCGATAAGCTCGGGAAGAATTGAGCCTTCACGAGCAAAATGAGCGCCATCGAAGCCCTCGATGGGATCGTCACCGGGAAAGGCCATGCCATAGGGATCGATCTTGAAGGTACGAATGATGCTCGGGTACAGACTTTTGAAATCAAGAAGAAGAACGTTCTTATAGATCCCTGGCTTTGAGTCGAAGACCGTGCCCCCGGGGCTACTACGGGGCGTCTCAGTGGAGCGAACATCCGGAGCGACGACGCCTTTTTCATGAAGCCGCGGTAGATAGAGATTGTCGAAGGCTGCGACACTTCCGCCCCGCCGGCCAAGGGCAAGGCCCGTAAGCTGTTGGCGCTCGATAGCGAAGTCCAGGAGCCCAAGGCGCTCGAATATTTCGAGAACCAGTCGGCAGTCTTTCAAGTTGTAGTGGCACAGCTTCTCCGGCTCTTTGTGATACATCCGCCTAATTTCTGCAGCAGGATCGTCCGTGTGAATGATTGCCTTGCCCCGGCCGAGAACTTCATGGGCGACATGGCTCAGGGTGTACTCATCGAAAACGATCGTCGCAGTGCGAATGGTGTCGATTCCATCGAGAACGGCGCGGCCCGGGATTCTCGCGATTGCCCCCTGCTGGCGGCCTTGGGTGGGCAGTACTCGCGCTCGCGACTTCCCCCGTCCAAGAGAAAACGGAACGTTCAAGGCCCTGCACCGCCGCCCGAGGAAGTCCAAATCAAAACCGACGACGTTCCAGCCCACCAAGATGTCCGGATCCTCCTTTTGGACCCAACCGAAAAAGGTCGCAAGAAGCTCACGTTCGCTGGAGCAAAAGGAAATGGGCGAGGCGCTCCGGAACGGCTCACCGATGAGAAATACCTTCTCACTAGACCCAGAGGCTGCGGCAATCGAAAATAGCGCCCCATCGAGTCCATCGGTCTCGAGATCAATGGACAGCACGCTGAGTCCCTTGGAGCCCAGATCCAAGGGCGCGGCAGCGGGGCGAATGTCCGGGTCACGGAACTCAAGATATCCGTCTCGCTGAAGAGGTACTCCCGTAGCAAGCACGGCGCCGGTGATCAAGCGCTCGGACAGGAACTCCTGATGGGGCAGCCTGTCCGACTCGTACATTAGGCCATCCTCTGACTTGATTCGTTGTCGCTCTAAGCGCAGGGCCGACATGGTAGAGAACCTGCGAACTTCTAGGGGCGTCCCCGCCAAGCTCTTGCGTTCGCTTCCGTCCCTTCCGCGAACGAAGAACCGGGCTTCGACACCTTGGAATACAAGTCGCACAGCTCCCATGTCACTTGCGAGCCAATAGCTTAAACACAGAGCGCCCCGTTGATCTCGGTAGTCCCGAGTCAAAAGAGTCCCGCGAATGGTGGTGACATCGGTGCTCATGGCGCCCTAGCTTACCCTCCGACCATCCATTTTCATAAGGCTAAGGTCGAGCTTTCCTGTGGCACAGGTCCAGCGGCCACATCGCCGCGCCGAGCCACCAGGAGTCTGTTCAGTCCGTGCATATTGCCACTGACTTGCTCGAAGGGGCTCTTCTTCATTGGCGTGCGGGAACCGTCGCGGTGCAAATGAAACCAACGGCCCTGTTCGTTCGGCGACACGGCGGCTTTTACCTCGAGGGATAATATCCCCAATTGTGGGTGTAGGATGACGAAAATGAAACAGAGCGGAACGAAGGTCTACGCGACAATTGGGACGTTGTACATCGGTCGGTGGAGTTCGCGGCTACCTCCTTTGGGGCCTAGTGTTGCGATAGCGGGTAGATCGTGCTGGCGGTTATTCGCCGTTCACCTCTATCTTGCTTGGGCATTCACCCGTCTGGGTACTCACCGTGATGTTTTTGCATTGAAGGCTGTCGAGATTACGCCTGCCGCATAGGCGCACTCTCGCTTAGTTCCGCTTAGCACAGCTGAATATTTGAGTCATGCTGCCTCAGCATGCTCTCATGCCAGTGTGAATTCCTAGTGCGCACTTTCCGGTCGAAATTCGCTAATTACAGTACTGAACCTCTTCGCCCAGCGATGAATTTTCTTCCGCGTAGGGTTCATATTCCGTGCGATAAGCGAGACATTTCCGCCGTGTAGCTTCAATTGTTGGGTGAGCGATTCGGCCAGCTCCTCGGGGCTAAGCCTCTCCCAGGTTTTGGCCGGAGCTTCTTCCGGCCCCGCGGGGGGGGCGGCTGTTTCCATGGGCGCTTCAGCTCCAAGCCTCCTGATTGCGTTGGTCATCCCGAGCATGCCGGCCAATGACATCTCAAGATTGTCTATCGTTAGCTTCGAAAAGGCCTCTTCCCAACTATTTGCCTTGGCAATGCGCTGCACATCCAACAGCCGAGTCAGCGCGTCGTCAATTTTGTTGGTGATGCTCCTGCACTCATCGACCATCTGCCGGGCAATATCGGATTCGTCTCGTTCCTTGTTCATTTGGCCCTCTATTTAATCAACGAACGCCTATTCGAGAGACCAGCTGCGCCCACGACAGGGTGACGGGAGCGCCTTCGACAGCGGTGTGCTCTCTACGAATAGCCTCAATTCCTGTTGCTTCGACGAGGGGCAACGAATTTTCCCCATCCAGTGGTGCAATCGACAGGCATAAATATTTACGCTTCTAATCTTCGAACAAGAAATACTGGCAGCGGTCGGTATGATGATGGAGGCGCGCCTTAGGATGGAGGAGGTTGCACTTTTGGTATCGCGCGCAGTCCTGCACTTTCAAGCTTCGCAGGGCAGTCGTCCCCCTGAACATGGTTTCTGCATCGGCTAAAACGGGAAAAGCAATTTGTATACCGAGCGTGGAGATGCTGGCGGGCTTTGCTCCGGCATTGAGCGCTTTTTGCTCGGGTCTTAGCTCATAGAAAGAGAGAAAACAAAAAACTAAAAAGTGAAGAAACTGCTTGACGGATTTTGGCTGGTTGTATTGGTGCGTTCGCGAGTCGTACGGTTTCACCCTGTCGGCGCGTTCTGTTTGCATTGTCCCGCACGTTTTCATTTCTCGACGAGAAAATCTCGATTCCATCAAATAACCGCGGCCTTGTTGATCTGAGAAGGTCGAAAAATGCGTGTGCTATAGATTTACTAACACATTCATTTTCGCGCGCGGGGGTTGTTGATGGAACTGGGCATGATTGAGGTTGAGGGCTTGGTTGTGGCAGACGGTACGTTGGCGGAATTTGCGGCCGACGGGGGCGTTGAAGCAGAACCCCTTGGTGAACGCATTGCTGAGCTCGCGGCGCATATTCATGCGGCGACGTATGAACTGCTGCGGATGATTGCTGAGTTTGACCGGTCGGGAGAGTGGGGGGCGATGGGGTGCGTGTCTACGGCGCATTTCTTGAATTGGCGAATTGGGCTCGACTTGGTTACGGCGCGGCAGAAAGTGCGGGTTGCTCGTGCATTGGAGTCGCTGCCTGCGATCAGCGATGCTTTTCGGTTGGGGCAGTTGAGTTATTCGAAAGTGCGTGCTTTGTGCCGTATTGCTACGGCTGGGAATGACGCTTCGCTTGTGACCCTCGCGAAGGCTTCGACGGCTTCGCAGTTGGAGAAGTTTGTTCGTGGATATCGGAAGGCGGATGCCGGGAGTGAAAACGACCGGGCTAAGGTGCAGCAGGAACAGCGGTGTCTTCACTACTTCACGGACGATGATGGCATGTTGGTGGTGCAGGCCAGGCTGACGCCCGACGAGGGCGCGCGGTTTGTGAAGGCCATTGAAATGGGGGAGTCGATGCTCACCGACGATTCCGCGGAATCATCGGCTGTCCGGCAACCGGAGAGCCAGTCCAAGAAAGCCGACGCACTGGCTCTCGTCCTGGAGACAGCGCTGCAATCTGAAGAGCGAAAACTCGGTGGTGGTGATCGTCACCAGGTGGTTGTTCATGTGGACGCCGAGGTATTGGCTAACGGGGACGAAGATGGCCGTTGTCATTTGGAAAATGGGCAGGCGTTGGCGCCAGCGATGTTGCGAAGACTCGGTTGCGATTGTGGCGTGGTAACGATGACCCATGGTGAAGACGGTGAAGTGCTCAACGTTGGGCGTAAAACCCGTACGATTCCGCCTGCCATTCGTCGGGCATTGCGGCACCGGCAGCCGGGATGTGCATTTCCTGGGTGTAGCCATGAACGATACCTTCATGCTCATCATGTGGAGCATTGGGCGGATGGCGGGGAAACGTCGCTCGACAATCTTCTTCATCTTTGCTCGTTCCATCATCAATTGGTTCATGAGGGCGGCTTTTCGGTGACGTTGGCAGAGGAGGGTGAGGTTGGTGCGGCCCAATTTCGTACTCCCGATGGAACGGTCGTATCCACTTTGGCCAGTGACGAAGTAATGGGCTCAGTTGGTGGGACGATTCTGCGGAATCGTGATGCGGGGCTGGATTTGAAGGCTGAGACCATTCCCTGCTGGGAGGGTGAGACCTTTGATTGCGGCTGGGCGGTGTATCTACATCTGAAACATCGGGATGACGATGTGAATTAGTTGGGCGTTCGGTTATTCGGCGGTGGCAGCGATGAGCGTTTGAGGGGGCGTTGAAACGCAATAGGTCTGCAAATTCGTTGGGGTTTTGCGAATAGATTCCCGGCCAGGCGCGTTTGGCGCTTCGCTCAATGGGTAATATTCTAGCCAATAACGCGGATAACGGGTAGAATAATAGCCATTATGGCTCGAGCAACCACGGTGCAGTTTCCTGCTTTAACCCGAATTCTTGAGGGGCTGGGCGACAACATCCGTCTGGCGCGGTTGCGTCGAAAGTTATCGGCGCAGCTTTTGGCAGAGCGGGCGGGCATGTCGCGGACTACGCTCCGCGCTATCGAAAAGGGTGAGGCGGGGGTTACCCTGGGGGCCTACGCAAACGTGCTGCATTGCCTTGGGTTGGAAAAGGACCTGGAACTCGTTGCTCGCGACGATACGTTGGGTCGCAAACTACAGGACGTAGGACTACCCACCAAGATCCGTGCGCCAAAGAAGAAAGCGCCATGAGCAAGAACGCTCAGCGCACGATCGAAGTCTGGGCGGATTGGAGCCGACTCGGGAAACCCGTCTTCATGGGAATGCTGTTTGCTACACCCGCGCGAGGGAAAGAGGTTTTTTCCTTTGAGTACGATGACACTTGGCTTGCCAGTTCCCGCGCGCAGCAACTCGACCCGTCACTTGGCTTGTTTCGCGGTCCCCAGTATCCATCGGCTACTCAAGACAACTTTGGCTTGTTCCTAGACTCATGTCCTGATCGTTGGGGGCGCGTTCTAATGGATAGGCGCGAGGCGCAACAGGCGCGGTCAGGGGCTCGGAAGGAGCGAAAGCTACTAGAATCTGACTATCTCCTGGGTGTTCATGATAGTCACCGCATGGGAGCACTGAGGTTTCGTGCTGTAAGAGAGGGGCCCTTTCTCGACGACAACCACGAGATGGCCTCGCCGCCTTGGACTTCGCTACGCGAACTAGAACGCGTGAGCTTGCAGCTGGAGCGCCGAGATGCCCCCGATGATCCCGACTACGCTAAATGGCTTCGCATGCTCATCGCGCCTGGCGGTTCGCTCGGTGGCGCAAGGCCCAAGGCCAGCGTGGTCGATAAGAGCGGTGCTCTTTGGATCGCAAAGTTCCCTAGTAGGCGAGATGACGATGATGCTGGCGGTTGGGAAGGAGTTATTCACAGCTTGGCGGCACAAGCAGGGTTGCGTACAGCGCCGGCACAGACTCTGAAATTTGGCAGTGAACACCACACGTTTCTGACCAAGCGTTTTGACCGCGGTTCGAATAATCGTCGCCATCATTTCGCTTCTGCCATGACGCTGCTTCAGCGCAACGACGGCGACGACGCGGTCTCTGGCGTGAGCTATCTCGACCTCGCGGAATTTATCGTGCGGCTAGGTTCGCAACCAGACCGCGATCTCGAAGAGCTATGGCGTCGTATCATCTTCTTTATATGTGTTTCCAATACCGACGACCATCTACGAAACCACGGATTTCTGCTCGACTCGGCTGGCTGGTCGCTTGCCCCCGCCTACGACATGAACCCCAATTCCCATGGCGTAGGGCTAAGACTCAATATTTCCGAAACGGATAATGCTCAGAGTCTGGCCCTCGCACAGGATGTAGCCCCCTTCTTTCGGGTCTCGCATACTCGCTGTCGGGAGATTCTTCTTGAAGTCGTCGAAGCTGTTTCTCGCTGGCGGAAACTCGCAAAGAGCCAGGGAATTTCCCGAGACGAGCAAGAGCGAATGGCGCCTGCATTCGAACAAGCTCAGACATGAACAGTCATTGCGAATAGCCCCGTCGAGCGGGCTGCAACGTAGGACGGCAGACCCGTACGATTCCGCCTGCAATTCGTCGGGCGTTGCGGCACCGGCAGCCGGGATGTGCATTTCCTGGGTGTAGCCATGAACGATATCTTCATGCTCATCGGGATTCTGTGGAAAGGTTCCCAGTCCGGAGGGCAACGTCCTCAATATCAAATTAGCACATGGAGGTGCCCATGAGGGTGGGGGAAGTACGCCTTGATCCTGGGTGTGGATCTGGGGTGCTTGGTCTATACTCTCTCCATGAAACGCATCGCGATTGCGCTGAGCGCCTACGGCTCCTTTTTGATTCTCACCGGCTTGACCGGCTACTTGTCGAATCCTGAGAAGGCCAAGACCGCGCTGCTGTCCGGCGGGACCTTCGGGCTGCTCCACATCGCGCTCGGGTGGCTCGCGCACCGCGGCTGGCGCGCATCGAGTCGTGTCGCCCTCGGCACTGCCGGGCTCCTCGGCGGCGTGTTCGTCTGGCGCACGACCGTCACCTGGATGGCCGTTGCGGGCGGGCACCCCGAGAAACGGACGGCCGCACTTCTCATCACCGGGATGCTCACTGCCACTGTGGCAATAATCGTCTTCTTGGTCCGATCTCGGAAGCGCGCGAACTCGCCGTCTTCCTGACGGCGTTGCGGCTGGAGAAAGATATGTCAAATCAGAAGAACCTCCTCGACTTGCTGGGCAAGATCGACAACCACCTGTCGTTGATGGGACTCGAGATTTCGTCGCGGTTGCTTGATGGCATATCGTCCGACGATCTTGCGGCCCAGACGACCCAACTGCCTTTCCCGCTTCCTGAGGAGGTTGTTGGTCTATTTGGATGGCACGATGGAACCCGTTGTGCGCCTGACGACACCCTGGAGCAACTTTGGCTTATTCCTGGATATCAGCTTTTGTCACTTCAGGAAGCGCTTCAAGCGTACGCCGAGATGAATGCCGCGCCGCAATGGGAAGACGCATGGTTTCCGTTCCTTGCTGACGGAGCCGGTGGGTATTATGTGGTGGCTTGTGGTGACTCGGCAGAGGGCAACGAGCCGGTTATCAACTACCTCTCGGGTGAGCCCGAACACCCGGTCGAGTATGCATCCTTGACGGACATGGTACGCACGATTGAGGCAGCTTTTGACCGCGGTATTTTTTTCGTGGAAGAGGGCTGTTTAGAGATGGACGATGAGGCCTACGAAGAACTTGCCGGCGAGTTCAATCCGAACGTAGATACCTGGCTGCCAGAAGACTAAGGACTTCAGCTATGGCGGACTTTCGGGCTAAACCTGTCGGCCGCTTTGCATATGAGTCACGTCAACAGATCAGCCCCGGCGCAGCGACATCACGTAGTTACCTGGCAGCCAGAAGACTTTAGGGACACCGCCTAAGCCCTTAAGGGTATTGTCTGTCCTCGTTCTGAAGACGCAGGATGGGACAGGGACAAGAAAGTGCTTAATTTATAGAATAGTATTGCACATGATCCAAGCACGACTTAACATATTAGTTAAGTCAGTGAAGGGGGTCAGCATGGAGGTAGCTACAATTCGATTGAGTCTGGCATCCGGCCTTTCGGCAAAGGGGGTCGTCGATCGCATCCTTGCTGAAGCGCGACAACGCGGCATCGATCAAACATGCCTAGCTCGCCGTGCCGATATCGCGCCTGAATCGCTTTCGCGGATCAAAAGGACAGGTAAGTGTCGCCTCGATACGGCCCTTGCACTTGCGTACGCGGCAGGTTTTCAGAAATTGGATCTGCGCCAGCACGGCCCACACAAAACCGCGCTGCCCATATCGGCGAAAAAACTCAGCGCTAGCCGGCGGCTTGATATTTCCGTTCAGCGGCTGCTAGGCGTCCTCACGAGTGGAAAGCTAGTTCCAAGATTCAGAGCGCATCTCATTGGCTTTTTCGAAGAACTACCCATCGAGTTGGTCCACGATGTGATCCTCGATGAGAGACTCGACTATGAGGTCTTGATTAAGTTGACCCGAGAGTTGGGGGCCGAAGGAGAGACCATTGAGTGGCTCAAAGAAATGGCCGGCGACAGCCTGGCGAACGTTGCTTGAACGTGCATTGACTGTCATCGACGAAGTCGGCGCGAACATAAAGTGGGAATTCGGAGGAGGGACGGCGCTCGCTCTTAAGCTCAATCACCGAGTCAGCTACGACGTCGACTTGTTTTTACAAGACGCCGGTGCGTTGAGCGCAGTTTCGCCAAATAGCAACCGGGCTGCCCGGCGGGTCACCGACCGATGGCAAGAGCCCGGGAACTACGTCAAACTCGAATGTCATGAGGGCGAAATCGATTTTATTCTGGCCAGCCGGCAGACGGAGTTGGCGCCATGGTGGTATCGATTTGGGGAACGTCAAATCCCTGTGGAAATGCCGGCCGAGATCATCGCCAAGAAAATGAAATACCGAGGTTCGCGTTTTCTGCCCCGTGATATTTTCGATCTCTTGGCAGTCCATCATCTTGACGCCGAGCAACTGACAATAGCCGTTCGTGCGGCACCAGAAGGCGCCCGTCGAGCGGTGGATCGCATTGAGCGAATTGCAAAGCGGTATCGAGAAACCATCAAAGACGAGGTAAACCCCACGTCGTCGGGCCTAGAGTTTTTTGAAGCCGACCCTTTGGACGCCGCAGAGATTCTGAACCGAATCCTTAACGAGTAGGGCGGTTGGTATTGTCACGTCAACTCGCCTGTTTCAGTGGCGTTAGCATTGGCAAAGCGGCCAAGGAGCAGGGCGTTGGCGCGACGGCGTTGCGGCGGTGGGCGGATGCTAGCGATGTTGAGGATGGCAGGAAGCACTTGAAGCGTACGGCGAGATGAATGCTGCGCCGCAATGGGAAGAAGCCTGGTTTCCGTTCCTGGCTGACGGAGCCGGTGGGTATTATGTCGTGGCTTGAAGAACTTGCCGGGGAGCTGAATCCGAACGTAGATACCTGGCAGCCAGAAGACTAATCCAATGATGGTGAATAAAAGATGAAATCAATTGTCGTAACAATCTTTGGTCTCGGAATCGCGGTTATCGTCGGGCTCTTCGTTTGGGATAGGCTCGCGGAAAAGCGACCGGATATCATCCCCGACCCAGAGAACTTTATCGCTTTGCCCGCTTCGCTGACCAACCCGAGTCAAGCCATGAAGACGATCTACCTCAACCGTGAGGGGGCGGTGTTACGTCCCGGCCAAGACGACGCGAGCAAAAACAGGTCGAGCATCGTCGCGCATCTATCGACCGGAAGACCGGTACGCATTCCGGCCTTCAGCGGCTCGGCCGCGCGCTGGCGCGCCATTGCTAAGTGCATTCGAAAGCAGTTTTCGTCCTTTGACGTCAACATTGTCGAGCAGCGTCCCGTTGACGACGACAATTATCTAATGGCGGTGTTTGGCGGCCACGCCGGCCTGGTAGGCAAACGCCCCTCCAAAGGTCGCCATACGACCGGGCTGTCTCCATTCACCGGCAAACCGGTTCGCCGGGCGGTCGTGCTGGTGTTCAGCAAAACGTTGCGCAATAGTGTACGTAATACCTGCGAAACCGCAGGAATGGAAATCGGCCACGCCTACGGGCTCGACCATGGTTATCACTGCCGAGACCTGATGACCTACCTGGGTCGCTGCGGAAGCCGCATCTTTCTCGACAAGGACCTTCACTGCGGCGAACACCAACGACGCGTATGCTTTGGCGGAGAACCCCGGCAAAATTCCCACAAATGGCTAGCCCGCACGCTCGGCCTACGCAAGAAGTTCACACGACGCTAAGCCCATCAGCACACCTCCCATAGCTCTCCATCTTTCCTTTGCACGACGTTGCCAAAGAACTCAGCATACGCTTCTGCCTGCTGAGAATGAATGGGCACCACGGTTGCGTTGCTCATGGCGTTGCGCAGACGTTTCAGGTCCGTAACTGATGCATGGCCCGAGGTATGGCAATGGGTCAACGGTATTTGTTGTTGCTTCAGCCAGGCTTTTAGGGGCTGCTGATCGTCTCGTTCTAAATAGCCCGGCCATAGGGAATAGACTAGTTTGGCGTCGTCCAAACATTCCGCCTCTTCCAAGTCACGCATCATGCCAGGCCTGAATAGCATCACCGAGCGCGCCGCTTCCGAACGTAAATTCTCGGGGTAGATGCGCGCGTCTTTGTATTGCGCCGAGATATGAAAGTTCTTGGCTCGCACCACCTGTACACGCTGACGATAGGGCATATAAACCCGCACGCCCGGCCAATGGGCCTGGGGAATGTTGGTGTTGCCGGTAGCGCGGAGGATTTCTGCAACGTATAGGTCGACGATGAGCTGCCTGCCCGCCTTTTTGCACGCGCGGTAGATGGTTACTATGCGATCGATGTTCTGACCCGCGCACCAAACCAAGGGCATTCCGGGGGTCGCTTTGAATATGTTGAGAAACTGTGTTTCTAGTTCATCTTCTGTGGGGTAGGGGGCGTCAGCATGGTTGCGGCCGACGGTGGTTCCTTCCATCAATAGGATATCCACATTCTCCGGTGGCCTTTTCAACAAGCGTTCAAACAGCTTGGCCTTGCGCCCATGAGCGCGCAAATCCCCGGTATAGAAAATGCTCTTGCCATCCGCTTGCACGAGCAGGGCATAAGAGTCGTATCCCGAATGGTCCATCAAGAAAGGCGTTAGCGTAAACGGGCCCAGTTGAATCGGTTTGCGGTCTACAAGATGCTGCGTATGTTCCAGCCGAATTCCCGCCGGAGAGATTTCCGCCGCTGCTGCGAGAATGTTTTCGGCCGCCTCACCCAATAAGAAGGGTGTCTCCTTTGGCAGTCGCGCTGCCAGACCATAGTGGTCCTGATGAGGATGCGAAATCACTACGCCCAATAGGGAAGCGTCGGGCTGATGAAACCCCGCTATGGGATAGAGCGGCACCTCAAATGGGTCGCCTTCGAGAGGCGAGCCAATATCGAGCACAATCCGCTTGTCCTGAGAAATGACTTCAATACAAGTCCCTCCGATTTCTGTGGCACCCCGATGAATACATATACGCATGATTAAAGGCAAATCCCCCAGTCTTCAGTGAACCTATGATTGATTATGCACGGGGGTGTGCAGGGCCGGAGCACAGCAACGACCTTAATCGAAAACGGTATCGTGGCCACTGGTCTTTCTGAATTGCCGTTATGGCTTCTTCTGAACTATCTTCAGTAGAGGCGAAAGGCCTTCTCGTAATCCGGTATCCGTTCCCGGTGGGGGCTTTCGGTTCCTATGCATGCTTTCCAAAAGCACGAAGCACCGATTCGATGGCGTCTAATTGATGCTGGCCGCGCCTAGACATTCCTTCAACTTCCTTGAGGCGATGCGCCTTTCGCGTGAGCTACCGATGCGAAGTGCATCGACAAGCGCAAGCACCTCATACATTCGTTCGTCCTTCTGTGCGGCAACGGCTGCTTCCGCGCAGATCGGCTCAACCGCACGCCCCCTGACGGGCCCCTCGGGGATAGGCATAACCAACGGTTCGGCTCCCAATATTTCCCCGGACAACGGAGACGCAAAACTTCCAGTCGGAATGCCTAGTACGAATTCGCCCGGCACGGCCGGATACAGATAGCGGGCGGCGTGAGACAGCAGCTCGTTCAAGCCCATGGCGTTGATCTTATGGCCGCTATACAGGAGTCCCGCATCGCGTAAACGGCCCATGGCGCGACTTACCGTGGCCGCGCTAATTCCCAATTCAGAGCCAACCGACCGCACGGTACCTGGCACTCGTGCCACCGCAAGTTTCAAAGCGACTAGAACTTCCTTGGGACCGATCATGTTGCAAAGTATGAAACATAGGCGAAAACTGTACAATAGTAAAGGTGAAATAAGTGTTGCAAAAACTGCAACAGCGCGAAATGGTTGGTGTCGTGGCAGGCGAGAGACGACCCGGAGGTGGTGCGAGCTACGTCTCTGTTCCCATCGGCGGCTTTCGGTTTCGGTTTTGGTTCCTGTTGATCGAAATCACCGTTCCGAGTTTCGCATAGGTTTGGCGTACGCTTTGGCCGTGGGTGGAGGTGAAAGATTTGGAGAGACCCATGGCCTCGGCATCGTCCCAGGAATCCATATCCGATGATAGAAAGTGGAACGTCCAGTTGGATGATTCGGCGGCTTTTATCATCTTGGTCAGATCGGGCAATTTGATTTCCCGGCTCATATTTTCCTGGCCGTCGGTGAGGATGGCGATGATGACCTGGACGTCGGTGCCCTGTGCATATTCCGTGGCGACGCGTGCGCTGATGAGGCAGAGTCCGGCTGCAACCGCATCGAAGAGGGCCGTCATCCCGCTCGGTACATAGTTGCTCTCATCCAGTTCGGGTGCATCGGCCAAGGGCCCGGTGTAGATATTTTCGTAATCTTGATTGAAGAGCATGAGGGAAAATGCCGTTTCGTCGCCGCCCTCTAGCTTTTTTTGCTGCCGTAGGAAGGTATTGAACCCGCCGATGTGGTCATCCAGCGCGGGTCCCATCGACCCCGACTTGTCGATAATACAAAGGATCTCTGTTGCCATAAACTCCCCCCCGGTCGTTCAGTTTCGATGGTGACCGCTGTGTTGGCGAATGCAAGCGGGAGGTTTCATGGGGTGAGTACCCAATCGACATCCGATCCATCACATTGCACGCGTACGATCTTTCGTTGCCAACTCACCGAACTCAACGCCGCCGCAGATTGGAAATGCCTCAGTGCGTCATGCACAGCGCCTTCAGAATCAGTGGCCTCTACAATGTAGGTCCCGCTATAGGTCCGCGCCGCCTTGTGCTGATATTTGTCATGCATCGGCGTTTGATAATGTATCTGAACGCGAAATTGAAGCAGGTTGGTCATACGGCACCTCGATGCGGACTCTCTTGATTATGTACCGAGGGCGTGCAGCAGCATTGCACGTGAATGCGGGATATTGTCTGCGAAGGGGATTGTTGTTGCCTATGGGCGGAAAAATGTGGCTGCTAGGCGGGTAACCACTGGTTTTTACAAAATACAATCAACCGATGTTTGGCTCGGCTCGCTGCTACGTAGCGGTGCACCGTGTTGCACATCGGATCTTCGGGGTCTTGGTCGATGAGTATCACCACGTCTGCTTCTAGGCCTTTGAAGCGCGGGACCGTGGAAAATAGGATGCCTTTTTCGGCGCGGGTATGAACGAGTGGGAGTTTGGCCACGTGGGTTAGTTCGGCCAGGCTGCTGTTGGGTTGGGTATGCGGGGACAGGATTACGATTTGGTGGGCCTTGAGTTTTCCCTTTTCCCGTAGGTCGCCTATTCGGGACTCGAGGATTGTTTTTAGGTCGTCGGCACTCTTGTAGGGGATTTCCTCGTGGGGTTCGCCGGGGAGTACACTTTCGGGGCTTTGGCTTTTTCGATCTACGATTTTGTCGCAGAGTTCGCGCAGGGCGCGGGTCGACCGACAATTGGCCTGGAGCTTTAGCGGCAATAGGTCGACGGGCATGTCGGCTTCGCGTCCGTAGATGTCTTGGGCTGCATCGTAAAATGCCCACATCGGCCCGCCAAGCGGCACTAGGGATTCGATGGTGAGCCACCAATGCGAATGCATATCTTGGGCTTCATCGATTACCACTGCATCGAATTGAAGCAGTCCCTGGTCGATGGCTTCGAAGAGGATGTCAGGAGCCGTGTCGTTCCAGAATTCGGCGATTGTTTCCTTATCTTTGGGCACATCGAAGGAGCGTTTGAGTTTGTCGGCCGCGAGACGACAGAGTTGATGATACGTCGATACGGTGATTTCTAGTTTGTCGTCGTCGGGTGAGGCCAACAGTTCTGCGATACGTCGCGAAAGAGGGCGATTAAAACATAATACGCAAACGCGTTTGCCCTCGGCTGCAAAGCGGCGGGCCTTTTCCACGGCAACCAGGGTTTTTCCCGCACCGGGTGGGCCATCGACACGGGCGCGGGGTAGGTCTTCGCAGGTTTCCAAAATCTGCATCTGATGC
>Ga0257122_1001542_pt1 | contig 16063 bp, 16 predicted proteins | sample SI106_120metaG_FD_190146 | JGI IMG/M metagenome (GOLD analysis project Ga0257122, IMG submission 190146) | Marine microbial communities from Saanich Inlet, British Columbia, Canada - SI106_120 | ecosystem: Environmental > Aquatic > Marine > Inlet | place: Canada: British Columbia | collected... | reverse complement strand
AACCGGCCGACATACAAAAAAGCATTATTTAGACCATCCAACCTGACCAACGCTCTCAGTCGGTCATCATCTTCATTTGTCAGAATAACAACCTGACCGTCCGCCGCCTGTGCAAGCGCATTTTGAGGAATGCCTTCATTCAATATGGTAAATGCCAGGGGGGAACGGGCAATGACCCCCCGCGCGCCATCCAGAACCACAGCTTCTGTCAAGGACCGGGTGTCCGCCTGAACCGTAATGAGCGTCGTCAGGTTGCGCGGGTTGTTGACGAGTTGTGGGGCGAGCCGGTTGATCACTGACGCCATCCCGAGGGCATCCGCCTCGATCCCCTTTCTGTGTTCCCGCGTATAAGCTGCCGCAACGGCAACAGAGGCGTCCAGAGCTGTCTGAATTCGCGGTTGAAACCAGGCTTCAATACCGAAGTTCAAAAACAAGGCTGAAAAGACACCAACAACAATAGCGGGCGTGACGGCCAGCAGGCTGAAGATAAACACCATACGGGTGTGAAGTCTTGACCCCGCGACACCGCGCCGTCTGGCCATCCACAGATTAACGAGGTTGGTTGCGACAAGCACACTCATGCCCAGAACAATCACACCATCAATAATCAGCAATGTCAGAATATTAGTGGTATCAGCGCCGTTTGGCTGTGACGTCTGGGTCAAGGCACCATAAGTCGCAATGCCAGCAATGAAGGCGGCAATCGCCAACATATAGGCCAGCTTACGCGCCAGATTGACCCGGCGAGCCCAGTCCAGCAATCCCGTAAGCAGCACGCTATTTGGCGTACTCAAATCCGATGACATGGTAAAAGGCGCCCGATCCTTTCAATTGCAAAACCGCCCGGATTAATCCAGGAAACAGCTTTTCAATGCAATTGGTGTCCAATAAGTCACAAGACTATAGCATAATGTTGCGAAAATGCATCACTTCACAGCCAGAAACTTGAGCGTGACCTACATGCCGTATTCGTTGGCGCTCCAGTACCGGGCATTGAGCTTGCCCATCAAAATATCGTGCTGAGCACCCAGACATTGCCTGAGCGATGTCATCCCGCCGAAAGTCACATCGTGGCAGCGATCAAATTTTCTTTTCGCCTTCTTCAGGACTTTTGGATCGACATTCGAAATATCATCTAGTCCAGACTTCCAGGCAATATTTCGTGCTTGATCATGTGCGCGGCCCAATCGAGGTAGCTTGCCTCCGATATGCGCCAGAATTTGGGCTGTCGCCACATTACGCCCCGCTGTATCAACAAGTTTGTGACCAAGATCGCGCAACGGGCCAAGCGCCATCTCAACATCTTTATTGCTAAGGGGGTTGGTATCCCCTGCCCAGGCTTCTGGAATCAGGGAAACTTTTTGGCCTATTTTCAGTGCGACAGATTTGTAGTTACGTTCATAACGCCAATTTGAACCGCAGAATGACCCCGGAGGGCGGTAATTTTCAGCACAGGCTCCGGCACAATCACTTCCTTGCCATCTTCCGTCAACGCGATGATCTGCAAACCTTCACCGCCTGCCGCGTTATAAGGCATTCCTGCAGTAGGTGAACTGCGCCATTTTTGCAGACAAAAAACCGAGGCTTCAGTCGCACATAACCCGTTTTCACATTTCATCGGCAGTGGATGTGCACTCGCAACCAGTCCAAGAATTTGAGGCGCCGCAGCAGCGGGGCGGAAGGCCAGGATGACCATCGAAATCAGGACCATCGCAACGAGAAACTGATTTAGTGAAAAGCCCTGCTTATCAAGACGACGCGCAATGGCTCGGGCTTTTGTACGAACAAATGAATTAGCCCGTATTGACCGGTCAGAATATGGCGATTTTCTGTGCATAACTGTTGTCCTTCAGATATGGCGAACTATCGGCAAATATCGTTTCACGATCCAGGTAAGTTTTCAATCAATTCCTTCAATCAATGACCAGGATGTGATCGCCCCGAAATTCATCCTGTGAGCCATAATTTCACTGGCTGACTTCAATTTCGGTCAGTATCCGATGAACGACGCCGGCATCGACAAGATCTCGAGGCTCCGGAAACCACATTTCCTGATGTGACGCCTGAAAAACGTCCTTCAAAAATGCTTCATTCATTCCCTGACTGGCGTAGAAATCGAGATCAATCTTCTGCTCTGATTGAGGATCGACGTAAGGGTTGTGATAAACGCCATCCAGGCTGAACTGGTGAAAGCCCAGTTTGCCCTCAGGGCCAAGGAACCTTCGCTTGCCACCGATAAAGGCCGTAGTGCACGCGGATTTGCATTCCTTTATCACCAGGGTGTTCAGTTTCCTGTTCTTGAACAGGTGAGCAAGTCCGCGGCCTTCAACGACCCTGCCACCATTGCTGGACAAGATAATCCTGTCGATCCCAGGGTGCATATCCAGCTCTTTCGCCAGGGTTTCGGTCACACCTACCCTGAAGTCGCCTTCAAGGTGAAGATCATTCCCAATGACTGTAATTGTGTATTCGCCAAGCAAACTATGGCTCCACGAGAGTCTGTTCGCCCTGTTGGCCCGGTCTTCAACAAAAAGAGATTGATAGGCATCGTGTATGGCAAACCCTGTAAACAGCAGACAGATAATGATGCCAAAATGCGAAGCCATTGCCGTGATCTGTGAACCATATTCAGAAACATAACGATCACTGGCTTTGATCAATCCCCGGATTTGCCAGCCGAAAACCAGGACATTAAACACAATGAAGTATCCGGCGCTCAGCACAATCGCCAGAAGTGATTTTTCCAGAAATGGTGGATGGGTGAATTGATCAAAGTACAGAATGATAAATCGCAGAAGAACCAGGTTGATCCAGAATGACCAAAAAAGTGAACGGTGACCTGACCAGTGATCCTGAATGTATCTCATTGCAAATTACGGTTTTGATCCTGAATTTGTCGGTTATGGAACAATTTTAATGTTTTCACGAATGCTAGGCTAAAACACTACTGATTGTTTATTGATCAAGCCAGCATGGGAATTCCAAAGGCATTTCCATTTCGAAATTTGTCGGCATGAAACGGGAACTAATTCTCTATAGCCGGTTCAATTTCGATGATCATCCATGTTAGGCTTGTATCAAGACAGCTATCGAGGGCACACGGCGCAAAGTCGGGCCCCGGCAAAAACCAACGGGGGATGGTAAGTTTAATGTCTGATGTATCGGAACCATTGGTACGATTCGAATCTGTTCAAAAAAGTTATGATGGCGAAATTCTGGTCGTAAAGGATTTCAATCTTGATGTGGCCAAGGGTGAATTTGTCACCATGTTGGGCCCATCCGGCTCCGGCAAAACAACTTGCCTGATGATGTTGGCTGGTTTCGAACCGGCGACACATGGTGAAATCTACCTAGAAGGCACGCCGATTAATAATGTGCCGCCACACAAACGCGGCATCGGCATGGTTTTCCAGAACTACGCCCTGTTCCCACATATGACGGTTGCCGAGAACCTCGCCTTCCCGCTTGAGGTTCGTGGCATGGGTAAATCGGAAATCAGTGAAAAAGTGAACCGCGCGCTTGATATGGTCCGCCTGGGTGGCTTTGGTGACCGCCGCCCAGCGCAATTGTCTGGTGGTCAACAACAACGTGTTGCCGTATCCCGCGCCCTTGTTTTCGAACCAAGTCTGGTCCTGATGGACGAGCCTCTTGGAGCTTTGGACAAAAATCTGCGTGAAGAAATGCAGTATGAGATCAAACACATCCATGAAAACCTTCAGGTAACCATGGTATATGTGACCCACGATCAGGCAGAAGCGTTGACGATGTCAAACCGCATCGCTGTCTTCGATGACGGCATTGTCCAGCAACTTGCGCCACCTGATGAGCTCTATGAAAAGCCGAATAATGCTTTTGTCGCCGGGTTCATAGGCGAAAACAACCGACTATTTGGCGAAGTGAAGTCCATAGATGGTGAGTTTTGCCAGGTTGAACTTGAAGGTGGTGGCGGCATGGTCAAGGCGCTTGCAGTCAACATCGGTGGCGTCGGCACGCGCACCACATTATCGTTACGCCCGGAGCGCACAACTATTGGCGCCGCTCAGGGCGTCTCAGAGAATTCGCTGGAAGCCAAGGTTGAGGAACTTATTTACCTTGGTGACCACATTCGCAGCCGGGTCAGCCTTTCCGGCAATGATCAGTTCGTCGTGAAAGTTCCAAACTCTCACGGTCATGTTCATCTCAAGGAAGGCGAAATAACCCAGATCGGCTGGGAAGCGGAAGATTGTCGCGCACTGGACGCCTGACAATCGCAAAAGTGATGGTTCTTCCGAAAACCAGCAATGGCCTGTTTAAGGTCAGGGAATTCAGAAGATCTGACGCAACAATAACAAAAACCAATATTCAACTCGGAGGAAACGACTTATGAACAAAATTCTGAAACTATCAGCACTTGCAGTCGCAGGTGTGGCATTTGCCGGCATGGCATCAACAGCGCAAGCAGTTGATCTGAATGTCGTCTCATGGGGCGGTGCATACACTGCCAGTCAAATGAACGCCTATCACAAGCCTTACATGAAAATGAATTCAGGCGTGAAAATCAATTCGCTTGATTACAGTGGTGGCCTGGCTGAAATGCGGGCCCAGACTGAATCAGGTAACGTGACCTGGGATCTGGTTGACGTTGTTTTGTCAGACGCCATTACCGGCTGTGACGAAGGCATGTTCCGTCCGATTGATGTCGACAAGGAAATGGCCAAAGCCCCTGATGGCACACCGGCCTCTAAAGATTTTCTGAAAGGCACATTGCTGTCAGAATGCTTTGTTCCACAGATCATTTATTCAACAGTGTTTGCATATCGCTCAGATGCATGGGGTGGCAAAAAGCCGTCCACGATGGCTGATGTGTTTGATACTGCCAAATTCCCGGGCAAGCGTACTCTACAGAAGAAGCCTGTGAACAATCTCGAATGGGCTTTGTTGGCTGACGGTGTTCCACTGGACAAGATTTATGACGTTCTGGACACAGACGCTGGTAAAGATCGTGCTTTTGCCAAGCTTGCAACAATCAAAAAAGATGTGATCTGGTGGACCGAAGGTGCGGTACCTCCGCAGCTGTTGGCCGATGGTGAAGCCGTGTTTGGTACTGGCTACAACGGTCGCTGGTTCTCAGCTATTGCTGAAGAGAAACAGCCTTTTGCAATGCTCTGGGACGGTCAGGTTCTTGACATTGATGGCTGGGCAGTTCCTGCCAAAGGCAAGAATGTTGACGCTGTCATGAAGTTTGTAAAATTCGCAACTGACACCCAGCGTCTTGCTGATCAGGCCAAATACATTTCCTATGGCCCGGCTCGTATGTCTTCCGGTCCAATGGTTTCCAAGCACGCAACGCTTGGTATCGAAATGGGTCCGCATATGCCAACCAAGTATGCAAGCCAGGGCTTCCTCACCAACTTCGCATGGTGGGCTGATAATGGCGATGAAATGACCGAGCGCTTTAACGCCTGGTTGTTGAAATAAGACTTGAATGACGGATTGCGGGGCAGGACTTTCTGCCCCGCAATCCGGCTTCAATTCGATTTAGTTTATTTAAGATTTTGAATTTCGATGGGGGTTGGAATGGCTGACGACGCGACGATGAATGGAGTTGTTCTTGCCGCCGATGGATTGCCTCTCAAGGCCAGCCTGAACAAAGCCATGCGCAAGAGCCGCTTACGCGCCTTACTTCTGGTCGCCCCCTTATTTATCTTTGTTCTTTTTTCCTTTCTCATTCCGATTTTCGATATGACCATGCGTAGCGTGGACAATTGGCACGTCAGCGGCCTGATGCCCGAAACCACAAAGGCCTTGGAAAACTGGGACGGCAAGGCATTGCCGGAAGAACCTGTTTTCGCGGCCCTTATTCTTGACCTGAAAGCGGGAGCAATTTCCCGTGAAATTGGCAAAGTCGGCACACGACTGAATTACGAAAAATCCGGTTTGCGGAGCATGATCACCAGTTCAGCCCGCAAATCCAAAAAGGTCAAAGAGGGTCCCTACAAGCCCATTGTGCTGAAGATGCACAAACGCTGGAAGGAACTGGAGACCTGGACGGTTATCAAGCGCAATACGTCAAAATACACGATCGGCTATTATCTGAATGCCGTCGATATGAAATATGACAACAAGACCAACGACATCGTGATGCAGCCGGAGGAACGCCAGATCTATGGGACGCTGTTCTTGCGGACGTTTGCCATCAGCCTTGCTATCACCCTGATCTGTGTCGTGCTTGCCTATCCAATTTCCTATTTGCTGGCGACATTGCCGGTACGATATTCAAACCTGCTGATGATTTTCGTGCTGCTACCCTTCTGGACGTCATTGCTGGTGAGGACGACAGCCTGGATCGCGATGTTGCAATCTCAGGGGGTGCTAAATGATTTGTTTGTCTTCTTTGGGCTCGTGGATGATGCCAATCGACTTCAATTAATCCATAATCTGACCGGCACAATCATCGCCATGACACACATCCTGTTGCCATTTATGGTCCTGCCACTTTACAGCGTCATGAAGACCATCCCGCCAAGCTATATGCGCGCTGCCCTGTCGCTGGGTGCAAATCCGGTAACCGCCTATGTCCGGGTCTATATGCCCTTAACCCTATCGGGGATCGGCGCAGGTAGCATTCTCGTTTTCATCCTGTCTATCGGATATTACATCACACCTGCCCTCGTCGGTGGCACAGATGGCACGTTAATTTCGAACCAGATCGCCTATCACATGCAGTCTTCCCTGAACTGGGGCCTGGCTGGCGCTCTGGGTGCCTTGCTACTGTTCTCGGTTTTGGCACTGTATCTGATCTATAACAAGATCGTTGGCATCGACAATATGAGGCTGGGATAAGACCATGGCATTACCATCATACGCAGGTCCCCTCGAGACTACCTGGTACTATACGTTCCGCTTCATATGTGCCTGTATTTTTGTCTTTCTGATCACACCGATCCTCGTGATCATTCCACTCAGCTTCAACGTCGAGCCTTACTTCACCTTCACTCAGGGCATGCTATCGTTTGATCCAGACGCCTACTCCCTGCGCTGGTACGAGGATTTCATTAACAACACCCAGTGGACTCATTCGGTCAAGAACAGTTTTATCATTGCCATTGCCTCAACGATCCTGGCAACGGTGCTGGGGACTTTGGCCGCCCTGGGTTTGAGCAAGCCTCACATGCCCTATCGGGCGCTAACCATGGGTGTTCTCATATCGCCCATGATCGTGCCGCTGATTATCTCAGCAGCTGGCATGTATTTCTTCTATTCCAGTATCGGACTTGATCAGTCATACCTTGGTATCATCCTGGCCCATACGGTTCTGGGCACCCCATTTGTTGTTATTACGGTGACAGCGACACTTGTTGGCTTTGATAACTCTCTCTCACGTGCCGCGGCCAATCTTGGCGCCACTCCAACAACATCATTTTTCCGTATCACGATGCCATTGATTTTGCCGGGTGTTATTTCAGGTGCTCTGTTTGCTTTCATCACGTCATTTGATGAGGTGGTTGTCGTACTCTTCCTGGCTGGATTTGAGCAACGCACAATCCCGCGTCAGATGTGGTCGGGTATTCGTGAGCAGATCAGCCCGACAATCCTGGCCGTTGCGACTATTCTCGTGATGATCTCAATTGCCTTGCTGGCAACCCTTGAGCTTTTACGCCGTAGAAACGAAAAACTGCGCGGTTTGAGTCCTGGTTAATCCGGCATCACTCAGGTCAATAAAAAAGCCCGCCTTACCGGCGGGCTTTTTCAATTTGGCAGGTCGTATTCGACCAGATTAGCGACGGGTAAAGGCATCCGTCACGAAATTGCCGGGAACCATGATCATGGCAACATGCGGCGCGGGTGCGCGCATGCTTTTTTCCGCCTTGCGTGCTGTGAAAGCCGCGATCCTGCCTGTTAAGTAAACCAGGCCATTCGCGATTGAAATTGCAACGGGGGAAATGATTTCGCTGATCGTTGCGGCGATACCTGAGTAAGGTGCAACGGAGTTAATTTCATTCTGACTTGCCATGATCGGTCTCCTTCAAAAAAAACGTCAGAACTTGGGTGATTCTGGTTTCGACAGAACCGCTTCTGCCCTGGTATTCATTGCCCGACATTTACCGGACTTTGTGCCGCGTTTCCGATTAAGTCGGAAACGCTTACCAGTGCTCTTGAGCCCCTCATATACGCCCTTTTTTCAACGCCGCAATACTATATTTTTGCAGGCAAGACCTGCAAAAAACGCATACGTTACAGGGCCAGTTCGCGTCGCATTCAGGATATAAACGCCTTTGGAATGACGAGAAACCGACAATCCTGTCAATTGTCCATGGCTATTGTCAGGAAAATTCCATGCCGAGTCGTTTCAACAAAGCTTTGTCTTTGTCTTCAGCGACATTATTTGCAGTCAACAATTTGTCGCCCTTGAACATTGAATTTGCCCCAGCGAGGAAACACAGAGCCTGCGCCTCATCCGACATGCTATCGCGGCCGGCAGATAACCGTACCCAGGACTTTGGCATTGTAATCCTGGTGACGGCGACCGTGCGGACGAATTCCAGGATATCAAAGTCTTCATTTTGCTCGAATGGCGTACCTTCGATCCTGATCAGCAGATTAATCGGAACGCTTTCCGGGTGTTTGGGCATGGTCGCCAGGGCTTCGATCATACCGGCCCTGTCGCTGCGGCTTTCACCCATACCAACGATCCCGCCGGTACAGGTTTTCATACCGGCATCCCTGACACGTTCCAACGTATCCAGTCTTTCCTGAAATGTGCGTGTTGTAATGACGTTGCCGTAAAACTCCGGCGACGTGTCAATGTTGTGATTGTAATAATCAAGTCCAGCCTCAGCCAACGTATTCGCCTGGCTATCACTCAGCATGCCAAGTGTCATGCAGGTCTCCATACCCAGTGATTTAACGCCTGAAATAATCTCAACCATGGCCTCCATATCCCGGTCTTTCAGGTCACGCCACGCGGCACCCATACAGAACCGAGAAGCACCGCCGTCCCGTGCTGCTGTCGCCTCGCCGAGAATAGCATCCGTTGCCACGAGTTTTTCTGCGTCAATTCCGGTCGAATAATGTGATGACTGCGGGCAATATTTACAATCTTCGGCGCATCCACCGGTCTTGATCGACATGAGTTGGCTGACCTGAACCTTGTTCGGATCAAAATATTTTCGATGGATTGACTGAGCCTGAAACAAAAGATCACTGAAGGACTGATCAAGTAATTCCAGTATTTCCGACCGGGTCCAGTCGAAGCGTATTTCAGATGAGGGAGTTGGATGATTTGTCGTGGCGGCGAAATTGTCGATCTCAGTAACTAGGGACATAAACTTGTCTTGAACCTTCTTCTCTATAGAATTTCGGGATGGGGGGTTATTTTTCTACGGGCAAATTTTTACCGTTCCAGGCGACCATACCACCTTTCAACACGGAAACATTTTTGAAGCCCACATCCTTCAACATGCGAGCAGCGCGCGGAGAGCGGTTGTGGGTTCTGCAAATCGTGACGATGGGCTTGTCTTTGTTTGCATTGGCACTTTTATCGAGATTAAGGATCTCTTCAGCCAATTCTCCAACAGGGATATTTACAGCACCTTCAATGTGTCCAAGGTCGCCTGTAAATTCTGGAGGGCTTCGAACATCAATTATATTGATTTCTGCAGATTTCATCTTCTCAGAAAGTTCCGTAGGCGTAACGGTGTCACCCATCATGCGTTGCCGTAGAAAATGAAACCCAACCAGCGTAACTGCAATAAAAAATATCGGGGCAAAATCCTGAATTTCCAACTCTCGTCTCCTGACAAGTATAGATTTGTTGGTGGATTAGCACATATCCACGCTTTGTCACAGGTCACAAATTATTAGTTGACAAAGTCAACTAATAATTTGACAATCTCCATGCTTTATTCAATTGGCCAGAAAATGACAGAAACTTCCGACAACGCAAATATAGAATCGCTCCGTTCATTCAACCGCTTCTACACTGCTCAAATTGGCGTGCTTCACGAAGGTTTGCTTGAGGGTAAATTTCCGTTGGCGGAGGCCCGGGTCATCTACGAACTGGCAGCACGCGGCGAAGCAAATGCAACAGACCTGTGTCGCGATCTGTCGCTGGATGCTGGGTATCTCAGCAGAATGTTGAGAGGATTAGCAGGCAGAGGTCTGGTCAAAAAAAATACGGCAACAGATGATCGTCGCAAAAGCATCCTCAGCCTCAGCACTAAAGGCAAAGAGGAATTCAATGTCCTGAACACGGCTTCAATCGCCGCAAATGGTAAATTGCTCGCGCCTTTGTCACCGCAAGACCAAATGCGTCTGATTGATGCCATAACCCGTATCCAGTCACTGCTTTCGCCAGGTGAAAACAAAAGCAAGGCATTTGTTCTGCGGCCGCACCGTCCAGGCGACATGGGCAACGTCATCAGCTTGCACGGCAGTCTTTACGCTGACCAGTTTGGCTGGGACCATACTTTTGAAGCATTGGTCGCCCGGATATCGGCTGAATTCATCGAAAACTTTGATCCTGAAACCGAATGTAGCTGGATTGCAGAAGTAGATGGCGAGTTCGTGGGCTCGGCTTTTGTTGTGCGTCTCGATGAACATGTATCGAAACTTCGCATGATGATCATCGATCAAAAGGCACAAGGTCTGGGGATTGGTCGCGCCTTGTTGAATGAGTGTCTCGGTTTTGCGCGCCGCAAGGGATATACAAAGATGACCCTGTGGACCAATGATGTCCTGATAGCCGCAAGGAAAATGTATGCGACAGCCGGGTTCAGAATGATAGATGAGGAGCCGGGACGAAACTTTGGCGTCGATCTGGTCTCGGAAACCTGGGAACTGGATCTTTGACCCGTACGGATTTTCTGGCGATTGCAGCTGGTACGACGAGCGGCGTCCTCGTGGGCGCTGCCATGGTGGCAACCCGTTTTGTCATCGCCGAAACTGATCCGGCCTCCCTGGCACTTTTGCGTTACACCATTGGCACCCTTGGATTGATCCCGCCGTATCTCATCCTTCGTCGGGTGAGATTTGAAAGATCAGACTTGTTACCCATTGCCTTGCTCGGGATCGGCCAGTTCGGCATTTTGATCGCTTTGTTGAATTATGGATTGCAGTTCATCAGTTCAGGATTGGGTGCCTTGCTGTTTGCCACATTTCCCATGATGACCATGGTGCTGGCAGCCACCCTGCGCCTGGAAGCCCTTACCCTGACCAAAACTGTCGGTGTTATGCTTTCCATTGTAGGTGTCGGCTTTGCTGTTTCTGACAACATTGATTTGCCAGAGCAAATCGCCGGATTCTGGCCAGGCGTTTTGGCTGTTCTTGGGTCTGCATTGACCGGTGCCATATGCTCGGTCTTTTATCGACCCTATCTTCAGAAATACCCGCCATTGCAGGTCAGTGTATTCGCCATGCTGGCATCTGTTGTTTTTCTGGCATTTCCAGCAGCCGGTGAAGGCTTTTTCAATACGCCACCCTCTTTCACTTTAGCGGGATGGCTGGCCGTTCTTTTCATTGGGCTTGCCTCCAGCCTTGGCTATTACACCTGGCTTTATGCATTAAAACACGCCACCCCTACCCGGGTCGCCCTGTTCCTGTCCCTTGGCCCCGTCGTCGCGACCGCATTCGGATCTACCTTGTTAGGTGAAACGGTATCAGCAGTTTTTCTGATGGGGCTGGCCACCGTTATCGCCGGACTATGGATCGCACATATTGATTCTAATCCAGCTCGATAATCTGTAATATATTGATTTTATTTGATAAACCTGACTGCTCACAGCATTGTGGTTAGCCTACAATTTCCAAATTCGTCTAGACTGCGTCATCGACAGAAAAATCAGGACCTCAAAAATGTTTCGCATTTTCTTATTCTCTATCGCTCTCTGCCTTCCAATTTCAGCACCCACATTTGCTGCAGGAACGGACAGTTCAGAATCAGCAGTAAAGACAACTGAAAGCGATTATGTTCTGGCCGAAAAGGCTGTCAAAGCCAAAGACTTTCGGAATGCCGCAAGGTTGCTGGAAGCCTACCTTATCGGTGACAGCAGTAACGCAAATGCGTGGAATTATCTGGCCTACAGCCACCGCAAGTTAGGTGATCTGAAAAAGGCAGAAGCCGAATACAAAAAGGCTCTGATTCTGAACCCTGACCATACCGGCGCTCACGAATATCTTGGCGAACTTTATGTCGAAACCGGACGGCTCGATCTCGCTGTTCAACTGTTGGGCCGTCTCAAACAGATTTGCGGCGTTGATTGCGAAGAATATGAAGAACTTGAGATCGCCATCAACGATGCCAAAGGCAGCTGATTAAGGCTGAATTAACTTCACCAAATTGATTGGAACCGTTCTCAAGCGACGTTTTCCACTGTACGATCCCCGGACTTTCATTAATGCTCCGGAGCAATTTGTTGAAGAACACCGATCCTGATTTTGCCAGTCGATTACTGGACGTCATCGAAAATGACATTGTGCCCTTAACGCGGGATGGTGTCGAAATTGGCAACAAGGTATTCGGCGCAGCGATCCTGCGAAAATCCGATTTATCCCTGGTCGTCGCAGGTACCAATTTTGAAACCGAAAATCCTTTGTGGCACGGCGAGATGTCGACGCTGAAGTCATTTTACGAAATGCCGGAAGATCAGCGACCAGCAACATCTGACTGTATCTTTCTGACAACTCACGAACCCTGCTCGCTTTGCCTGTCAGCTATCACCTGGACCGGCTTCGATAACTTTTACTATTTCTTTGGCTATGAAGATACGCGAGACGCCTTCAACATTCCCCACGATCTCAAAATTCTACAAGAAGTATTCAAAGTGGATAACGGTGAATACAAGCGTCGAAACGATTTTTGGGAAAGCCATGATCTGATCGCCCTGGCGGGAGATACCGGCGTAACTCAGGTCAGCCGTATCAGGCAAGCTTATGACAAATTGTCCGCCACTTACCAGGCATCAAAGTCGGAAAACTCGATTCCTTTAAGCTAAAGCTGTTCTGCTCTGAACAGGTCCGCTTCTATTCAGGCACTTCACCTGTACGGAACATGGCGCCCAGCTTGGCGTAATGCTGTGCACTCTCCGTGATATAGGCTATTTCCGAATCATCCAGTTTACGCATGAACTTCGCCGGTGAACCTGACCACAACTCGCCAGCCTTTACGACCTTCCGGGGTGTAACCAGTGCTCCGGCTGCGACCATCGCCCCGGTTTCAATGACGGCCCCATCCATTACAGTCGCATTCATGCCGACAAAACAGGCATCCTGAAGCGTACAGCCATGTATCAAGGCCTTGTGCCCGACCATGACATTCGAGCCAATAAAAGTCCCGTGGGTCTTGCGGGTTACGTGAATGACCGAACCGTCCTGAATATTGGTGTCCTTGCCGATACGTATGACCTGAACATCAGCACGCACAACGGAATTGAACCAGATACTGGCCCCTTCCGCGATTTCAACATCACCAACAACGACGGATCCGCGTGCGATCCAGGCTTTTGGGTCGATGACCGGTCGTTTATCGCCAAAGGGGATGATCGTACCGCCGTTCGACAGTTCCGCCATTTCATTCATGATATCGGCCTTACGGAAAGAGAGGCTGTTGCTCCAGCCCTGTTACTTCGTCAAAGCCGAAGGCAATATTCATATTCTGCACAGCTGCGCCTGACGCACCTTTGACAAGATTATCAATGGCAGAAATAACCAATGCCCTGCCCGCCACGCGATCTGCAAAGACATTGATATCGCAAAAGTTAGATCCCCGCACATTGGCCGTTGATGGCCCTACACCTTCGGGTAAAATCCGGACAAACGGTTCGTCTGCATATTTGGCCTCAAGAGCATCGCGTAAATCATCAACGGTTTTACCATCCGTCAACTCTACATAATTTGTCGACAGGATACCTCTGACCATCGGCACCAGGTGAGGTGTAAAGGTTACCGCAATATCCTCTCCACAGGCACGTGAGAGCTCCTGATCGATCTCAGGGCCATGACGGTGGCTACCAATAGCGTAGGCGTTCATGCCTTCCGCAACTTCGCCAAACAGCAGATTTTCCTTCAAGGCCCGACCGGCACCTGAAACTCCTGTTTTGGCGTCAATAATAATACCTGTCTGCCTGATCGCTTTTGCCTCAAGCAATGGCCACAAAGCCAGTATCGCAGATGTCGGGAAACAGCCAGGGCACGCCACCAACTGGGTGGTCTTCATGGCTTCCCGGTTGAATTCAGCCAGACCGTAGACGGCACTATCTTGCAGATGAGGTGCGTAATGCTCATGGCCATACCATTTGGCATAAGTTTCGATGTTTGTCAGACGAAAATCTGCTGATAAATCAATAACTTTTACGTCTTTTCTAATCCCTGCTATCAGATCCTTGCGTTCTTCCACAACAAGCTCATCGACCAGCCCATGACCGGTCTGGTGTAACAATCCGGCGACAATTTCCTGGGTCGTACCATGCGGCAATGCACAAAATACGACATCGACATCCACACCGGCCCATTCAACATCATCAATGCTGATCAGGTCTGGCAGATCAAGCCCGGCCAGATGGGGAAAGACTTCGGACAGGGGCTTGCCAGCCTTGCGATCGGCCGTCAGCACCACGATATCTGCGTTGGGATGACGTGCCAGCAGGCGCACAAGCTCCGCCCCTGTATAGCCACTGGCCCCGAGTATCGCGATTCTGATCTTGTTTTCTGACATTGTTCTGCCGATTCAATAAAGTGTATCAGCCCTCTGATTGCCCCTGTTCGGCGCCATCGTCAAGGCATTATCTGCAATTCAACCGGTATTCCGTCGCTTGATGGTTTACCTGGACAGCCAGTCAGGCATAATTCGACCAACAATTTTCAGGTATAGAGGCAGTTTTTATGATCAGTGCAATCCAGCTAAACGATCTCGGCGACGGCATTACCCAGCTTGTGTTGAACAGGCCGCCTGTTAACGCCATGAGCATCGAAGTCCTGGCTGAGCTTGGTGATACGCTCGACGGACTGGAAGCCGACGATAGTGTAAAGGCGATTGTCGTCAGCAGCGCCCTCGGACTGTTCTCCGCAGGCCTGGACCTGAAGGAAATCAAGGACTTTACAGCCTATGAACAAACCGCCCTGGTTGATGGGCTGAATTCCGCCTTCAATCGCTTCTACGGCTGTAAAAAGCCTGTTGTCGCAGCGATTAATGGCGCAGCTGTGGCTGGCGGGATGTTTTTCGCCCTGGCAGCGGATTATGCGGTTGCTGTTGAAAAGTCGCGCTTTGGACTGACGGAAATCAAGGTTGGCGTCAATTTTCCGGTTGCGCCTTATGAAATCGCGAAGGCAGAATTATCGCCGGGATCATTCAGGCGGGTGTTATTGAGCGGCAGGTTATTCAAGTCCGACGCAGCGCTCGAAATGCAAATCATCGACGAGATCGTAGCTGACGATCAGTTGTTGGAGCGCGCGGTCGCGGTCGCGCGAGAATATGCCGGAAATCCACCTATGGCATATGCCGCCATCAAGCATCAGATCAGGGCGGAGCCTTTAGCTAAAATGCAGTCGGCTGTCGATGATTTAAATGATTCAACACGAGGCGGCTGGTTCACAAGTGAAACCACGGCCGCAATTGACGCCATATTGGCGTCGTCAGCCACCAAAAAATAGGACTGGTAGCAGGCACATGACAGGCGAACCAACAGATATCCCCTTCACGCACCCGGATCGTCAGAGGTATTTCGAAGATTATATCCCTGGCAGTACCCACAATCTGGGATCTGTTGCCGTCGACGAACAGGAAGTCCTGGAATTTGCCCGCCGGTACGATCCACAGTCCATTCATGTCTCAACCGAATTTGCAGAAAATGGACCTTTCAAAGGCCTGATTGCCAGTGGCTGGCATACCGCAAGCTTGATGATGAGCCTTTTTGCGCCAAATTATCTGTCGGATGTTTCCAGCCTGTCTTCTCCTGGCATGGATGAGCTTCGCTGGGTTGCACCGGTTCGTCCAGGCGATATTTTGACCGTAAATGTACTGATTGCCAGCACCCGACGATCATCTTCCAAACCCGACCGCGGCGTGGTCAACACGGATATTTCTGTCATC
>Ga0257122_1001541_pt1 | contig 16073 bp, 6 predicted proteins | sample SI106_120metaG_FD_190146 | JGI IMG/M metagenome (GOLD analysis project Ga0257122, IMG submission 190146) | Marine microbial communities from Saanich Inlet, British Columbia, Canada - SI106_120 | ecosystem: Environmental > Aquatic > Marine > Inlet | place: Canada: British Columbia | collected... | reverse complement strand
CTCGCGGGGGCGCACGAGACCTGCTAGCTCTTCTTGAGTTGGAGCCTGGGCACCGATTTGCACTTGCGCGCCTCGCTTCACTTTTCTTTGATGACGAACAGTTTCAGCGTGCCGAAGCATTGTATCGAAGGTACTTCGACCGCTGCGACGACCGTGACGAAAAATGCGATGCCCTTTTGAAACTCGTGGCGTGTGGCAAGACATTGAACTGTCTCGAACCCGCCGCTGAAGCGTGCCAGCAATTCCTCGACCTTTGGCCGGATGATATTGACGTCTGGGAAATAAGTGTCGGTCTTCAGGAAAAACTTGGGGACCACGAGGCTGCCGTGGCAGCACTCGAAAAATACGCCGCGCTACAGGAAACGCCGGAAATGCAGGCCCAATCCTATGCCCGAGCGGCAAAACTACTTCAGGCCGACGAACCCGACGCTGCAAAGGCGCATCTGGTCAAAGCGCACGACCTGGCGCCCACGGATATCGACATTCTGGGGCAGTTACGAAGCGTGTGCGTAGCGCAAGGGGCTGATGGAGAGGTGCGGCAGGCACTCGATCGATGCCAAGACGATTTATGGGAGGCACTCTCAGATGATGGCCTGAGCGTGGAGACCATTGGGAAGATCATGCAGGTAGCCGAGTGGAGCGAAGACCAGCACAGGCTCTTTACAGCACTTGGCGTGTTGGGTTTCCTGGGGGGCAGCAGCGCATCGGAAGAACAGCTCTATCAGCGTCGCGTTGAGTTGATGCGACTCAAACCTGGTAGGGAGATTCCGGCGGGTCGGGTACACGATGCGCTAACCCTGCCGCCGATATCGTCGGGATTGACTGCCGTCTGGCGCTGTATTTCTTTCGCTATGCCCAAGTTGTTTCCGGACACCGTACCTGGCACACCAGAGATGGCGGGAGTAGAGGCATCGGAAGCTCGACTCATGCGTAATTCGGGGGGGCCAGCGAGTGCGGCCATTCTACAGATAGCGGCGTTGCTCAATGTGGGAGAATTCGATATCTATCTGTCGCGAAATAAACCAGATATCGTTACCGGTATTTGCACTGAAAAGTACCGGGCGTTGGTCGTTGGCCATGCGGTTGTAAGTTCGATGGGAGCGGAACAGCGCTTCCATGCGGGTCGCCATTTGGCGTTGCTTCGCGATGATGCCGCGGCCCTAGCAATTCTTCCGCGGGCGGAAATCGAATCTGTTATTGCGGCCGCTATCCGACTGGCCGCTCCCAAAACGACGATTCCGCAGTGCCGAGATGTTCCAAGTCGGCTCGTCGACCGTTTGGAGCAAGCGTTGTCGCGAAAAAAACGCAAGACTCTGCTGGGTCTAGTTGGGGAACTCGACACCGGTTCGCTGGATATTGGCGGTTGGCTGGACGCCCTACTTTTTGGAGCCAACCGTTCAGGACTACTGGTCTGCGGCGATATTCGCGCTGCTCTTGATTTGGTTGGGGCCGTAGGTGAATCCGAATCGGCACAGGTCAAGCCGTCTCCTGATGACAAGGATTTGGCCGAGTCGGCCCTGCGGCAGCTAAAACAAAATCCGCAGGCCGTCGACTTGATGCGTTTTGCTTTTTCACGAGAGCACGCCGACCTGAGAAGGGCATTGGGCATATGAGTATTATGGTTCTCATCTTCAGAGTTGCGGGAGTAGCGCATTGAGCAAGAAGAAGAACAAGAGGAAGAAGAACAGGAAGGCAAGCAAGCCCGATGCGACTTTCGACAAGGCAAGCAAGCCTGATGCGACTATCGACGAGGCAAGCAAGCCCGATGCGACTTTCGACGAACTCGGTACAGCGGAGGATGGTGATTGGGCTTCGGCTGTCGATGCCTGGGATGACGCGGTTGCCGTGGTGGCCGGAGAACAAGCCGACTCGGCCGAATCTGTCTCTTCGGAGCCTATCGACGATGAGATTGACCCCCTGAGGGTTTTCGACGGCGCTTCCGTTGCCGGCCTCGACGAAGACGCGGGCGAGGCTCTGGGGACGTTGCTGAGTGGACCGGCAATGGCCGGGGAGAAGGGCATCGCCCCGGAGGGCGATAAACGATCGGAAAGTGGCGACGATGCAGGACGAACGAATTCTGAGGATCCGTTTGGTATCGAAGCCGGTTCAGCATCCCTTCTTAGCGATGAGATAGACCAACTATTGGACCACGCGCTTATGGGAGCGGACGATACGACCGTCTTTCCGTTAGATGGGGAAGGGGACGATTCTGCGGCAAACCAGGCTTCTGCCGTGGCCAAAATCGGTCTGCGCAAGGCGCGCGTCAGTCGGCCTGTTGATGGATCCTTGGAACCTCAAATGGATCGCGGCGAAGACGATGCTGCGCGTCCAGAGCCGCCTTCCTTGGCCCTGTTTGATGCAATTGTGCCACCGGCAGGTGAAAGGGAGCGCGGCGATGAAAAGAACGTTGTGGCGGGCGACGTTCTGCCGGAAACATCGACCAAGGAAGTCACCATTGGTCGTGGCGTTTTGTGGGATTTGGAATCCGACCAGCAACCAGACATTACTCTAGAGAGCGTAGATTTGCCCGCCGAACTTCTGGCGATAGACCTGGAAACCACAGATTCCCGGGTGGAGGCTGGCGATGCCATAGACGGTCCCGCGAGCTGGGAGAATATGGGGGCGGCCTTTCTGGCCCAAGCAGAGAGTTCAACGAGTAATTCGCAGGCTGCGGAACTCGCCTGGATCGCCGGCGTAGGCTACGAAAGTTCGGGCGATAGCGATGAAGCGACGGACTGTTATGAAACGGCACTCGGGCACCTTCCCGACTACCTGCCGGCCCTCATGGCGTTGCGACGAATTCATACTCAGCGCGGTCAGAGCGCAGAAGTGTCAACTGTATTGAGACGATTGATCGAAAGGTTGCCGGAAGGAAAACAAGATAGTTTGAAGGCCGTGCTCGCGGAATATCTTTGGCTGTCGGAAAATGAGCGTGAAGCCGCGCAGCACCTCGTAGATGAAATGGAAGCGTCGTCGGCCCAATCTATCAGGCGGCAGTTGATTCGTCTCGACATGGCACCTATGCGCAGTGAAGACGCGACTGATGCGCTTCGGGTTCTCGCCAACCGTACGGCCAATTCGGCGTTAACTCTCGCGTGGGCCCGGGGCGAGGAACTTCGTCAGAATTGGGATGTAGCGCTTAGAGCCTACCAAGATGCCTCTGATCTAGATACGGATTTGGGGGGAGCTTGGGAGGGCGCACTGCGGGTTGCGGAAAAACTTGGGGACCGAGAAGCCGTCGGGCGCGCCCTCGCCGGGAGCGCTGCGGTGTTGGGGCCTTGGGGAGGCCGACGTGAACGTAGACTCGGCAACCTCGCTCGTCACACCGAACTGGAGGGCTTCAGCGCTTTGGACCCTCTGCGTCGGGCTGCTGCGGCTGATGCTGAAGAACCGTTTGCTCTAGAATGTCTGATTGACGAATTCGTCGCTCAGAAAGCGTGGCGAGAAGCAGCGGAGGCTTTACCGAAGCTCAGAGATCTCCTGGACGATGAGATGGAGCGGGCCAGGATCAATGTAGACGCAGCTGATATCTACAGATGGCGACTCGATGATGCCGAGTCGGCTCGAAATTTCTACCGTGAGGCCCTGGAACTGGCAGAAGACTATCGTCCAGCGATCGAGGGCATGAATTGGTGTCAAACCCGATTGGATGACCCTGAAGAACGGCTTTTAGTATTTCAGAAACTCGCCAGCGAACGTAGCGGAAAATTCGCCGCGGCCACAGAACTGGAGTGCGCCCGAATACTCGAACACGACCTCGACCTGTCCGAGGATGCGATCAGCTCGTTGCAGCGCGCAACCAAGAAAGATCCGTCAGGAGTTGCAGCAGTCGACCGACTGTCACGACTAGGAATCTTGGATGTTGTGGTGGAGTCGCTCGAGCGAAGGGCTAGCGCATCGAACGATAGCCAGGCCCTCTATGGGGTCGCCGCGGAATGGTGTGAAGGACCGCTCAGCGATTCCGCTCGTGCTGCACGCGCCTATGAAAAGGCAACAGGCGACCCGATCGCGGACCTCGGACGAATCAGAATATTGCAGACGCTCGGCCAGGAAGACGAACTTCTCGATGAGTTCGGGCGACAAGCCGAACGCGCCGATGACCCGGACATCGCTCGCTGGTGGTGGACCCGCAGAGGATACCAGCAATTCTCGGAAGCGCCGAGCCAGGCCGAATCGAGTTTTCGCCTTGGGCTTCTGAACGCTGACGTAAACTGCGGAGCAACACTGGGCCTTTCCTTGCTCTATGGCAGACAAGGGCGTTTGAACGAACTTCGAGAACTATGGGGCGGGCGGTGTTCGGAAGAATCGACATCACCGCGACAAGAGGCAGTCCATGCGTACAGGCTGGGGAACCTTGACGAGTATCGGTCGTCGTCGGCTGATGCCTGGGAGAACTACAAAGTAGCCCGCGGCTTGAATTCCGATTGGACCTGGTTGGCACAAGCGGAAGAACGCCTGCTCTTGAGCTCCGGTGATCTCGACGCGATCACAGAGATGCTGCGGAATCAAGGTGAGAGCGAACTCCCGAGCGCCAAGAGGCTGGCGTTGCTCTTCTTCCTTTGGCAAGCACAACGGCAACAGAGTACGGCTCTCGGTGACAATGAAGAGCGTTTTGCTGAAGGACTGAGCGAGCACATCTTTTCGCTTTCAAATAGTTTCTATGGACACATTCAAAAGTCGCTTGAATCCGCCAACACTTGGATCGGGACGGCCGGGAAAACCAACGCCGAATCCCTCATCGGGGGATTTGCCCTGGAATTTGCTTTCCAAAAGGGGGATTTTCAGCAGGTCACAGTGGAATGCGAACGTCTGCTGAAAGAAGACGATCACGAATCGTCGTGGTGGCCTCTATTCCTCGCTCGCGGAAAGCTCGGCACTGGAGTTGGTCTTGCCGATTCTCTCATTGCATTGGCCGAACGAGACGGGGCCACAATGGCTTCACCACTATTTAAGGCAGCTGGACGTATCTACGAGCGGGAAAATGACAACGATAGCGCCGCAAAAGCCTACCGTGCGGCGCTATCGCATGGCGTTTACGTTGGACACGGTCTCCGTTTTCTTATCGATCACGCCACTGCGAATGGCGAAACAGACGAACTCGCTCAGCTCTATCGCCGTTTGGCTTTGGCCTGCGAAAGCGAACGTGACGCTTCGATCTTCTGGACCCGTACAGGAGAGCTTTCGTCCGACGAGGACGCCTACCAAACCGCCATTACCGCATTTGATGGCCAACTAGCAGCGGTCATACGTATGCATGATGAGGCGATTCTAGCTGAGCGCTGGCGCACATTGCATACTGCGGCTGAAGCGGGTGCTCGAGCATGTCGGCGACCTGAAAATCGCCAGCACTTCTTGCGGTTGGCTGCCAGAGTGGCCGAAGAAAAACTGAATGACCCCAACCAAGCGATCGAAGGGTTGAGACGGCTACAGCAATCGCACATACTCGAGCATCATGATTTCGCCCGACTCTCTCGGCTGCTTGATGCCGAAGGCCGGTTCGAAGAGCTCGCAACGGTACTGGAATCCCGGCTCGAAGGCCGGGTTCGAAACGCCGAACGGCGAGCCCTGCATTTGGAGTTAGCTGCAGTATACCAGGACAAAGTAGATGCGCCTGGAAAGGCGAAGAAACACCTTCGTGCTGTGCTAGCATCCGATTCGGACGATGTTGCCGGTTGGGCGCGACTTAGCTTGCTCTACGAAGCAGATGAGGAGTGGGCCGAGGCAGCGGATGCCATCATCCGTCAGGCGCAACAGGAGAGCGACGCGTCGGTGCTGGGAGGTCTCTTTTGGAGACTTGGCATTATCTATCAGGAACGCACACCGGACCTCAAACGTGCGGTAGCCAGTTTCAACAAAGTGCTGATTCTTGATCCCGACCATCAGGATGCACTGGCGCGTATCAGTCGATTGTTCATATTGGACCATGATTATGAGCAAGCGCTGAGCACCACCGCGCAGCTTTTCGAACTGGAGGAGGATCCTCATAAGAAGATCGAGCACCTGTTGAGAATGGCAAAGATCCACGAAGAAGGATTCAAGGATCCGCAGCAAGCCGCATTGACCTACAAACGAGCCATGGAGCTTGCTCCCAATAGCCTACCGGTCATCGAGGGTCTCGCTGACTATTTTGCCCGACAGAACGATCAACGCAGTCTCATCGTACATCTGGATGGGGCCATCAATGCAATGCACAAGCGCCTTGAAAAGGACGCCTTCGACACCATCGCGCTGGAAACTCTATTTCGATTGTTCGGAAAGCGGGGCTTATCGGAAGGTCAACGAAGCGCCGCGCAAATTCTGGAACTCCTCGGGGAATTGGACGGCGATGTCAGAAAATTCCTCAAGACCAATCGTGCAGACGAAACCAATATCCTAGTCGATGATGCTGTGGTGGATGAATACGTTCACCACAGGAGTATTCCGGGAGGGTTTAGGCAGGTCTTTCAACTCCTGGCAGGACCGTTGCGCAAGCTCTATCCCACGAGTCTCCGCCAACTCGAACTGAGTCGGAACGACCGGATCACAAGTGGCAAGATCATGGCCATCGCAGAGTCTGTGGCTGGGAGCCTTGGGGCGGGGCAGTTTGAACTCTACCAGAGCAAGCGAGATGTCACGCGGTTATCTGTAGAGAATACTTCGCCGCCAACAATCATCATTGGCAGTGATTTGCTCAAACACGCAGGGGACTCTGAGCTTCGTTTCATGTTCGGCAGGGCTGGCTGGTTGATTCGCAGCGCGATGGTGCTTCCCGCATGCATGGATGCAAAGTCGCTGCTTCTCCTCGTCGCCGGAATCATCAGGCAATATGCGGACGATTTCGCGCCGGCAGATTGTGACTTGGAAGACCTCAAGCGAACGACCAAGGAACTCCGTTCATCGCGTGTCATTCCCAAGAAACTCAAACAGGAACTTATGCCCTACGTGCTGGAATGTGCGGGGTCCGACGTTGATTTAGCGGCGTTGGGGGCGACGATTACGCACTCGGCAAATCGGGCGGGGCTGCTCTTCGCCGATTCCCTCCCAGCGGCACTGTCTGTGCTCGCATTAAACGGGCGGGCAGCACCATCGGCGAAGCCGACGGATGGGGCTAAACTACTGCAATCACGGGGAAACCCCCAGGTCGAAGAAATGATGCGTTTCGCGCTATCCGAGGACCATTTCCAGTTGAGGCGCCTCGTGCGCAAGTAACCATAGCCAATGGTTCTGTTTTTTCTCGTAGTTGTAGGCAGTTATGGCGCCGTGACTTCGGTGTCGCAGATGGCTTCAACAGTGACCGGGATCGGAGGGGCCAGCGGCCAAGGCGGGCAGTGATTCCCGTAGGTTAAGGGCTTCATCCTGCGGCATGTGTTTTGCTTCAACAGATAGCGTATGTTGTTAGCATGCTCGAGGCGGGTGACTTCTTTTGGCCAATTGGGTAGCAAATATAGCGTGATGACGGGAAACGGAACGACAATATCTATACGAGTTCTCGCAATAGCGACGCTCTTCTTAGCGGTTGCGTGTAGCAATCAACCGCCAGAGTTACGCCCATTGAGCGACCTTACCGGCCATGTCGGCTCCCGGCTAGACGTCGAACTGTTGGCCTACGATGCGGACGCCAGTAGTTTGGAATTCAACTATCGCATACCGGGAAAAGATATCAGCAGCCGGGCCACACTTGCGGAATACGGCAGCAGGGCCATTTTCAGCTGGACGCCCATCGCCGACGATGTGGGTCAGCACCAAGTGGATTTCGCCGTTAGCGATGGCACTTGGATCGACGTTGAATCGGTCATCGTCACTATTCGGGCGAATACGAGCGACGACAATGCGCCGCGGTTTGTGCGGCCACTAGGGGAAGGGGCCACTCTCGACCTCTCGCAGGATTCGTGCATCACAGTAGATATTGAAGTTGTCGATCCGGATAGCCCGGTTGTGGATATCTACCAGTCGCCCAAAATCCCCCTATCGAGTATTGAAGAGGCCGGCAATAGCCTGTCCGCGTTCTTTCACTGGTGCCCGAGCCCTGAGCAGAAACTTGAAAAATCAAAGACGCTGACCCTAATCGCAGACGACCACGATAATCCTCCAGTATACAAGACATTCACTATTCTCCTTCGTGAGGAATTGCTGACGAGCTGCCCGGGCGCTGAACCCAAGATCGAACACGTCAAACCGGCCGACTCATCTTCACTAGACAATATCGTGATTACCGCGGCGGTTAGCGATGCAGAGGGTTTGGCCGGCGATCCCGTGGTGTACTACGTCGCTGGACAAAAGCCGACCGATCCGCCCGACGGGATGGCGCCATTGACCATGCAACAGTCGGGAAGCAACTATACGGCGACCATTCCAAATCCAGCGGTGGACATTTCCCCGGGAGATTCGATAAAGCTCTACTACATCATTGTTGCCGAAGATGACGACGATCCCACAGGGAAATGCGATCATCGAAAGGTACATCCGGAAACGGGTGCGCATGAAATCACGATTACGCGACCGGCCGTGGCGGATTGCCAGACGAGCAAAGACTGCACCGACGGAAAAATTTGCAGCGGCACGGCCTGCGTTTCGGGGCAGTGCAATCCCAGTGACGACAATGGCGACCATCTCTACTATGAGCAGAGTACCTGTCCAACGGACCACTTCTGTCCGGGAAATGGTCCCGCCGTATCTCCTGGCCATTGCGCGTTGAACTGCGCGTACGATTCAGACTGCGGCCAGGGAACGGTTTGCAAGGTTTACGACACGAAACGGGGCTGTGGCATCGAGGGAGCCAAAGGCATCGGTGCTTCGTGTGGTGCCAATTCCGGCGACTGTATGGGCAAAGCGATGTGTTTGCCCTGGACCGGAGGCTACTGCAGCATTTCCGATTGCAGCAGTTCAAATATTCTCAGTGGCCCGTGCCCCACGGGTTCGGTTTGCTACCCCATGGCAGACGACCGGTTCAGTACATTTGGCAAACATTGGATCTGTGTACAAAGCTGCAGCGACAACTCTGATTGCCGCAGCAGTGAAGGCTATTCCTGCAAATCCATCGAAGACGATACATATACGGTGACGAATGTTTGCCTGCCCTAGCTATCGTTCCGCCGTCTTCATTTCCGCTTTGCTCGCCGGCAGCTGTGTGGGCAGTGCTCAAAAGAGTGCACCGCGTAAACCGGCTCCGGTTACGGTGGAGCGGATATCGCCCGCTGTCTTGCTTCCAGGTTCGGTTGTTCGGATAGATGGCTTGAACCTGGTGGACACCGCGGACCATGTGCTCATTTTGAAGGGCGATATTGTTTCAGCCGAAGGTGCGACCGCCACCTTGGACTATCGTCGTCCGTTATCGACAGGGGATGGCCTTGGACAGTTGAATGCCGACGACGTGCTATTGTCCTTTGACGGCATGTTTGCGGGTACAGCGACCGTTGAATCCACCAATAGTTGGGGGACGACCTACGGGCCTGAAGGGACCTTTCAGTTGGAATTTGCCCACAGTCTGAAACCCGTCTTACGTGCGGCGGGTACGGGGCTGGTCTACGTAAATTCACAGGTGCAATTGGACGCGGAAAATCTTCTCTACGATACAGCGGAGGGTGCCACCGTTGCGAAACTCGATGGTTGCTTTATGCCCGCCGACGTCGCTGGTGATTGCGCTACCAATGGAACGCAAATCTCTGTGCAGCAGGTGGTGATCACGGAGTCCAATAGTGGCCGCAAGCGCGGGAACTTTCTCTTCGCTCCCAAGCTGATGGGTGTGAAGCCCGGCCACTTTGACGGCGAATTGCAGTTGATCAACGTGCATGGCGATGACGCACAAACCTTCAGCGATACGAGTTCGGTGTCGTTCGATCTGATCAGCAGCCAAATGACAGGGCTCGACCAAACGAGCGTGTCTTGGGGACAGTATCTCGACATTCGCGGAAAGGGTTTCGCCGGTGCGACCGGCGGCGCGCAAATGTCGATTCGTTTTGAAGGGAACTTCACGGATGCGGCGACCAACAAAACGCGACAAGTCACATTTGAAATGGTGCCCCAGTATGTCGACAACTCACACACGCGGTATGTCATAGACGACAAATTCGGACTCGGGTCTGTCGTTCAGGTTAGGCGTGAAACCGGATTGCTCAGCGGCACGTTCACGCCGCTAGTCGATTGGCAGGGCGAAACGGTTGTCGGCCAATCGATGGTGACGAATCTTTACGTGGCGGGCGTCAAACAGGTCATCCTGATTCGTTTTACCGAAGGATGGCGGGATAGTTTGCGCACGTTTGGCCTCCAGGCGGCCGATGCCTTTGTTCAAGCTCGCATCGTAGCGGCGGTCCAAGAGACATTCGAAGGGTTGAATATCGATATTAGACAGACCGAGGTTACGGATTTTGCCCTCTACTCGCGGGTCGACGTGTCGGGAAAAGATCCAAACGGTCGCGATATGCTGGGCTACGACAACACGCCCGGAAAGGACGTGGGGAACGAACGCCTTCACGACTGGATCGGGGGCGTCAACGCGCTTACCCAACAAGACGGCTACGATGGTTATGGCGGCATTTTTGTAGAATCCTTGCTCTCGTTTTCTGAGGACCCGCCAGGCACCATGAAAAAGAACCCCCTGCACGACCCGCTATTTGATCAGGTATTCGACCACTTTCGCCACGACAAAGGCAACGAGCTAACGTCAGCGGAGGTATTGTCCATGCCTGTACTCGAAGGAACTGCGCTATGTCCTGCACAGAGCAGAGCAATGCAAGCCGCTTGCGCTGTCCATATCTTGGGCAATTTGGTGGGGCATACCCTTGCACACGAGGTGGGTCACTCTCTGGGATTGGCGGAACCCTTCGGTTCGAGAACCCTCTTTCATCCCATTGGTAATGTCGCCAACCGCCTGATGGATGGCGGGGGCTATCGTCCGTTCGCGGAACGGGCACGACTTCAGGGGCAAGGCCCATCCGTGTTTTGCGACGAGGCGTTTAGCTATCTGCAGCAGATTCTGCCTACGGGCAAAGCCGACCAACTGCTAGGAACCCGTCCCACCTGCGACTAACACCCACAACCAAAAAATCACAACCGATCCCCCACAACCGATAGCCGATCTCCCAAAACCGCTCGCAGGCAATATGGAGGATACTGGCCAGTCTTGTTGCCGCCTCCCTGTATTTTTCCGCTGGTCGCATACGCATATTCAACAACTTACCCTCCCGAATCCCTGGCATGAACCATGCAGTGTAAATAGTTACAGGGAGATACTACTCCCTCTGACCTACAGAGCATCAGCGTTGACCGGGCAGCGAGCATTTCCGCAACCCACCCAACGCTTCTTCGAGAGGCCGACCCCTGCCAACGTGGGGGTCGGCGTTTTCCATTCTGGCCATTAATCTTTGATTCCGTTGAGACTGAGCCTGCGAAAGCATCATTCCGAAGGAATGATGCGATGTCGAAACGCCGCCCCGCAGCGGGGGTGCCGAAGTGACAGCGCGGTCCTTTTCCGTCTTTTTTGCTGACCCGCGCCGGGATGACCGCTAGGTTGCGCCCATGCAACGGCACCACCGAATTCTCTATCCCATCTTGGACCTCTGCCTGGCACTGGCCTACGTCTATATCTTCTTCATTCTGATCCCGAGTCGCTCAGCGGCGTTCAGCGTCGCTGCTGGAGCATTCGTTGTATTGACGCTCGCCAGCGGCGCCGGCATCGCGTTGGGCGGGAAATGGGGTAGGCGGATCACTGTAGTATCAGCCTGCGGGCGTATCCTTGGTTGCCTCTCCTTTATCGGTCTGTTACTCGCATCTGCTGCCTACTTGCATGGCATATATGGGGCCGTAGGAACCCTAGGCGCCGCACTCTCTATGGTTGTCGCCGCGCTCAGCATTCAATTTGTGGGTCTCGTCCCGTTCTTCGAACTACTGCTCATGCGCAAGACCAGAGCGTAACGCCCGCATGGATTTCGTACGCAACAGTCGCTTCTTTGCTATCCCTGCGTTGGTCGGATTGTTCATGCTCGCCGCGTACTGGGGCATTGTCGCTCACTATCGCTTGGCCATTTCCCCTGGCATTGACCAAGCCCAAGCCAAGGCGTTCATCTCCACGGTTAAGCATTCACTGGGTCTAGCCGAGGTGGCGCCTACGACAATCGCAACCCGCAGTCCATTGATGGGACCAACGTGGTTGACCCTCTATGCGCGTGGCAAGTTGTTGTTGCGGCTACGGTCCAGTCTTCCGACATTCGAGGCGGCCTCCGCTGACATACTCTCTCAGCTCAATTCCCAGACCATGCTGAGAAGATTGCCTCTCGCATTGCGTAAGGAATTGAGGATAAAGCTAGACCTAATGACGGGCCGAGGGCCTGTTCTCTCTAGTATTCCTCTCGCTTTTTCATTGTCCCTCGTCGACGGAATCGATGGGTTGGGAGCAGAAATCGACGGTCGAGAAGAGCACCTCCTTCCCGACGACCTTTTTCGCGAACAGCTGCTTGGACGATTTCAGCCCATGGCGTCCATCCCGGATTTCCACATCGGTGTGGATATCGTCCGCGGTGCGGAGCTTCTGCAACAAAAGCTAAATGCACCGCCCTCTAAGGCTTTGAGCTACTTTCGATTCCGCACCCAATCTTGGGTGGACGACCCGCAATCCGCAGGTGAAGCCCTGCCCGTGGTTCGCCTTCGCGTACCAATGAAGACGGTTACGCGAACCGACGTGCGACGTGCAGTAATCAGTGGCGCCGATTTTGTTTTAGCGCAAATGCGCCCCGACGGCCGCTTCACCTACCGGTATTTCCCGCTGAATGACGAGAAAGATCTGCGCAACTATAACTTCGCACGTCACGCGGGCACTACGTGGTTTTTGGCGGTCACATTCAAGCGACTAAGAATGGAACGCCATCGTAACGCCGCTGCCAAAGCCGTAGCATATCTAGCAAACGAAACGCTGCCACCTGGCTGCAATTTGCCTCAACGTGCATGTGTTGGCGGACATCGCTATTCGGATGTGGGGACTACCGCTTTGGCGCTTGTAGCCATTGCCGAATATCATCAGATCAGCAGAAATGAACGATACCTCAAACTGGCGCGCCGCCTGGCGGAGCACATCCTTTGGATGCAAAAGGAAAATGGCGATTTTTGCCATCACTATTTCCCCGACAAGAAGCAGAAAAAATGCGATGCGCCGTTGCTCTATGCTTCCGGCGAAGCGGTGCTCGCCCTGGCCAAATACCACGCAATCTCCGGTGACAAACGACTTCTCGAGCCAATGGAAAAGGGTCTGGATTTTCTAACAAAGACAAAATACGACCACCTTGTAGGACAGTTCTTCATCTCCGAGGACCATTGGACATGCATCGCAGCTGAGGCAGCCATTCCTGCGGTTTCGAAACTACAATACGCTAAATTTTGCGGAGAGTTTGTTCGCTTCGGATTGCGCGCTCAAATTGAAGACGACGATGTTCAAAGCGATCTCGCTGGCACGTTCAATGTGGCGCCGTTCATTGCGCCGAACAATGCACCGCCGGGGAGCAGAACAGAGGCCAATGTCGCAACGTATCATGTGCAAAAGCATCATGGGCTCCCAACTACTGAAACCGAAGAGAGCATTCTCGCCGCCGTTCGCTATCTCGTCGATCAAATGATTCGCCCCGTGAATACCTACCTATTCGCCAAACCCAAAGTGTCCGTCGGTGCGATGATGGAAACGCCCGTCAGACCCGTGGTCCGCGTAGACTATGTGCAACATGCGGCCGCGGCGCTAGTCATTGCCTTGCCATTGATTCCCCAGCAGTCATCGTCCACGCCCTAACGGTCAGGAACCCAAAGGTCGGCTGGTGACATCGCCACATAGGGAGGAATATTGCGCAGGGCAATCTGGCCATGGACGCCATTGAACCGCCAGATTGCATCATGAAAGTCGCGATGCTCGCCGTCTACATCGAATGCGATGGGCGCTTCAAAATGGGTCGCTACGCCGTTCCAGGTCAAAGGCACATCAATCCAGCTAGCCGATGCAGCATCGTAAGCTTGGATATTTCCCACGTCGCGTTCGTTCGAATAGTAGCCCAGTACTGCCTTGAGTTCGGCATTGGCTGGCACGTAGAAGTATCCAGTCCACGTAACACCGAAATGAGGGGTAGCGGCTGCGGACATTTCGGTAGCCGCTCCAAAGGTGCCGTCTTGGATCCACCTAAGGCGGTGAGAAAGACCTGTACTCCGTTGGCCCCGCCGAACTTGGAACAGGTACGTTCCTTCGGAAAGCAACCGGCCACAACGCACCGCGATGGGTGGTGGTTCCACGTCATGGGTTCGACCTGCGGTGCAGCCAGCGTGAGCCGCCGCTCCTTCAAACGTTATCGAATCGCCTGCAAAACGAGCGCGCCAGGTTCGTCCATCCGCGATAACTTTCGCGCTACAAACCTCGGTCCCTGACGTGCTAAGCAGAACCAGTTCGATATGCCCCACCTCGCGCGCTTTGTATTGCTCGGGAGATGTGTGGTAGGGACCGGTTTTTACCGCACAGAAGTCCAACTCAAATTGTGGTGCCGAGCCACTTGTATTGATAATCCATTGGGTTTCGTCGGAATGGTCGTACGCCACTTGTTCGGCAACATCTTCCAGGGACCCACCACCCGGAGCAGCCCGGCTTGGAAGTCCGTATTGAGCGTCTGGAACGGCCTTGAAAACGGGAAGCGCACGGCGCCACAGGCCCGCCCTAAAATCGGGTGCAGTGTAGGGGCCGGGGGCTCCGAAAAACGTCTCTACCTGGCCGTCTGTGCGGTGTTGCCAGAGTTCCCCCGTCGCTGCTTCGAATTCTGAAACGACCTCATAGTGGCCACATCCCAGAAGCGCACCAAGGTCTTCTATCCGTGGAACGATATGACGATTACGTGCACGGTGGAGGTGTACATACACCGCTCGAACCGCGTCGACGTTGGCCGCCGGACACGGGCTATCAGAAGCGGGCTCCCTTTCGTTCTTGGCACGCCAGTGAAGGTCCAGATATCGAACGTACGCCTGCAAATCGTCTACTCGCAATTGCGCGCCGGGGTTACTGGTCGTGCGGCGGGCCGCGATCAACGTAGCGTACAAACGACCGATGAGATGTGGAGACGGGGCGTGACGTGGAGATGACGCTCCTAGATTCAATAGACGGTAGTATTCGCGCACGGCCGACTGGGCTCCGGGAAAAGCCCGGTCAATAAAGGCTCGTGGGGCCAAAGGCGAGTAGGGGGATTGAACCGAATTCGCGAGTGACCACATGCCCAGACCGATACTCCCCCATTCCGTACCCACACCGTCCAAGGCCAATGCTCTCAAGCCAAGATCTTTGTGATAGTGCATGAGGCGGTTGCGAACATAGGAAAGGTCGGAAATGGGAGCACCGGGAAGCCCAGCGCGACGGTTGTTTTCAAAACCCCTTCCCCAATAGGACAGTGCTGCGATTTCAGGAACCGCGCCGTCTCTGCCGCTCGCTTTCCACCCTGCGACCACTTGGTCGAAATAGAGCCCGCCCATTACATATCCGTCGGCCGCAACAACCAACACATTCTCGCTAACCGACTCTGTTGTGGGCGGCGGACTCGTGAAGTGATAGGCGTACATCGCAACGCGGTCGACATCGCCGTATGAACCCGGGTTGGCTTTGATATCGGCCGCTACGGCGTTGGCGAGCCAGAGATTTCGATCACTTGGGGATTCATCGTCGATCCACGAGCTCGTCAAACACTGGGACTCCGCATCATACCAATCGGCACCATCCGTGGCCGATATGGAAACGGTATCCAATTGCGAATCCGTCGCCCATTCCCAGCCGAAGGGAGTAGCGGCCCGATGCCTCGCAAAGGCGATTGCCGCATCGACCACACTATGGACGCCGTCGCTATAGCCGACGCAGAATTTGTCGTTTCCGGGCGCCGCGGCAGACGACCGCGTGATGGCCTCCGGTGTTGCGTCAAACCAGTCACTCAGAGTGTCGAACGTGCCGGCGAATGACTCGGAACTCGCTTTAATGCTCCCCCACACGTGTTTTGCATCTAGCCCGGTGTAGTGCATTCCGTTCTTGTGCAACCAAGCAATATGATCGCGTTTGTACGCATTTTCATAGTCGATACCATCAACCGCAAAAGAAAGCT
>Ga0257122_1001540_pt1 | contig 16073 bp, 7 predicted proteins | sample SI106_120metaG_FD_190146 | JGI IMG/M metagenome (GOLD analysis project Ga0257122, IMG submission 190146) | Marine microbial communities from Saanich Inlet, British Columbia, Canada - SI106_120 | ecosystem: Environmental > Aquatic > Marine > Inlet | place: Canada: British Columbia | collected... | reverse complement strand
TATCTTGAACCATTTTAATTGTTCCATCGTACTGCATAATAGGTGTATTTAACCCAAGACATTTACCGAATCCGCACGGAAGTTCGAGTATGCCTCCATTTCCATTGATTAAAGACCCATTGCATATAGGTGTATTTATATGATTCATGTAAACCCGAATCATTTGTTCTTGATTTTCCCTAACTGTTTTGGTAAATTCAACATTGATATTGTCACCTTCATCCAATTCTGACTTGTCCGGTAGACCATATCGGTTAATTCCATAAAATCTAGGTAAATAAAATTTATTTGTGTTTTCGCGAAATACATGAAACGCACCCATATCCGTATTTTGAGTAGCCCCAAATACAAAGGGTTTTACATATAGTTCTTTACGTAAAATGTCCTCGTCTGCCTTTGTGATCGTGGATTTGGGTATGGTATATCCTTTTTTTCCAAGATAAGACGCATTTCTTATAGTTTCTTTATACTCGTCTGTTAATTGAAATTCGGGCTGTTTTGGTGTTGGATTGGTTTTTCGTCTATATTGTTGTCTAAATCCACGCATACTATTGATGTTATTTACACATAACTTTAGGATATTTCAATTTTGTAATATAGTGCTGGGAATAAACGGGTGAAAAATATAATACTATTCTATAATATACTAAAATGAAGTTTCAATCTCTAATGAATTCTCTTTCCAATGTCGAAACCGGATTGATTGTTGTGTTTATTTTCTATTTAGCAATGCCTATTCAACTTCCCGATGTATTATCAAATATGGTCGAATCATCACTCGGTACAGTCGCTATTTTCGGACTATCAATATACCTATTTTTTAACGCAAATCCTCTGGTTGCTGTATTATTTGTCATGGTTGCGTACGAATTATTTCACAGATGTTGTAACGCAACTGGAAAAGTCGCAATGCTTAAGTATACACCTACACAAGCAAGAAAAGATAATAAAATGAAATCGATGAACCCTACGGCAAGTGTATCGTTGGAAGAGCAAATCGTGGATGAACTGGCTCCAATTGGAAAGAGCGATATTAGCGTTTTTACATCATCCACATTTAAACCAGTTTCTGAAAATACCGGAAGTGCATCAATATATTAAGCACATCGCTATTTTGAAAATATAATTATTATTATTATTATATTTTCCTATGACATTTCTTGCTTCAGTTTAGATACTTGTTTGGCAAATTCGATTATATAGACTAATGGTGTCACTATTAGACTACTTAACCATACCCCTTGACCTAAGTCTGTTACTATACCAATCGCACGCATAATCAAGACGATTAATGTTGCAACTACCAAGGCCGCTATAACTTTCACGCCATGTGCAATCAAAAATACTACGATTATGGATATTGTCGCGCCGTAATCGCTTACATCCATTGGTTCTAAGTCAGGAGTTGTGGATTCTTTATCTTTATCATCGGGGTATTCAGTGACGATTGGTTGTGTATCCTCGCTTGGAGAAGAAGTTGTCATAAATTCAGATTGTTGTTTTTTTAGTTGTATCAATCCAAATGACAGTAAGTAAAATACAGCAATAAATAAAGCACTTGATCTCCCATATGTATGTAAAGATGGATCTAGACCGATTAATGTAATAATAATCCCAATAAATATCAAAGATATCGTGATATCGGCACTGCGAATACGCGTAAGTGCCCCAAATGTTGCTCCATTTTTTTGTGTTAAATGCTCGTCTTTAATTAAATTAACTGGATCAATCACCATACCTTTATAACCTAATGGTACTAGGGCGTAGCAAATAACCAATGCTATTAAAAACATGCCATAATTAACAGTGGTCTTCATTAATTGGCTTTCTTGTTCCTCTTTCATCATTTTACTGTTGATTGGAACGTTATATGTGGTTATTTCATCTTCACCCACACCAGTAGGATTACAATCAATCCATATATTCTCATTATCGGGTACAGATATATTATCTGCTGGAACCATTGTAGTTGTGTTCTCATTCAGATTTTGCGCGCCTTCCTTGTATCCGTTAAATGATTCTACATTAGATGGATTAGATGGATTGTATGGATTTATTTGAAATAGGGTTGTTTGGTCAGCATATTTCAGAATCTTTGATTTTGATTCAGTATTAACTATAATAGGTTTGGTAAAAACACACACTTTATTTATCTTGTTATTAGTATTAGTATTACTATCATATATGATACAATCACTAGATATTGGCAGTACATTATCTAAAGTAATATCCATATTTGTAACTTCTTGCTCCGGTAAAAGAAGCATCTTATCTAGATCGGTTCCATCTGTCCGCATTGATGAAGTCGATTCTAGTAAGTAACATGTATATGCTTTGCCTACATTTGTTAAATTCTTATGTTCTATTATCATTTCTCCAATTATATTTTCATTGTCAGTAGTAATTTTATCAATATTGAAATGGAGCAATCTATTTATATAGATGTTTTCGTGGATATATTCATTTCTATTCGAATTTAATGTTATAATTAAATTGCTATCAGATGAATTATTAGGAAATGGAACTGTAAAAGCACCTTTCTTATCGATCGGACTGGAAACTTCATTTTTATTTATGGTTGTTCGTGGATAAGAAGTAATGATTTTGCTACTATAGTTTATATTCTTATCGGGATACAAAACTTGCATCTTACACTATATATAATTTATATAGTTTAATTTACGAGAATCATCTAAAGGTTAGGAATGTATTGAAATAAATTGTTCTCGTACATAGTTACTTTGAATGTATCATTATATCCTTCTACGAAAATAACATCACTATTATTTATGTCATCGCATCCATACTCACCCGTGCAACTTTTTCCATTTACACTTACGGGCAATTTCGTATTTAGGTTTCCATTGTTAGCAATTGTATAAAATTGCCATTTGTCTCGTCCAGACATAATGCGTCGACCCATCAGGGGTAATATATCATTTTCACCACTATTTCCCATTCGAGTTAATATACCAACTTGCTGATACGTACTATTAACCGCACGCGTTTGGATATTCACTGGTATGCCGGCTACTGGTGGAACACCACGAATATCGATCGTATTACGCGGATAGTATATATCACGTTTTGTTAATGGCGGAGCATATGGATCATTTATCGTATCATTTCGATCAGAAACCGGCATCAGTGCATGATGAATAGGCATATTTATATTTGTTGTTTTCATATTAATTCGTTTTTTATCTTCCCATAAACGATAATAAAAAGCAATTCCGAGCCCTATAAACACGATTATTATAAATAACAATGTTACATTCTCTATACATATGACTCCGGGGACACATTTTTTTGCCATACTTTTATATATTGATATGATATTATTTTACAATATTGGATAAGTAAACGAATAATGTCTAAATTTGAAATTATGTATCATATTGCACTATTACTATGATACATACATTGTGGCAAATTTATTACATGTCGAATGACCCTACAATCGTCGAGAACCCACCACCTATCTTTTTTAAACCATTGGTGAGATATGGTATAATTGGATTTGCTACCAATTTGGAAAAGTGGGATGTATTTCGTGTAATTGCTACTGGTTTTAATCGTTTACAACTAAAACATCTATCGCGAACTGATTTCGAAAAGTATATTATATGAGGCCCACCTGCGTCTACTGAATATTTATCTATTGCATCCAGACCATACCACAGATTGGTCTCCATCCATGTCCCTAGTTTCGCATTACCACTGCCGAAATCCAATATAATAAAAAATAACCACGGAAGCAGATATAAAATCATTCCAATAAATTGCAAGATATAATACCCTATACATGATGTAAAATTGCTTAACAATTGAATAAAACATATAAAATTACTTATGCTAAATACAAATAACGCAATAATAACACGTGTAATACCCCATGCACCCACGGCTATACCCGCTGGTCCTTGCCACATTTCTTGACCAACGCCTTCTAATATTTTCAACAGACCTTTTCCGACATTAACAATTAATTTAAATACTCCGAATACTATTTTTATCGGTTTAAATAAGAATCCGAACATTGTGAATATATATATTCGCAATATATTAGTTAAGTGCAGACACATTATTTCTTAACTTGCTGATAATTTTCGTATTTTTCTACGAAAGAATGAGTTTTGCCAATAATAGCGTCCATATTATCTAATCCGGCCTTAAGTTCTTGTTGAAGACCCGGAAATTCCTCTTTTAATGCAGTTAACATTTGTTTCATTTCTGGGTTTGTAGTCTCGCTGGCTTCATTCTTTGTAATTACGGGTGGTTCTGCGGCTTCTGTTGCGATTGAGTCGTGCGTTGATGTCGGTTCTGCTTCTGCTGTTGATGTCGGTTCTGCTTTTGCTTTTGCTTTTGCTTTTGCTTCTTCCGTTGGTTCTGTCTTTTTGGGTGTAGCCTTACCAGCACCTTCTTTCATTCCTTCGATTCCAGCGCGATTTAATCCCGTATTCAAAATGTTTGTTACGGTTAATGCTACACATAGTATTACAATCATGTTTTTACTAAAGAATGCTGTTACAAATCCAAGTAAACCCATAAATACAATTGATGTGATGTCGCTGGAATTAACATAAATCACGATTTGAACCAATGTCATGAATAAAAATAAGTAGAGAACTAGTTGATTTTGAAGTATAGGATTGAAATTGTACTTCATCTTTGTCATTTTTCCGATGTTAGGTAATTTGAATGTCATTTATAAATTATATGCCGAAATTAAAATATGCTAATTGGTTTCCTAAATTTCGTCCATGGTAGTCTCATCTATATCGTCTAACTCATATGTCGCTGGTATATCTCCGCCATAAATATCTAACACCTCTTTTACGACTTCTTCGCGTTGAATATCATTCCTTTGAAATTCTATACTGCTTATACTGGACGAACGCTTTCCTTTGAATTTATCTAAAAAGTCATCTAGACCATTTATTTGGTCGGGTTTATCATATTGCTCTAGATCACCAGTTATTACTAGACGACTGTTTTCACCTAAACGTGTCATAAGCATTTTCATCTGTGAAATTGACGAATTCTGCATTTCATCTGCGACAATCCATGAATTTTTGAATGTTCGACCGCGCATATACCCAAGTGGTGCGATTTCTATAATTTTGTCTTCCATTAACGAAGTAACCTCTTTTGGTGTCATAAAATTATACAATACATCATAGATTGGTCTTACCCACGGTGCCATTTTATCCTCTAATGTACCTGGTAAATAACCTAAATCTTCATCTACTGAAACTGACGGACGAGTAAATATCAGTTTTTCATATTTCCCCAATAAAAAATTCTTGACTCCCCACTCGGTCGCAAATAGAGTTTTACCAGTTCCAGCGGGACCAGTAGCAACTACGATCTTTTTATTTTTGTTTCTTAATTGACTGTGATAATACTCTTGGCTATTATTTTTCGGAGATGTAAATTTAGATTCAAATTGTTTCTTTTCATTACTTGATAAATGATGTATATTTTCATAATAAGACCTCTGTTTTGCTAATGTGGATTCTCCTTCTATATCATGTTTATATTCTTTCATCAATTCTTTATCATTTTGCTTTTTTGATTTACGCCCACGCTTCTTGTCATAAGATTCTTCTCCTAGATTGTCATTTTCACCATTATACGACGATTTTTTCATTTTTACTATATGGTATATCTGTAAAATATATTTGAGAATATAACTCATTTCATTGTTTCGCTGGGTATACCAGCCATTTCGCAACGACGTATATAATGTATACACTCCATTTATGTATAATTTTTTATTGAAATGAAATAGAAATATAGTATCTGTATTATTTAGACAACTATGTCGAACGTCCAAAATGTTGAACCTCTACTGCAACCCGATGAAAATCGGTATGTAATGTTCCCTATTAAGTACAACGACGTTTGGGATATGTATAAACGCTCAATTGACTCTTTTTGGCATACGGGTGAAATTTCATTAGCGCAAGATTTGAATGATTGGAATAAATTATCTGATGATGAACGCCAATTCATAAAAATGATATTGGCTTTTTTTTCAAGTAGCGATGCTCTTGTTACTGACAATCTAGGAACACGATTTATGAACGAAGTTCAACCATCCGAAGCGCGTGCTTTTTATGCGTTTCAAATCGCAATTGAAACAATCCATTCTGAAATGTATAGTATATTGATCGAGACATATATTAAGGATAGTGCAGAAAAGGAAACTCTATTCCAAGCCACGCAGAATTATCCATGCATTACCAAAAAATTTAATTGGGCGAAGAAATGGTTAGATGACGATGAAAGTAACTTTGCTACACGATTAGTTGCGTTTGCTATTGTTGAAGGTCTATTTTTTTCATCTTCGTTTGCTGCGATTTACTGGATTAAAAAACGCGGACTTATGCCAGGACTTACATTCTCGAATGAACTTATTTCACGAGATGAAGCCTTACATACTGAATTTGCGGTGCTTCTATATTCAAAAATACAACTTCGTCTATCGTCAGATCAAATATATACTATTATGAAAGAGGCCGTTGATATCGAGAAAGAATTTATTACCGAAGCCATTCCATGTAGGATGATTGGTATGAATTCCAAATTAATGTGTCAATATATAGAATTTATAGGAGATAGATTATGTCTACAATTAGGTTATAATAAACTATATAACTCTCAAAATCCATTTGATTTTATGGAACTCATTAGCGTAGAGTCGAAAGTAAATTTCTTTGAACGTACAAATTCAGAATATGCTCTTGCAAATAAAACGGTTGACGATACTATATTCGAGTTTAATACTGATTTTTAGAATTGTATACTACATCTTTATCGTATTACCTGATAAAATATTGATTGATTATATATTTTATGTATATTATCATTTTGATGGTTCTTATAAGTATTTAGTTCGTTATGACCGTATAATATATAAAGAGTTATTATAATAGTTATACATGGCAAATTCATGGTATGATTCGTCCGCAAATTCAAACATATTGCGAAAAACGTACGTAAATGGGTTTTTAGATGTTTCCCAAAACCTTACCGTGCGGAATGATATGTACGTTGTTGGAGACGTTAGTTTCGGTGAAAATATGTATCTTAATAAGCAACTGAACGTAGACGGCGATGCTAGTTTTAATAGTGATATGGATATTAGCGACAATTTACATGTAAATGGTGACGTGAGTTTCAATAATAAGTTAAGTATTGGCGGGGACACAAGTCTCAATAATAAGTTAAGTATTGGAGGGAGAGTTGACATTGTTGGTGATACCAGTTTGAATAGTAACTTGGACGTTAGTGGAAGAGTAACCATAGACAACAATGTTAGTATGAATAAGGATCTGAATATTGGAGGAGACATTTCTTTAAACCAGAATTTAAGTGTCAATGGACGGATTGATACTACTGGCGATGTTAGTTTTAATAACAATCTCGATATTAAGGAGAATTTGAATGTTCTAAATACGGCTAACTTCAATACGGTCAATGCAACCGGTCCGTCCAAATTCACCAACAATTTGGATGTTGAACAAAAATTAAAAGTAGGAAACGATGCTAGTTTCAATACTAATTTGGTTGTCGGTGAAAAACTGGTTGTAAACGGGGATGTTAGTTTTAACAATGACCTTATTGTTGGTAAAAGACAAACCGTCCACGGAGACGCAAGTTTCAATAACAATTTAGATATTAGTAGGAATTTGACTGTAAACGGAGACACCCGATTTAATGGGAAAATTACGTCTATCAATACACTTGATTTCAATTCTGATATAAGTTTAAATAAAAATATGACTGTTGGTGGTACATTTCATGTAGCCAAGGATGCAAGTTTTAATAATGGTATAGATATTAGTGGAAATTTAATCGTACGAGGTGATACTTCTATTGCTGGTAATATTGGATTTAATAATAATTTTGTTGTTAGTGGTGATGTAAGTTTTAATAAAACATTGTTAGTTGGTAAAGATGTATCTTTTAACGCAGGACTTATGGTAGAACATGACGTATCATTAAAATCAGGGTTAATTGTAAATCACGATGTGTCATTGAACGCAGGATTAATGGTTACTAAAGATGTATCATTAAATTTGGGGTTAACTGTTGCTAGCGATGTGTCATTGAACGCAGGATTAATGGTTACTAAAGATGTATCATTGAACTCGGGGTTAACTGTTGGTAGCGACGTGTCATTAAATGCAGGATTAATGGTTACCAAAGATGTATCATTAAATTTGGGGTTAACTGTTGGTAGCGACGTGTCACTGAATGCAGGATTAATGGTTACCGAAGATGTATCATTAAATTTGGGGTTAATTGTTGCTAGCGATGTATCATTGAACGCAGGATTAATGGTTACCAAAGATGTATCATTAAATTCGGGGTTAACTGTTGCTAGCGACGTGTCATTAAACGCAGGATTAATGGTTACCAAAGATGTATCATTAAATTTGGGGTTAACTGTTGCTAGCGACGTGTCATTGAACGCAGGATTAATGGTTACCAATGATGTATCATTAAATTCTGGGTTAACTGTTGGTAGCGACGTGTCACTGAACGCAGGATTAATGGTTACCAATGATGTATCATTAAATTCGGGATTAACGGTAAACCACGATGTATCATTTAATGCGGGATTAACGGTTGCTAACGGTGTGTCATTGAACGCAGGATTAATGGTTACCAAAGATGTATCATTAAATTTGGGGTTAACTGTTGCTAGCGATGTGTCATTGAACGCAGGATTAATGGTTACTAAAGATGTAAGTTTTAATAATAATTTGACTGTTGGAAATAATTTAATTGTGAATAGTGATGCTAGTTTTAATGGTGATGTTACTATCAACGGTGTATTAAAAACAAAGTATACCCTTGAAGACAACGTAACTCGTACAACGGTGAATGAGTACAAAGTGGGGGTTGCTACAGAGGATTTATCATTGAACGCTAGATTAATGGTTTCTAACGATGTATCGCTCAATTCGGAATTATTCGTTGACGGAGATGTTTTATTTAATAGCAAATTACTGGTTGGTGGAGATGTTTCATTTAATAGCAAATTACTGGTTGGCGGAGATGTATCGTTTAATAGCAAATTACTAGTTGATGGAGATGTTTCATTTAACAGCAAATTACTAGTTGACGGAGATGTATCGCTTAATAGCAAATTACTAGTTGACGGAGATGTATCGCTTAATAGCAAATTACTAGTTGACGGAGATGTTTCATTTAATGGCAAATTACTAGTTGACGGAGATGTATCGCTTAATGGCAAATTACTAGTTGACGGAGATGTATCGCTTAATGGCAAATTAATAGTTGGTTCAGATGTATCGTTTAATGAAAATGTTGATGTATGTGGTAATTTCTACGCACAATATCCCGTTAATTCTATTCCTGGTACCGCCGTTATTACTACCGGTTCGGGAAATATTAGTACGAATACGACAATAGGAGTAAACGCATTAACATCTAACACAACTGGAACGCATAATGTTGCCAATGGATACATGGCATTATATGATAACTCATCGGGCAGTTATAATGTTGCTAACGGATCAGAAGCATTAACGAGGAACATTGAAGGAAAACATAATATTGCCAATGGATTTCAATCATTATACCATAACACCACCGGGGGTTATAATGTTGCAAATGGATCAAAAGCATTAAGATCTAACAACGTCGGCAATCATAACGTTGCGAGCGGAGTACAAGCATTATATTCAAACACTTCGGGTAGCGAGAATGTTGCGGTCGGATACCAATCATTACATGATAACACAACAGGCCAAAATAATGTTGCGCTCGGACATGAAGCAGGCAATAATTTAAATGGAGGTAATTTCAATACATTCCTTGGTGCTAAAACGGATGTTTCTTCTACCGCGATAAATTGTTCGAATTCTACTGCTATAGGTTTTAATGCTACAATTACAGAATCTAATCAAATTGTAATTGGAACCACGGGAGAACATGTAGTGATACCTGGTAATTTTACAGCACAGTATCCCGCGAATTCTATTCCGGCATCCGCTATTAATGGAACCGTAAGTTATAGTGAGGTGGTTTCATCAACAGATATTAGTTTGAACGCTCGAATGTCAGTAAAGAGTGACAGTAGTTTCAATGCTAGTCTTGATGTTTGTGGTAATTTTTACGCACAATATCCCGATGATTCCATTCCTATATCAGCAATCAATAGAGACTCTGATTTAAGTTTGAACGCAAGGTTATCAGTAAAGAGTGATAGTAGTTTCAATGCGGGTCTTGACGTGTGTGGTAATTTCCACGCACAATATCCAGAGAAATCCATTCCTATGTCAGCAATCAATCCAGAATCTGATTTAAGTTTGAACGCAAAGTTATCTGTACAAAATGATAGTAGTTTCAATGCGGGACTCGATGTGTGTGGTAATTTCTACGCACAATACCCCGCGAGTTCCATTCCTATGTCAGCAATCAATGGAGTATCTGATTTAAGTTTGAACGCAAGGTTATCAGTACAAAGTGACAGTAGTTTCAACGCGGGACTCGATGTGTGTGGAAATTTCTACGCACAGTATCCCGATGATTCCATTCCTATTACTGCTTTAAAAAATAACAATAATTTGATTAATACTACGTATAAAACCTTTGTAATTACTGCCGGTACTGGAAAATACTATATAGATGGTGTTTCACAAGATACCCTGGTCCTATACAGAGGATTAAAATATAGTTTGGATGTAAATGACAGCACAACTAATACTCATCCGCTTTATATTCAAACCACAGATAATGAAGGTGAATATGATAGTGAAAATGTATATGGTAGTGGAGTTACGACTAATGGTGCCACGTCAGGCACTATTGAATTCATAGTTCCAAATGATGCTCCAAATACATTATACTATCGATGTGGGGATCATTCTAATATGGGTGGAACAATCACACTTGAAAACTATTTAAATATCAACGATAATTTGATTTTAAGTAAGAATCTTGATGTTAATACTGTAACAATTGGGAACGAACATATATTTTCACAAGGACAAGCAAAATTAAAATCCAAATTAAGCGTTGGGTCGGACGCTTCATTCAATGCGAATGTTGATGTATGTGGTAATTTCTACGCACAATATCCGGAATCTTCTATACCTACGTCGGCAATAAGTGGAAATTTAGACGCTTCATTCATCGATTTACAAGAATTTGTCGACAATAAGGCTGATATAGCTGGTGCTATATTCACTGGAGGCGTAGAATTCAACAGTGATGTTTCGTTCAATACTAATGTAGATATTAGTGGGGATCTAGTTGTCAATGGAACATTAACTACTGTTAATCCCAGGTATATTAGCAATGTAATAACCACTGCTACCATCGTAAATGAATATTCGATCAGTGAAGTTGTGAATGACGCTTCTTTTAACGGAAAACTACAAGTCGCGGGTGATGTTAGTTTAAATACAAACGGTACAGGCAGAGTTGACGTATGTGGTAATTTTTACGCACAGTATCCCGTCAGTTCTATTCCGGCATCAGCCGTAGTTGGTAAAGCGGCCGGAATAAATCTGGATGAAGATATCAGTCTGAATGCGGGACTTTCAGTACAGAGCGACAGTAGTTTTAATTCAAATCTTGATGTATGTGGTAACTTCTACGCACAATATCCAACTGGATCTATACCAGCATCGGCATTAACTAGCGGTACTATGATTGGAACCTTGACAATCGATGGAAGTTTAAATGTTACCAATATCGCAAGAAATATTAATAATATCACGACTAATACGTATGATACTACTACTACGTATGCTAACGCCGTAAATTTTGAACAAGATGTTTCATTCAATTCAACTGTTCTGGTTGAGGGTGATGTTTTATTTAATTCAAAATTAAGTGTTGGATCTGACGTTTCATTAAACTCCAAGTTAAGTGTTGGATCTGACGTTTCGTTTAATCGAAATGTCGATATTGAAAATACATTAAATGTACTTGGAGATATTTCATTCAATTCAAAATTAAGTGTTGGGTCTGATGCATCGTTTAATAATAATGTTGATATTAGTGGAGCGGTATTTATAGGCGGGTTCGCAACCATGAACGGTCTCACCGTTGAGGAAGCCACATGGATAAAAGGCGATACACTTTTAGACGGTACTGTTGATATTAGTGGTCGTACAATATGTAAAAGTACATTATCCGTTAACGGGGATGTTTCATTTAATTCCCAATTAAGTGTTGGATCGGACGCTTCATTTAATAATAATGTTGATATTAGTGGTTTACTCTACACTGGTGGTGATGTTTCATTCAATTCAAAATTAAGTGTTGGTTCTGACGCTTCATTCAATTCAAAATTAAGTGTTGGTTCTGACGCTTCATTCAATTCAAAATTAAGTGTTGGTTCTGACGCTTCATTTAATAATAATGTTGATATTAGTGGATTATTATACACATCGAGTGATGTTTCATTCAATTCAAAATTAAGTGTTGGTTCTGACGCTTCATTTAATAATAATGTTGATATTAGTGGATTATTATACACATCGAGTGATGTTTCATTCAACTCAAAATTAAGTGTCGGATCCGACGCATCATTCAATGGGAATGTTGATGTATGTGGTAATTTTTACGCACAATATCCCACCAATTCTATACCCTTTAGTGCGATTTATAACTTTGATAATGGTTTCGACGTGACTGAGGATTTGTCCCTCAATGCCAAGTTGAGTGTTGGTTCAGACGCATCATTTAATGCGAATGTCGACATCATTAAAGGTCTACATGTAATTGGTGATGTTTCTATGAATGTCATTCTATCTGTGGGTAATAATCTCATGGTTGGAGGTGATGCAAGTCTGAATTCCAAATTGTTTGTGGGTAATAATCTCACGGTTGATGGGGATGCAAGTTTGAATAGCAAGTTATTTGTGGTCGAGGATGTTTCAATGAATGCCATTCTATCTGTGGGTAATAATCTCACGGTTGATGGGGATGCAAGTTTGAATAGCAAGTTATTTGTGGTCGAGGATGTTTCAATGAATGCCATTCTATCAGTGGGTAATAATCTCATGGTTGGAGGTGATGCAATTTTGAATTCCAAGTTGTTTGTTGCAAATGATGTTTCCATGAATACTATCCTCATGGTAGGTGGCGACGTTTCGTTTAATTCCAAATTAACGGTTGGATCTGACGCATCGTTTAATGCAAATGTTGACATCAGTCAAGGTCTAAATGTAATTGGAGATGTTTCGTTCAATTCCAAAATAAGTGTTGGTTCGGATGCTTCATTCAATGGGAATGTTGATGTATGTGGTAATTTTTGCGCACAGTATCCCAGTGGGTCAATCCCTACATCAGCAGTAAATAATCTTGATTCTAAATTCGGAATAATTGATACCTCTAATAATTTAAAAGCGAATATAAACAATCCTACATTTGGGGGAGAGGCTACCTTTAATGGTGATGTCACTATCGATGGAAGTTTAAATCTTAATGGTAATTTGACTAAAACTATTACTACTACAATTGATAATATATATAACGTAAATTTTACAGATGATTTGAGTTTGAATGGGAAAATGAGCGTGGATGGAGATGTTAGTTTTAATTCGAGCAGTCGTGTTGATATATGTGGTAATTTCTACGCACAATATCCAGATAATTCCATTCCACAGACAGCAATATTTGGCGTACTTGAATTAGGTGTAACGCAAGATCTTATATTGCAATCAAGATTATCAGTACAAAATGATAGTAGTTTCAATGCGGGTCTCGATGTGTGTGGTAATTTCTACGCGCAGTATCCCGCGAATTCCATTCCAATGTCTGCAATAAACGCACTTGATGCTTCTTTGAACGATAAACCAGGGTTTGCTTATACGGATGGTTCATTGAATAGAATTGATGCTTCTGTCAATATACTGGATGTCTCTGTTAATATACTGGATGTCTCTGTTAATATACTGGATGTCTCTGTTAATATACTGGATGCATCTGTCAATATACTGGATGCCTCTGTTAATGTACTGGATGCCTCTGTCAATATACTGGATGTCTCTGTTAATATACTGGATGTCTCTGTTAATATACTGGATGCATCTGTCAATATACTGGATGTCTCTGTTAATATACTGGATGTCTCTGTTAATATACTGGATGTCTCTGTTAATATACTGGATGCATCTGTCAATATACTGGATGCCTCTGTCAATATACTGGATGCATCTGTTAATGTACTGGATGCCTCTGTCAATGTACTGGATGCCTCTGTTAATGTACTGGATGCCTCTGTTAATATACTGGATGCATCTGTCAATATACTGGATGTCTCTGTTAATATACTGGATGTCTCTGTTAATATACTGGATGTCTCTGTCAATTCAAAAGCAAATCATACTTCACCTCAATTTACAGGTACTAGTTTATTTTTAGGAGATATTAGTTTGAATGCTCGTTTATCAGTAAAGAGTGATAGTAGTTTTAATGCGGGTCTTGACGTGTGTGGTAATTTCTACGCACAGTACCCCGAGAATTCCATTCCAGTATCCGCCATTGATGGAAATATCAATGGACTTGATACGGAGTCTGATTTAAGTTTGAATGCTCGTTTATCAGTAAAGAGTGATAGTAGTTTTAATGCGGGACTTGACGTGTGTGGTAATTTCTACGCACAATATCCCGAGAATTCCATTCCTGCGTCAGCCATTGATGGAATCGTTACAGGACTTGACTTGGATTCTGATTTAAGTTTGAATGCTCGTTTATCAGTAAAGAGTGACAGTAGTTTCAATGCGGGTCTTGATGTCTGTGGTAATTTCTACGCACAATATCCCGATAATTCCATTCCTGCGTCAGCCATTGTTGGAATTACTACATCTATTAATATACTTGATGCTTCTTTCGGAGCACTTGATACTTCGCTTAATTCAAAAGTGAATGTCGACTCACCAATATTCAATACAGATATCATTGTAAATAATTTAACAATTGGTCGTGGTAGTGGAAATTTATCTAAAAACCTTGCGGTTGGAAATAACGCGTTATCCTCAAATGGTAACGGTAACGGAAATTTAGCCATTGGAGGTGACGCGTTAAGCTCAAATACAGATGGATTATGGAATAATTCGGTAGGATATAGATCACTATATATGAATACAACCGGTAGTGAAAATGTATGTAATGGTGGATTGACTATGTTCAATAATCAAATTGGTAACTGTAATACATCTACTGGATATAAAGCATCATATATGAATTTAAATGGGTCTAATAATACCTCAATTGGATGCGAAGCACTGCATCAGAATAGTATTGGTAATTCGAATGTCGCAGTTGGTAAAAATTCGGGGTATAAGAATACAGGTAACAATAACACCTTTCTTGGCGCTCTCGCCGATGTCAGTGGTAATAATATTGAGAATAGTACTGCTATAGGGTATAATGCTAGAATTACAGAGTCGAATCAAATTGTAATTGGAACCACGGGAGAACATGTAGTGATACCTGGTAATTTTACAGCACAGTATCCCGCGAATTCTATTCCGGCATCCGCTATTAGTGGAACCGTACAATATACACCGAGTACATCAGACGACCTTTTATTAAATGAAAAACTATCAGTACAAGGCGACGTCAGTTTAAATACAAACGGGTCAGGAAGAGTTGATGTTTGTGGTAATTTTTACGCACAGTATCCAGAAAATTCTATTCCAGCATCAGCCATTGATGGAATCGTTACAGGACTTGACCTGGATTCTGATTTAAGTTTGAATGCAAGGATGTCGGTACAGAGCGACAGTAGTTTCAATGCGGGTCTTGACGTATGTGGTAATTTCTACGCACAGTATCCCATGAATTCCATTCCTATATCAGCAATCAATGGAGATTCTGATTTAAGTTTGAATGCTCGTTTATCAATAAAGAGTGACAGTAGTTTCAATGCGGGTCTTGATGTCTGTGGTAATTTCTACGCACAGTATCCCATGAATTCCATTCCTATATCAGCAATCAATGGAGAATCTGATTTAAGTTTGAATGCTCGTTTATCAGTAAAGAGTGACAGTAGTTTCAATGCGGGTCTTGACGTA
>Ga0257122_1001538_pt1 | contig 16079 bp, 14 predicted proteins | sample SI106_120metaG_FD_190146 | JGI IMG/M metagenome (GOLD analysis project Ga0257122, IMG submission 190146) | Marine microbial communities from Saanich Inlet, British Columbia, Canada - SI106_120 | ecosystem: Environmental > Aquatic > Marine > Inlet | place: Canada: British Columbia | collected... | reverse complement strand
CTTCGTTAACAACAGAACTCAGGTGGATGTAGAGCTGAGCGGCGGCTAAATAATCAGCTTTGGACCATCCCTTGCGATCGGCCTTACCCAACAACTGAGCGGCACTTTCTTTCGTCAATGGATAGACTATTTTTCCATCGGCTCTAACTGCGAGGTATCTTCGTTTGGGCGCGTCGATGGGCCCCTCATGAACGCCCGCAAAGAAGAAGAGGGCTTTAAGGGGGTGTGTGATCTTTCGGTTCTTCAAATGCACATTCGCTGAAGCGATCGGTGCGACCCTAGCTCTGGGAATATCCTTTTGGAGGACCTTGCGCGCTAACTTCAATGCCTGGCTCGCATCGATGGCCTGTGCCTGGCCGACATCCACCACGCACATCAGGGCCAGCACCCAAAGCAACCGTAGAAAAAGCGGCGTCGGGCTTCGTTTCATCATCGCCTGCTCCGTCATCATTCCAGGCTCGCATGAAGCCGCCGGACCATCAATACGGCGTTCTCGAAGAATCGTGGGGGTCCCGGTGATGTCGCACCTCGTGACCCCACGATAATAATCAACAATATCAGGTCATTGCACAGATTCACTACAGATGGATTCCCCACTTGCCTGGGGCTTGGGGGATCGGTAGGATGCCCGGCCGATGTTAGTTATGAACCTACGCCTAGCTTTAATGACCGTCGTAATCGGAACGATCGGAGCCACGCTCGGATGTGCCTCCGATATTGGCGACGCGTGCAGTACCAACCTCGACTGTTCGACTGTTGGAGATCGCATCTGCGACACTTCGCAGAAGGAAGGTTATTGCACCATCGCGGGTTGCGGCCCGGTTACCTGTGCCGATGGCGCGGTTTGTGTTCGATTCTTCCCGGCACCGTTTCTGTCGGTCGCTTGTGATCCCAAAACCGAAGATGCGGTCAACCCAGACCTTAAAGCAACCAATGACTGTATCGCAGACGAAATCTGCCTGACCAGTGGCTATTGCGTCCAGCGCGCTTCCGAGCGTCGCTTCTGCATGAAATCCTGCGAAGCCAATCAGGATTGCCGGCAAGGCTACGAATGCCGCGCCACGGGAACTCAGGGAGCAGAATCGCTGATCGACGTCAAAGCACCACAGCTCACGCCCAGTCTATTCTGCGGCCAAATGCCGTAAAGGGGTACACGCTTTGGATCGCTCGCAGTTTCAAGCGGAACTCGATCGCCTACGCGCAGACGACTTTGAAGAGGGAAAGGTTCCCGGTGGCTACGGCTCCGAGGATTGCCAGCTGTGTAGTAGCTGTATCTTCTGCAAGGGCTGCACCGGTTGCTATAAATGCACGCATTGCGTCGACTGTGATAGTTCAACCAACTCAAGCCATTCGCTGGGCTGCACGGCCATTCACCATTGTGCCTACGCCCTTCATAGCAACAATTGTAGCCATAGTGCCTACCTCACATTATGCGATGGCTGCACCGATTGTACCTACTGCTTCGGTTGCGTTGGCCTGTCGGGTAAAGAATTTCATATTCTCAACGTCGCCTACCCCAGAGAAGAGTACTTTCGGATCACCAAAGAACTCAGCGCCCAAATGGGAATCGAAAAGACCCCCTAAACGCCAGTAGACTGGTGGAGCATAAATGCGAGCCGTCGTTCAGCGAGTCAGCGAGAGCAAGGTTAGCGTCGACGGAGAAATCGTTGGCGCCATCGATCACGGACTCATGGTCCTCGTCGGCTCGGGAACGGGGGATACCGAAAAGGATGCCACCTATTTGGCCCGCAAGATCGTAGGACTGCGCGTATTTGAAGACGACAAAGGCGCCATGAACCGCGACCTGCTCGAAGTTGGAGGAAAAATCCTCGCCGTAAGCCAATTCACCCTCTATGGCGATTGCCGCAAGGGCAGGCGGCCTTCCTTCATTGGCGCTCAGGAACCCGAAGAAGCCAACCGCCTCTACGAGTTCTTCGTCGAAACGTGTCGCTCACTTGGGGCCACCGTACAGACAGGCCGTTTTCGCACCACCATGAGCGTGGAATTATGCAATCAGGGACCAGTTACATTATTATTGGATTCTCGAAAGTCCTTCTAATAATGATGCCGCGACTCATGCAACACATCGCTCAACCCACCACGCAAGGATATGGCGCGAGTTTGAGGTTTTTCGCGCTCATGCTCGCATGTTTCGTTGCGGCCGCATGCAAACCGGCGGCGCAAGACCTCCCATCCGCACGTAACGCACTAAGGCGCGGCACGCTCAATTGTGAAAAAGCCGAAGCCTTATCCATGAAGCTAGCGGGCGATGATAAGAACGCCCGGAAGGGGCTCGCAGCACAAAGGCTATGGATCGACTGTATGGATCGCACGGGCCGTTTGGCCGAGGCGGCTAACATTCTGCGGAACCGGCCAACCACCCCGCCGGTGCTCTACGCGAGGGCCCTCGTTCGGATAACCCAAGACCCAGCAGCATTGAAGCCAACGCTACAACTGCTCAATACGGCGGGGCAACGCTGGCCGAAAGAAGACGAGTTTCCCTATCGAGCTGGCCTGTTGCTGCTCGCGAATGAAGAGGCGAAAAGAGCCCTACCGCTGCTGAAGAAGGCCTGCAACCTGAGATCGACCGCCCATTGTACCGTCGCTCTAGCGCACGCGATGCTCGATCTGGACCGCCCCACAGAGGCGCTAGAAGAAGTGAGAAAACTCAGCAAACTTTCACCGCGCCCCCAAGATGTAGCCCGAGGGCGGTCATTGATCTCGCGGCTCAATCACCGTCGCAGTCAAATCCCGCAAAAGGCTCGAATACAATTCGCGAAAGCCCTCGAACTACTGAACAAGAAAGACCGCCCCTATGAAGCGGCGACCATTCTTCGTCGCCTCACCGGCGACCACCCCCATTTCGCCCGCGCCTATACGCTCTTCGGGATTTGCCAACTCAGGCTTGGCAATGAAGCCGAGGCCGTCGTGGCCATCCGTCACGCCGCGCGTCTCGACAAGCGGGATCCACTGAATCCCAAATTGCTCGCCGCCACGTACCAACGTCGTGGCCAATTGGAGCGCGCCCTTGGTCTATACCAAAGCGCCCACCAACTCGATCCCCTCGACCTCCGTACTCTGAATAATATGGCCGAAATCCACCTCCTGCTTGGCCTCAGCCAAAAGGCTGCCCAAACACTCGATAAGAGCATTGCCTTGGGCGAACGTCGCGCTGAAGTGTTGATGAAAGCGAGTAAAGCCCATCTCCGCGCCGGCAATGGCAGGGCCGCCGAAGTCTATCTACTGCGTTTGGTGGCCGAAATGCCAAACGACTTCGAGTCTCGCATTCGACTCGCCGAGGCCATCGCCCTACGGTTCAAGGATAGTGGATACAAAGCGCGCGACCTGCTGGAACGCGCAAAGAAATCCCTCCAGGCCGCTAAGGCCCTTCGCGGAAAGAATATCGACATTATCCGCGTCAGAGCAATGCTCAGCAATTACGGGCCTTGACCAAGCGGCGCGAATTCCTTTTCAAACGATTCCCGCCCCACTTCACCAAAAAGTGCAACTCTTGGAGCAATTCCTCCGGCGATGCTATATTGACCGCTGCACCTTCGGCTCGGGATTCACTCGACCGAAGTGCAGAATTGGGCGCTAACTATGCGGGTCAAATTCTGGGGCGTACGTGGTTCCTATCCGGTCGCCGGTCACCATACCGTTCGGTATGGTGGAAATACCAGTTGCGTCCAGCTTTGCCCGGACGATGGTACCGTCATCATCATCGACGGAGGAACCGGAATCCGCAGGCTGGGACAGGAATTGGTTCGAGCCCCTCTAGCAAACGGCGACCGACGCTGCCATATTTTGATCGGCCATACCCACTGGGATCATATACAAGGCCTGCCCTTTTTCGCCCCGCTCTACCTCCCAGATATAGAAGTTGTTTACTACGCGCAGCAGCGGGACGTACACCTGGGAAAACTCTTCCGCAGCCAGACTGCAGACCCATATTTCCCGGTGGGGCTCGATGACGTCGCCGCTGATGTGACGTTTCGAGAGCTCGTTGAAGCCTCCCACTTTTCTGTTGGCGGCGCAGAAGTCAGATGTGCACGGCTCAACCATCCTCATTTCGCGCTAGGCTATCGTGTTGAGGCAGATGGCCATTCTGTCGCCTACGTCTGCGACACGGCGCCTTTCGACCGCATGGTTCTGGGAACGGATTTTATTGGGGAACGTCCCAGCGGTGACAGCGCACTTTCAGCGCTGGATGCCTTGAAACTGGAAGCCATGCGCAAGGGTGTCATCGAGTTATGCCAAGATGCAGACCTCGTCATCTACGACACCATGTTCGAAATGAACGAATACAAGGCATTCCCGCATTGGGGGCATAGTACCCCAACCCACGCCGTGGAAATCGCGGAAGCGGCGAACGCAAAACAACTCGCGCTCTATCATTATCATCCTCAGAGAAGTGATGATGAACAGGACCGCGTCTTGGAAGCGACAAGGCGTTTCGCCACACTGCCGGTCATATCCGCCAAAGAATCCATGGAGGTCGATTTGGCCGACGGCAAGGCTCGGCTGGTCGCCAATCAACCGGAAGGGAAAGGCTAGCAAAGGTGGAAATTACCTTCTGGGGTGTGCGAGGTTTGATCCCAGCTCCGGGCCCGCAGTTTCTGCGGTACGGGGGCAATACCTGCTGCGTCTCGATTAGCACGTCTGGGGGGGACCTACTTATCCTCGATGCCGGCACGGGAATCACCTTCTTGGGACATGAGTTGATGCAGGGGCCCTTCGGACAGGGGGCGGGCAACGCTACCCTATTGCTCAGTCATGCCCACTGGGATCATATTCAGGGTTTTCCCTTTTTCTCGCCCATCTACGTTCCTGGAAACCGCCTAGAGATCTATGGCCCGGGTGAATCCCCCGCGATCATGGAAGGAATATTGGAGGGTCAGATGAACCCCCACTTTTCCCCTGTTCATAGCCTCCGCAACTTGGGGGCAGAAATGGGTATTCACGCGACACCCGCCGACCTTCCCGTAGAAACGGGCACGCTCTCCATTACGTCGGCGGTGAATCCGCACGGGCAAGCCCAGGCACTCGCTTATCGTATCCAAGAACGTGATGCGGTGGTGGTTTACGCCCCTGACGCTGGCTATATCGACGGCAAACCCAGCGACGACATCATCGAATTCTACACTGGCGCCGACTATCTGATTCACGACTCAACCTATTCCGTGGAAGATCAGAAAACCCGGATAGGCCGAGGCTATTCGTCCATCGCTGATGCCGCCCGCGTGGCCGCACTAGCAAAGGTGAAGACCTTGGTCATGTTTCACTACGATCAAGACTATTCTGACGACCAGTTGGATGAATTAAAGAAATCGTGCCGACAGCTGCTGAACCGGGAGCCTGGGGGCAAGGAAATCGACCTCATCGCTTCCTGCGAAGGCCTCACCCTCAGCATCTAGACGCTTCGGCCGTCGGCCTGCCAAGCTATGACACGAGGCTCTAATCTTCGCTGGGAGCGACGACTTTGGCTTTGATCAGATCTGCGATTCGCTGGGATACATCGAGATCGTTTTCTGGGAGATGATCCAAGACCCCTCCCACCGTAGGATGATTATGAACGATCTGAACCATATCTAGCTGCTCGGGCGTCAGATCGCGAAGCGGTGTTTCTAAGGGAAATGTCAAACCCAGTTTGGCGGTGCGTGGAGGAAGACGCCCCGCATCCTTCAGAACATTCATCTCATCGAGCTGCCGCATTGCTTCCATCAACAGCCCCTCGATGGAATCCTGTAGCTCCTCTTCGAAGGTTTCTTCCCCTGCGGGCAGTAGTTCGAAGGTTCCTGTGACCCAGGTCAACATGCGATAAATCGCTTTGCGAGGTTTGATCTGTTCTTGGCCTTCACCTAGTTTTGCAAAGAAGATTTGGCCGTTGCGAATATAGAGTTTTCCTTCTTCCTCGTCGTGACAAAGCGCGAGAATCCCACTCTTGCGGGACGTCGAAAGAAGCTGCAGAAGATCGGGAAGCTGAACTTCATCGATGGTTCCAGCCATCGCCCGAGTGGCAGCCACGGTGCGTTTGGGAGAGGCTGGCTCTTTGCCAACGACAACTTGATCGGCATCCGTGGTATTTTGGTTACTTGTCACCAACTTGATGATGCTGGTACCGATCAAGATTCGGTCGCCCTCCTGCAATTGCGACTTCTTGATCTTCTCTCCATTGACGAACGTGCCGTTTGTGGAGCCTAAATCTTGAATATGAATTTGCTCCGCCGATGTCGTGATCTTGGCGTGCTTTCGCGAAACCATATCCTCGACGAGAACCATGTCGAGGTCGCTTGAGCGGCCGATGATAATCTCACGACCTGGATGCAAGGGAAGCTCACCCCCCTGGTATTTTCCGGAGATAAATCGCAATGCAAAAATTGTGGACGCTTGCACTGTCACAAATGACCCAACGCCTTAAACAAGGCCAATAATCAGTTCCGACTTAACTTCTCGATCGTATCCTTTGCCCGCCCCACCACGATTGCTTGCAAGAGTTTCTTTACTTTGGGGTAGGCGTCAAGAACCTCTTCAATTTCTTTGCGATTGAATCGCAAAAGCCTGCAATTCTCCATAGCAACAACGGTAGCGGTACGCGGCTGCTTTGTCAGGAGGGCAACCTCACCGAAACACGCCCCTCGGCCGAGAGTTGCCAAGACAACTTCTCCTCCGGCTTGGACCGTATGTACCCTGACTTGACCGCTCTTAACGATGAAGAGGGCTTCGCCGGGCTCGCCCTCACGAACCACGATCTGCCCTTCCTCGATCTCGACCGTGGTCGCCCCTACCCATAGCCTTTCCCGTCCCTCGGTACTCAGGGATTTGAAAAGATGAGAATCGGCGATTTCAGCAAGTCCGGAGTCTTCGCCAGTCATAGCAGCGCTAGACTAACATAACTCTTGGCGAAGTCAGAAGTAGCGCTACGAATTCGCGATCGCCGCCCACTGTGCTAAAATCCGAGATCTCGTGGCAACTTGGACACTTAGAGACCCAGACCTGGTAGCGGTGCGCAAACTCGGCGCTGGCGGCTGCGGGGTGACTTTTCAGGCAACTCGCCAATCCACTGGCCAGGCTCTGGCGGTTAAAATACTGCATCCTGAGCTTGCCGCCGACGAGAGCCGACGAGACGCCTTTCTCAGTATTTCGCGCCAAGCCCAGGCTATCGGCCACCCCCAAGTCGTTGGAGTTGAAGAGATCTGCTCGGATGCGGGGCAAATCTATCTGGTCAGCCCGCTGCTGGAAGGTGTTGATCTCACGCAACTGATGGGGCGCGTGCGCAGCGTTGGCTCGCTTTCCACGCCGTCGGCCCTCCAAATAATCAGGCAGATCTGCACTGTTTTGGATGCCTGTGCCCCCCTACCCCACGGTGCACTTTGGCCGGAAAATATTATCTTCGACTGGGCCGGTACAGCCCATCTCCTGGATTTTGGGGCCTGGCTGATGCCCATTGACCACGTGGCCGCGGCCGATGTGGACCCGATTCACCGCTATGCCCATTGTACGCCGGAACATATGAGGGGACAGCCCGTTACATCAGCCACCGATGTATTTTCCTTGGGTGTATTGCTCTTCGAGCTGCTCACCGGGGACCCACTGTTTTCTGGGCGGGACGCCAATCGGCTCATCGAATCCGTCGGCAATGCTGCCGTAGGCGCCATTCGCAGCATTGCCGCCCCGGTTCAAGGACTGCTGAGCCATTGCCTGCAACGGAGCGCCAATGCGCGCTTCCAGGATACGGGGGTGCTCGGACGCGAAATCGATCGACTCATCGATGGGAAAAGCCAGACGACCGAGCTCGCTGGCCTGCTTGGCGGATTCGCCCCAACTCTGGCTCAGGCCGTGGGGAACCTGCGGGATATGACGGGGATCCAGGCGGAAAGAACGGCGTTGGAAACCGAGGCCATCGAAGAGGCTTTGCTGGGACAAGAAACCGCCAGTGAGGAGCTGACAGATCCCCACGGCACGCCATTCGCCGCTGAACCAACCGTCGTCGGAGAACCCGAGCCCGCACCAGCGCCCGCAAAACAAGACCCTGCTCGAACGCCGCAGCATCGTCCGCAGGAAGCCGCCGTCCGCGGCGCTGGCCCGACCGGCATCGCCCGCGTCCCGCTTCCCCAGACCGGTGAATTCGCCGTTGCAAGTATGGCGGTCAGCATCGAAGAAATTTCCGCGGAGCATCTCTCCGGAGAAGCGCTACTACCGATTGACAGCGACGACCCGTGGGCCGCGCTCAATACGGATACTAGTGCAGAACCGCCAGGCGCACCCACGCCGGCTCAAACCCAATTTCCTCCCCAAGCACGACCCATACCGGAAGGGCTGCCCCTGCCTCACAAGGAAAGCCATCCCACTGCTCTGGAACTCGCCCTAAAGAAGAAAGCGGGTCCCTTTCAACAATTTCGAAAGCGCTTCGGCTGGACGTATCTACTATTAGGATTCACCGTTGTCGTCTGCTTGGGGGCCCTCGGCCTTCTTCTGGGTCGCCTCTCCGGATCGGCGTCATCCCCGATAACGGCTAGGGACGACGCCAACGCTTCCGTGACGGTTGTCGCCGACGCTGGTGCCCAGACCAAGCGTCAGGATTCGGGCCGCGACCAGCACAGCCCCCCTGCTCCCGATGCTGCAAAGCCAAGCCCTCCTGATGCGTCCCAAGCTACGGACTCAACAGCTCCAGCAACGGAACCGCTCCCCCGCGCGGGACGAATTCTCATCCGAACCAATCCTAGCGCAACGATTTACATCGACGGAAGAAAACGAGGCAAGAGCCCACTCAAGCTACGCCTGCGACGTGGCCGAAGATATACACTCGTCGCCACCGCGGACAAACGAGAACTCTGGGTCAAGCGCTTTCGAATGCCCCGCAAAACTGGCGTCTTGCTGAGCCAGGAATTGAAAGAGGCAACCTATCCCGCATACACGAGCCGTCGGCGACGCGGTACCCTCGCCGTACGCTGCAAGAAATACGATCGACGCCGCATCTTCATCGACCGAAAAGACAGCGGCCGCAGCTGTCCCAAAGCGAACTTCTTTCTCAAGCCCAAACGGTATCGTATCTCTTTCGTGGAACTGGCGAAGGGCAAGGCTAGCGAAACCTTCAAGAGGATACGCGTCAAGCGCAGAAAGACCATCGTCCTCAGGCCCAGAAAACGACGGTAGTAAACGACGGTAGTAAACGACGGTAGTAAACGACGCTACGCTAAACTTCAGGCTCAGTCCGAAGCTCCGACCAACTTTTCAAGCTGCGGAACCCATATCAACCCCATCTCTTCGACCGCAATATCCGATTTTCTTGGCCGAATGCTGCGAGCGAGTAACTCGGGCGGGGAACCGTAGGCAGCGCTTAGTTTGTGGGTTTCAGCTTCAAAAGACTTCTGTAGCGCTTTCGTCTTCTTCTCGAGTTCCGTCAGGCGCCGTTGGGCACGGAGTAGATCGCCTTTCTTCTTTGTATTGCGCTGAGTCGCCCGGATAGAAGACGACATTCTTCTTACGTTACCCACGCTCGCAACACGACGACCCAGCAAAGCGCCGAGTACGGAACTACCGATCGTAATCGCGCTACTTCTCTGCCCTTCGGCCAAGACCTCTTCCTTTTGCTCCAAGCGATCTTCAGCGCGAGCAATCTGCTGCTGCAATTTCTCGAGCTTCTTCGAATAGCGTACCCGAAGCTTTTCCAATGCTAAATCGCGCTTTTCTCGCAGTAGGTCGACCATGCGTAGCCGAAACGCGCGCTGGTCTTCTTCGGGGAGAGAGTAGCTTTTGAATTTGGGACACCGCCAAATATCCAGAGGCCGGTGTTGATAGATATGATTCTTCAGGCTGGTCCACCAACGTGTGTAGTTCTTCACTTTCGTCGCTGCCGAACCTAGTTCAGCAAACGCCACGGCCTCTTCGGGATCTTCTTCCAACCCCTGCAACTGTTCCGCCTCTACAAACGCTGCTTGCCGCCAAAGAGGTGCCCTACCGCTAAGCGGCGCCATCACATAGAGTGTCTTCCAAGAATCCACGTCAGCGGCGGAGTTGACGTAGTGCAAGCTTAGCTTGGCAAAAAAAGACGGCGTGTAGCGCAGTCTTTTTCCTTCAGAGGCAAATAGGCCCAGACGTAAATAGTAGACGGGTATCTCGGCAGGCAAGACGGGCGCTTCTTTTTGCGTCTTCTTGTCGCGCAAACGCGGGGGCTTCTTTTTCGCCGGCCGCTTTTTTTCCGTCAATTTTGAAATTTGTGTACGCGTCAGAGGCCCGCGCAAATAGGACATGGCCCAACGGCTATGAAATACCACCGGCTGGCGCTCGTGGACGTTGTGCATAAGAAATACGCGCCGGTCTAAGCCGCTGAGCAATACGTCTAACTCTTTTTCGTCGAAGGACGAATGCCCATTTGCGGCAAGGAGGCCATCTTTCAGACGCAGCTTGTCGCGCTCGGTCTGCAATCGTCCAACGAACCAGGTGCCCGCATTGGATAGTGCCTTATAATCCAAGTCGACCGGGTTTTGGCTGGCCAAGACCAAGCCCAAGCCATGGGCCCTTCCTTGTTTAAGCATCGTGAGCAGGGGGCGCTTCGAAGGGGGCGAAGAAATCGGCGGTAGATAGCCGAAAACCTCATCCATATAGAGAAGTGCACGCAGGCTATTTGTGCCGGGCTGACGACGCATCCAAGAGACCATCTCGCCTAAGAGCAACGTAACGAAGAACATTCGCTCGCTACTCGAAAGGTGAGCGATCGAGATGACCGATAGTCGTGGCTTGCCCTCGGGCGTATGGAGTAGCCTCTCGATATTCAAAGGCTCGCCTTCCAGCCAAAGATCAAAACCAGGCGTCGCCAAGAGATTGTTGACGCGCATAGCTAGCGCGAAACGATCACTCTGCGAAAAAAATGAATCCAAATCGAGTACACCAAGTCGGGTAAAGGGCGGTTCTTGGATTTGCCGGATGAGATCGGGCAAATCCATGGAACGCCCCAATCGAAAGTTATGCTGCAAAATATTTGCGAGCAGAATATGTTCGCGACTTTGTAGCGGATCACCCTCGATACCCAAGAGTGCGAGGAGACCCGATGCGGCGGTTTGCACTTTTTCAGCGAGCGCTTCATCGTCTTCCATTTGTGTCGGTGCATTGAAGGACCCCAGCAGGGAAATCGGCACGCCGGCGCGGCTTCCAGGGGTGAAGATCGTCGCGTCGACCGCATTCTTATATCGACGAATCCGAGCCTGATCTTGGCCCCAGCGACCGAGTCCATTACGCCAGAGTTGGGCCTGCTCTTTCGCATAGTCCTCAGTAGAAAGACCGCGCCGCAAAGCCTCCCCGGAATCTACCCAGGGTAAAAATTCTTCGGCGGATAGGCCGGGGAATGAGAGAAGCAGGTTTCCCAGATCGCCTTTGGGGTCGATGATCAGAGACGGGATATTGTCGACGGCAGCCTCTTCCAAAAGGGAAACACAGAGGCCGGTCTTTCCGCTGCCCGTCATGCCGACGCAAAATGCATGCGTCGTTAAGTCTTTGCTATCATATAGAACATCCTCATTCGTGAGCTGAGCCCGTACCGGGTCGTAACGCCGACCTAGATAAAACGCCCCGAGCTTTTCGTAGGATGGAGTCATAAAGCACCTATGTTTGTTTCATAAACCTTTGAGATCATAGCGCTATGGTCTGGGTGGGTCAATCGTGCCGGCCGCGTCGAATGGGCAGATGATATTTCGTAGTGACCCGACCGGCGAAACCAGCCGGGTCACTATTTTCCAATCATTGGAGAGAAATTTCCGGATCAATGACACACCCTCGGCAACGAAAGTCAGGGTGATGTGACACTCCCTTGCTGAATCAGGGTGCCCCATTCGGCCACCCAGTAAACGTCCCCTCAATTTCATTATGGTTTTTCAAAATCTCTAATCTGGGAGCTCACGGCCTGGATCCTGCATCTTCATCGGTCAGGAGAATAACCGTATTGTCGGAAGTCATCCCAAATTCGTCCCGCGAAAATGAGCGCTCCGGCGTGGCTCGTCCCGATCCGCTTCTCGAGGCGATATCGTGGCCTTCAGACGTGGCAAATTGCGTCATTTTTCAGCTGCCTCGAACCGGCGCGAAAAAGCGTGCCCGTTGGTCACGAATCAAGCGGACGACACGGCACTGGTGGCGGCACGGGCGTGCACCGACGAGACTCCGAACCATCATCGGTCGAATCGGCTGCATTATTCCACTCATGATCTTGCGCCTGCGCCAGCGGCGCATTCTTCTCCTAGAACGTGAAATTCTGCGCCAACTCAACGCCGCCCTTTCCGCGAGCGAACGAGAACGCTACTACGTCAGCAGTATCCTCAGCCTCAAACGAAAAGAGGGGAACCTGCATCGCTTGCGGGTTCTCTTCCGAAGTAGGCGCAGCCGTGGGTTCAATCACCGCACGGTTTTGGTTCATCTGGGTCGAATCGATGGCCGACTGAATCGCGCCCTTCATCACCTAGGCTTTGGCCCAAAAGTCTACGTGCCGCGCTCCGAGGAAGGCCTCGCTAAAGTCTGCACCTACGACAACCAGCACCGTATCATCGCCGGCACCGATACCCTGGCCGGGATCAAGGCCGCACTGAAATCCCGAACCCAGACCCAATCCTGACGCGACCGAGCGGCCGCGTAGCCCGAAATTGCTTTGCAAATCGGGCCTCGCCGTTGTAAAGGAGGCGTAGGGCTAGCGGTTCGAAGAGATGCGAGAGTGGCGGAATTGGTAGACGCGCTGGCTTCAGGTGCCAGTGTCCGTACGGATGTGGGGGTTCGAGTCCCCCCTCTCGCAGACTTATCGACGGCGGTCACCTCTGAGGGGTGACCGCTTTTTTTCTGCTATAATCGCTACTTAAGCTTCTTCTTGCGCACGATATTGTAGCGAATTCGCGTCACCTTGTTGATCAGGGGGTGGCGAACCACTTCCTCGTAGGACGTGGTCGCGATCAACGTGTCACCTTGCCGGTCGAAATCGACGATGAGGTCCTGATCATCGATGCCAATTTGGTAAAGCTTGTCCTCAGCGCGCTCGGATAGATCCTCGAGGAATTTATCCAAATGCTTATCGTCCACGTGGCGTTTTCGGTAGTATTCCATGAGGAAACCGTCGAGGGAGCTCCGCGCTTCCCATTTCCGTAGATAGCCCGGACCGAATTGCACACCGGTATAGGCCAACCCGAGAATGATGAGGACAACGGTGACCGACACCGCGTTGATCCGACTTGGTTTCTCTATTTTAGCCATCCCCTACGATCCTAAACGATTCTTTTGAGGGCTGCTACTAATTGACAACGCCGATTAGCCCGATAGGATCACGGGGTGTCGATACCACGCATCGTCGTCGCTAGCGGCGAAGCCTTTTATCTAGAATTGTTGGACCACTTGCCGAGATCGGCCAGTACCCTCGTCTTCGCTGATTCCATCGGCGAAGCACTCGGTGCTGCCATGGGTTCGGATTTGGTCATCGTCGATACCGACCTATTGGGTGGGGGTGAAGATCTTTGCGCCCGGCTACAGGCTGATCCTCTGACAGCCAACGTACCCATCATTTTGCGCGCTCCTCGCGGGTACAAATCGCCCTCGACGGACTCGGTCACCCAGAGAGATAAATTCGACGAAACGCAAAAGGAAATATCGGAAGTCTGCCCCAGCATTTCACAAGATCCTAGCGAAGGAATCGCCTCGCTAGACGAAGATGAAGAATCGGATCGCGGCTTCGACGTCAAAGAAAGTACGCAGGTCTGGCGGCGACCAGACGAAGGTACCAATGTCGATTCGCCCAACGCGTGGCCCCAGCCTCCTCCGATCTTGAGCCCAGCCGAAGATATTCTCGAACCAACGCGCAATTATTCCGGGTATCTCAATTCTCTACTCGAAGGGCACGCATCCCTCGATAGCCTTTCGGAAGGAGAAAAAACCCGGCTGTTCACGTATTCGGCTCAGGTCGTAGCCAACATGAACTACATCATGGAGATCAGCCAATCGGCGGTGAATCTTTCCTTGAAGGCCGGCGACCTCGCAAGAATGAGGGAGTTGAGCGAAGGCCGAAGCGTCGTATACGGCCAGCTTCGTCGACTACAGATCATCGTGGATAACGCCAGCGTAGCGGCAGCAGAATCCCTAGCCCAATCCACTCAGTCCAAATCGTCACCACTACCAGTGGCTGGGCCTACAGGTCCCCAGCCGCGCCGCAGAGGGGCCGGCTCATCGGGACGAAATAATATCCCCACTGCTTCGGCTGACCCCGATCTGCCGCCTATCAAGCCAACGGATTCAGCCGAGAATCAGACCGGTGCGACAGGTCCTCAGCTACCACCGCCGACAACAGAATCGACGGCGAGTGGCCTCTACTCGCTCAGCCAAAAGAAAAGTGCGATCACGTTGGCCGCGGAAGAACTCGAACGCCAGCGAGCGGTGGACCGAGCCGCTGTACGCGCAGCAAGAGCCCGGCAGGAAAAGAAACGTCGGGTATCTGGCTCAGCACGCCGCGTCGGCAAGCCCCAGAAGAAGAAAAGAAACTACTTCTGGCTATGGGTAGCCATTATGATCGCGGCCATTGGTGTGTTGGTTTACGTCATCGTCAGCCCACCCAGCACAAGTGGGCCCAAAGAAATACCTGTCGCAAACACCCCGCCGGAAATGCTCTCCGTGACGCTACAACAGACGCCGAATGCGGTGATCGCCCTGCCGAAGTCACGCGATAATGAAAACGACCGCGTAGCCTATATCGTTCGTTGGACGGTTGACGGCACCAAGATTCTGGATGTACGCACCCTTCGGCTTCCACGGAAGAAATACAGCATGGGAAGCAAAGTGGCTGCAATGGTGATTCCGAGCGACGGAAAAACCGAGGGTGTTCCTATGGACTCGCGCCCTCTCAAAATAGAAAACCTCAAAGAAAAACGCGATTGATGCCCCACTTTGCGATCAGGGCGATTCGAACAAGCACAATTGACAGACAAATAATTATCACCGCATCTCTTTGCACCCTCCTCGTCACCCCTATAACCGCTGAAGAAGCCGGCGCATCAGAAAGTCGTTCGGCCGATCGCCGAGGCCCACTCGTTGTTGTGATTCGCCGCCCCGGCCTGAGAACGTACGAAAAGATCGTTGAAGAATTCAAGAGTGGTGTGCGTGCAGCCGTTCAAGTCGTCGCCCTCCGTCCAGACAACGAAAAGGAGTTACGTGACTGGCTCGACAGAGCAAAGCCCGACCTCACGTTCGTCATCGGTCAAAATGCGCATCACGTACTCAGGACGAAACTAGAGGCCCAACCGTTGTTGCATGCGTTGGTGCGAAAACCAGCGGCAAAAGGCCACTACGATCTTTCGAAACCGCCACCGGCTCGGCAGATCCTAAGGGCATTTCGCGCTGCTAGACCAAAAATCCAGAAGATCGCCTTACTCCATGGCAGCGGGGGTCCCACCCGTCTCGCGGAAATTCGCCGGGCAGCCAAGAGGCTACAAATCGAAATCATCCCTTTGGCTGCCAATTCCCCGGCTGAGGCCATTCGACTACTACGCAAGAATGCGATGCGCTTTGAGGGGCTATGGCTTCTGCCAGATCTTTCCATTCTAACGCCACAGGTATTTCAGTACGCCATAGGGCTGCAATTCCGCTATCGCATCGCCCTGATGGGAGCAACACGTCCACACGTAGACAAAGGAGCCCTCTTCGCAATCGATCACGATCCTCACCTGCTCGGCCGTCGCGCCGCTATCGTCGCGAATCGGCTACTCTCGGCGCGTCGAATTTCCCGGCCTGAGACCATTGCAGGCATTAGCCATCGGCTTACCGTCAATCGCTTCACCGCTTCCCGCATTCGCGTCAACCTCGCACCGCTACGCAAGATCGCGACAGAGGTGGTTCCGTGAAACGAAAGATGCGAAGAGGAACGGTTAGCACCATCGTAGCAGCTGTCGATCCAGCGTCATCGCTACGCATTTGGGACCGGTTCCAAGCTCGACTGATGGCCTGGCTTATCGTTTTCTCTGCCTCGATTTCTCTCGGTGCCGGTACCATCTATTACAACCGGCAAGTAAAATATATTCATGCCGAACAGACGACAAGAGGCAGAACGCTGATCAGCAATCTCGCTG
>Ga0257122_1001530_pt1 | contig 16126 bp, 10 predicted proteins | sample SI106_120metaG_FD_190146 | JGI IMG/M metagenome (GOLD analysis project Ga0257122, IMG submission 190146) | Marine microbial communities from Saanich Inlet, British Columbia, Canada - SI106_120 | ecosystem: Environmental > Aquatic > Marine > Inlet | place: Canada: British Columbia | collected... | reverse complement strand
CCTGCCGAGCCATCAGTTGTAGGTAAGGTTAAAGCAACACCGCTTGACCCACCTTTAATTTTATCGACTGTTAAAGTACTAGCCATATTGTTTTCTCCTTAAAATGTAAATATCTTTAATTCACCTGATCCAGCTACTGTCCAAGTAGCTGTTCCAGATACTGTTATATCGCCTATTAACATATGGTTCTTAGTAGTAACCAGTGTGGTTGTCACATCAGCACTAATGTCATTAGGGTTGTTGAAAGTATCTCCCGCATCTAGGGAGGCTCCAGTTAGGGTTGCCCAACTATTATCTCCTCTCAAATAGGTAGATGAGCTAGCAGTACCTGTTGCACTTAGTTCATTAATACCGATGGCATCATCTGCCATTTTAGCGTTTGTTATAGCATTAGATACAATATCTGCTGCTTCTACTGAGCCATCTTCTACAGCTACCGGAGTACCTCTTCCAATGTACCCACTCATTAGGTTATCTCCATCACTGAAACTAATGTATCTAAGGAATTAGCTGCAGAGCTTTTTATTCTTATAGCATCTCCTGCGTGTAATACTATCTTCCCATCTACGAAACTTAAAGCAGTTCCTGAAGGGATCGGAGTATCTGTACCTGTTAAGCTGATTTCAGCAGTTCCGTCGTATACCACTACCGTAGTGTCTACCGTTACTCCAGAAGCAGTATTAGATACTACCCCTCCAATAACTACAGCTTTTGTGGCTGCTGGTACCGTGTAAACTGGAGTCAGTGTAGTTGGTACATTGTTATATGTAAATCTTTTAAATGTATTTGCCATTTTATTTTCCTATATTATCCAAGAGCAATCGCCATAGCAATTACATCATCCATTGTGGCATACCCTGAGTGGGTGTGCGCGTCTACGTAAGCCTTAACAGACTGTTGTGTAGGTACCTTAGTGCTAGAGTCTGAAGATAAATTATCTTCATCTACAACGAAAGACATAGCAGCAGTTGTAGTATCTGCTTCCATCACTGCACCAGCAGCTGCTACCGTTGTTGCATCTGTTACATCTGCTGAAGTATCAATGCCACTTAATTTAGTTTGTTCGGCATCACTAAATTCATTAGTATCTGCGTTAGCTTCATATGCAGTTTTAATCTCTGCAGCAGTTTGATCTGCGGTTGCAGAAGTTTCAATTCCGCTTAATTTAGTTTGCTCTGCATCACTAAATTCATTAGTATCTGCGTTAGCTTCATATGCAGTTTTAATCTCTGCAGCAGTTTGATCTGCGGTTGCAGAAGTTTCAATTCCATCTAATTTAGTCTTTAGTGTAGCTGTAAAGTTCTTTTCAGTTAAACCATTATCCCCTACAGTATATGTAGTATTAGTATAGTTATTAACATGAAGATTAGTAGCACCTTGATCAGATGTCCAATCAATATGCTCATTAGCTACAAAATCACTAAGACCATCATGAGTAACCGTGACTGCCCCTGTATCTCCATTTACTGATAGTACAGTATCTGTAGGAGTAGCTAATAACGTAAAGTCTGCCATTGTACCTGCAGTACCTGAATTTCTTACATAAGTTTTGTTCTCATCTGAACGAACTACAACATCACCTTCTTCTGTAGTTAATGCTAGCTGAGCTAATTCACTTGCTGCGGTTTGAACTGTAGTTAATGCAATAGCTGTAGTAGTTATTACATTAGCGCCATCAATATTAATACCCGTACCACCTGTATAGGTTGTATCTGTATCTGTGTCTGTAGGAGTTGCCCAAGAACCATTGTATTGTAAAAACTGGCCTGATGTACCTACTGAAGGTACAAGCCCTGAGTTACCTTCTGCAATTGCAGAGGTGTACTGTACATTAGGCTTGTTCTTAATATAATCATCTACACTTGTAGTAGCTTGATTCCAGTCTGGCTGAACATTAACTTCTGCGGAAGCAGCTATGCCACTTAATTTAGTTTGTTCGGCATCACTAAATTCATTAGTATCTGCGTTAGCTTCATATGCAGTTTTAATCTCTGCAGCAGTTTGATCTGCGGTTGCAGAAGTTTCAATTCCGCTTAATTTAGTTTGCTCTGCATCACTAAATTCATTAGTATCTGCGTTAGCTTCATATGCAGTTTTAATCTCTGCATTTGTTTGATCTGCGGTTGCAGAAGTTTCAATTCCACTTAATTTAGTTTTTTCAGCACCAGTATAATCATTAGTAGATTTAACATAGGTTGAACCATTTGCAATATCATCTAAAGTACCTGATAATTCACTTAGAGCATCTTTACTAGCTACTTGAGAATCTACGTAAGCCTTAACAGACTGTTGTGTAGGTACCTTAGTTGCTAAGTCTGAAGTCATATTATCTTCATCTACAACGAAAGACATAGCAGCAGTTGTAGTATCTGCTTCCATCACTGCACCAGCAGCTGCTACATTAGTAGCATCTGTTACATCTGCAGAGGCTTCAATACCATCTAATTTAGTATGGTCTGCGTTAGTGAAGTCATTAGTAGTTAATCCGCCATCCCCTACAGTATATGTAGTATTATTATCAGGAACTGTTACTGTATCAGTAGTACCATCTGCTCGATTTAGAGTAATAGTATGCCCACTAATTGTCATAGCATTAGCAGAAGCTGATAATGCTTGCGCCGAAGTAGTGGCTACTTTAGTACCTAAAGCGGTTGTTACTGTGGCTGCGTACGACGAGTCATCATTAATTGATTGAGCTAACTCATTAAGAGTATCTAAAGCTCCTGGGGCTCCTCCAATTAGCTCAGTAATTTCTGTTTGTACATAAGCTGTTGTAGCTATTTGAGTAGTGTTAGTATTAGATACCGCGGTAGGGGCTACTGGAGTACCTGTTAAAGTAGGGCTTGCTAGAGGAGCTTTTAAATCTAAAGCTGTTTGTAATCCATCTACATTTGCTATAACATGGTTATGACTATCATCTGCAATAGTAGCAGTAATAGAAACATTACCTAAATTTGTCATTGTTGCCGAGCCGGTTACGTCTCCTGCAAGTGTTATAGTAGGGTCATTAACATCCAAATCTATAGTACCATCGGAGTCTTGATAAGTAACTGTAATACCTGATTCAGTATTACTAGAGAACATATCTCCTACTCTATCTTGTACCCATTCTGTGTCTACATTAAATGTTCTATCTGCAGCTAAAGTTCCTCCGCCAGTTAGGCCCGTGCCTGCAGTAATAGTAGTACTATCGTCTGCTTTGGCATCTAGAGCTGTTTGTAATCCATCTACATTTGCTATAACATGGTTATGACTATCATCTGCAATAGTAGCAGTAATAGAAACATCTCCACTAGCATCCATATTAGCTGAACCAGACACATCTCCAGTTAAAGCTATAGTAGTAGTTTGATTATCCCAACTATTTGTACCATCATACACAAGAACTTGTCCTGCAGCTGGGGTAGAAATAACAGTATCCGTTAGTTCTGAAAGTTCGTTCATAGCTGCATGTTGTGCATCTACATACGCTTTAATAGATTGTTGGGTAGCTAAATGACTAGCAGAGTCTGATATTAAGTCATCTTCATCTTTTATAGATGTACCAGATATAGCTCCCTCTAATACAGGACTCGCTAAAGTTTTATTAGATAATACTTGACTTCCTGCTAAAGTGGCCACTGTGGAGTCTATATTAATAGTAACTGTGTTGCCTGAGCCTATAGAATCTAAACCGGTGCCGCCTGCAATAGTTAGTGACTCTGAATCTAAATCAATAGCTAAAGCTCCTCCAGTGTCTCCTTGGAAGTCTAGATCTTGTGCTGTAGTAACCGAGTCTACATAAGATTTAGTAGCCGCATGATTTGCCCCCGTAGGTGCGCCACTTAAAGTCAGAAGACCTGTCATGGTGTCCCCGGCTTTAAGAACGTTTAAACTTGCTGCTCCTGTTATAGTACCAGTTACATTACCAGTTACATTACCAGTTAAGTCACCGGTTACATCACCAGTTAAGTCACCGGTTACATTACCAGTTACATTACCCGTTATAGCAGCTTCAACTGTACTAGCTACGAAAGTCTCACTTCCCACAGTCCATTTATCTGCACTTTCATCCCACAATAATGTTTTATTAGTAGAAGTACCTCGTTCAATTTCTATACCACCATCTTGTGATGGAGTACCTGTCTCATTACTGTTAATTAGTACAATATTATCTGCTAAATTAATAGTTTCAGTATTGATTGTTGTAGTAGTACCACTTACAGTTAAGTTTCCACCTACTGTTAAATTATTAAATGTGGGGTCGTCTGTAGTGCCTACAGCCTGCCCAATAGATATTGTAGCAGTAGAACCTTCTGAAGCAGTATGACTAACAGATACCCCTGTACCTGCTGTGACATCTGTCATGTAGTTACCTGTAGTATCTGTACCTAGAGCAACTGAATTTGCTGCTACTGTTGTAGTAATACTTACATTACCCAAGTCAGTCATAGTAGCTGAACCTGTTACGTCCCCTGTAAGGGATATAGTAGGGTCATTAACATTAAAATCTAATGTACCATCTGAATCTTCGTAAGTAACAGTAATACCACTTTCAGTATTACTAGAAACCATGCCACCTACTATATCTTGTACGTTTTCTGTTGTAGGAGTGAATGTTGCCGGCTTATTAAGTAAAGTATTCCAATCCCCGTAAACGTAGGCTAAAGAATTCCATGCAGTTGTGCCATCTCCTACTTTGAATTTATCAGTAGTTGTATTTAGTCCTAACTCTCCTTCTAGTAGAATTGGGTTATTAGAGGTCCAGTTAGTACCGGTGTCTCTTCTAAATTGAATTTTTACTGCCATTTAATTTATCTCCTAACTTAAGTCGAATATAAGGTCAGCGAATCCGCTATCAGAGGAAGTGCTACTTCCCCCATCCATTGTGAAAAAAGAAACCCCCCAAGATGCGGTGGACCCATTAGTTGTTAAAACTTTTCCAGAGTGCCCCCCTTGACTTGGTAGACTCCCTGTACCTGCAGTTGTGGTGTCTAACCAAATATCTGAGGTTCCATTATTTACTCTCTTGTACAAAGTATTAGCTGTAATACTATACCATGAGTCTCCTATCAAAGGAGAGGACGGAGCTGTATTAGCATCCGTATGAATAGCTCTAGCTTCCCAATTAGTGGTAGTAGAGTTATATCTTAGTATGTTATTATTCGCAACACTTGTGAGGTCTACATCACTGAGTTCCGACATACTTCCAGCACCTCCGCCATTTGCGGCTAAGGTGTGGGCTGTAGCGTGATTAGTGGCGATACCGGAGGCATTGAATAAAACAAAACCTTTATCTGCGGCGCTATACTTAATAGTCACGTCATGTGTGTGAGCAGAAGTAGAACTAGACTTAGATGTAACAGATGTTACAACTCCTGCAATTAAATCTAGAGCTTGTTGTCCTGTAATTGATACAGAGTGAGCGTGAGAAGGGCTACCCCCAGCTACTAACTGGAAGGTAGGCCCCACGCCTAATTCTACTATACTAGCAACTCCAGAGACTTCTTTCTTTACGAATAGTCTACCATCGTTAGTATTTAAGGCTACTTCACCTAAATTAAGGTCACCTACTCCCGGTAATTTACCGGGGGTTGCAGACCTTTTTAATAGAATCTTTTGGTTAGGCATATTAGCTTACCAAGTACCGCCGTCAAGAGTGTCCGTAACTTGGAACTCGTATCCACCGCTACCGGTAGCTTTAACCATTAATAGCTTATCTAGGTCTGCTGCTACTAATGAATCTGGAGTACCGCCTGTATCTCCTACTGCGCTTGCCCAGATCTTATCATAAACTTTCTGCCATTGAACATCTCTGTTAATAGTATCACTACCAATTCTAACATGGTTAGCTCTAAAGTCTGCGTAACTATTGATTGTTGTTGCGGACCCTGGGTTAGTGCTACCTAAGTCGTCAGAAATGATTATCTGGTCTGTAGATTCATCCCATACCATACCACCGTACTTGCGTACAAAAGAACCACCACTAGCAACTGCTCTAGCCCATGATACTCCGAAATCTGATACTGTAGCTGAGCTTGGAGCGGAGCTTACATCACCCAAGATTAGAATATTATCATCTACTTGAATAGTTTCTGTGTTAATAGTGGTTGTAGTACCATTAACAGTTAAATTTCCTGCAACAGTTAAAGCGCCTGTCTTAATATCAACATTACCTGATTTATCGATTTCAAACTTACTAGTTCCGTAGCCCGTTTGTACTTTAAATAGGTTAGAGTCCCCATAGACCGCTTCACCAGTAGCCGTAGTAGTAGCATTAGAGCTTAATACTAAAGAACTATTGTTAGTTACAGAATCTACTTCATATGGAACACCATCAATTTTAATAGCATCCCCTGCTACTAACTCAGTATTAAATAAAGTTCCTGTACCACTTACTGCAGTACTACCTGTAGTTACTGCAACAGTACCTGTTAACGTTACATTTAATCCACCAGTAGAAGTAACTAAAGAATCGATTGTTCCGCCTGTTAAAACAACGCCATCAATAGTACCAGAGTCAATATCTACTTTAGTAATGTTAACTTCGCCAGTACCTGCCGGAGTAAGATTAATGTTTCCATTAGCATCAAGAGAGGTAATAGTATTACCATCAATCTTAATGTTATCTACTTCTACTGCATCAGTAAACTTAGCGTAACCAGCAACTGTGAAGTCTGCATCGCCTGTAGCGCCACCTGTATGTGGGAAACTAACATCTGCATCTGAAGCTACTATAATTGCGGAAGTTCCGTCTTGTTTAATATTTACGCCAGTCTTACCATCTACGGTAATAGCTCCAACACTAGTATTAAAGTTAGAAGCTGCTGCTGCATCTAAACTGATAGTTCCTGTAGTATCTACAAGTATACCCTTTGATCCAGCATCAATATCGATTCCACCAGCCGCGTTAGACGCTTGAATTCGTACTGCATCAGCTGCATTTTCACCCCCAGAAATAGATACACTCTTAGTAGTTGCCGTTAGTGCAACGTCTCCAGCTGAAGAAGTAATATCGATTAATGCTGCTGCATCTACATCTACTCCACCAGTTGAATCAATGTTTATTGCTGAAGTACCTGTACCAGCTGAATTAATTTCTACTGTAGTATCTGAATGAGAAGAGTCTGCATGTAATTTAACAGCTCCTGCACTTGATCCTTTACCAGTAATGGTTACCTTATCATTATTTGATGTAATAGTAACAGCTTTAGCTGATCCTGTAGCATCAATAGATACAGTACCCGCTGAATTAATATCTACCCCTTGAGAGCCAGCACTAATTTCTACACCTGCTCCGGTAGTATCAGCATCAATTATTACTTTACCTGTACCTGTAGTAATAAGCGTAACTCCGCCATTAGTGCCTGTAGGGGTTAATTTACCCCCGGACCCATCAGTTTCTAATTTAATAGAGCCTGTTATAAATCCGTTATTTGCCCAAACTAAGTCTGTACTGTCTTGTACTTTAAGTTGGTCTGTCCATGTACCGCCATCTAATGTAGCAATAACTAAATTGCCACCATCTTGGTACATCTTTGTTTTGTCCGCACTATTATCTTCAAAGAATAATGATTGCGATTTTGAAGCACTAGTGCCTCCAAGAATTATATCTTGAGATACTGTTTGACTACCTGCTACAGTAGATAGAGATAGGAAGGAGCCCTCGCCTGCAATCTCTAGTACACCCCCGCCTATAGCGTTGGTACCAATGTATAATTTTTGTACGAGCTGATTCCAACCTAACTCACCAAATTCCAGGGTAGGGGTAGTATCCGTGCCGTCACGACGTTTTAGTAAAATTTTATTATAAGCCATTTTATTTCCTTTTTAAAAGTTGATAACCTACTACCAGACTCCACCGTTTAAGATTTCATTGTCTGTACTAGCATAGGTAAAAGTGGAAGTAGTAGAGATGCCTTCTTCGACATAACCGGCTAAAGCGACTGGTCTCCAGTCTGCTATTGTCCAATAATGTCCAGCTCCCGTACATGCGGTTTCCGTTATATGTGTTGTTACTTTAGCTCCTGTAATTAAACTCCTGCAGTAAGCTTCCGAGGCAGGTACGTCTCCTGAATAGACAAATAGTTTGTCATCATCGGTATCATACCATAAGTCACCAATATTTAACTCTTTCGCGTTATCTAGTGGGGCTTCGGGGGTTTGGTAAAAGTTATCTAACCTTGAAAGTGCAGCTTTTGCCTCTGCTGCGGCCCTGACTGCAGTATCTACTGCAGCTTGTCCATCGGACATGCCAGGGTATGGAGGAATTTGTGCAATATCTACTAAATTAGCAGCATTTTCTGTCACAGTTCCCATAATATCAAAATATGTATGTCCAGTATCGGGGTTTCTCGCTATAAAGCGGTACTGACTTTCTGTAGACCCTCGAGTATTAGGCCACAAAGAAACTACCGAGACACCAGAAGCATTAGTAGTTGATACAACCTTAGCAGGAACTACATAAGTGTCCCCTGAGATTGTGTCAACTTCTGTGCGGTCTAAAACCACAACTATCAATGCTCCCTCAACATCATTACCGTTGCTATCTGTTACCTTAATAGTAATGTCGTAAGTTGGTAATGACATATTTTATTTAAATCCTTTGAAATATGAAAATTATTAATAATTTCATTTATAGGGATAATTATACACGTTCTTCTAAAAAATGTAAACTAAAAATTTAGAAAAGTAAAAGGGGTGCCGAAGATACCCCTTTAATTTTAACTCTGAGTACCTACGATGCTACCATCTGTATCCGAAGCAGGGGCTGAGTTTTTCATTCTTAAGTCCCCCGTAGCATCCACCCATAGGTGATATACCCCAAGAACTAAATGCCCGGTATTATACCCTCCACCATCAATCTCTACCGTACCATCATTTTTAATAGCCATCTTTTCAGTTGCCGCAGAACTAATTCTCTCGAAATAAGTAGTATCAGTATAATCACTAGTCAAGTCCTCAGTTAAAACTAAAATACTTGAGCTTGTAATAGATTGGACTTCTTTTATTTCCCAAGTTCCACCGGCTGATGCTTTAATACGAATTACATCTCCTACCACTATATTACCTGAAGTAAACTTACTATCATGACTCTGTACTGTATTTAAAGTACCCGCTGCTACTGAGTATTGAGAAGTTGCCCCAAAGTTTACAGCTTCGGAAGCATTTCTGAAAGATGCGTGATCTTCGGAAGCCATTTTTGTTCCTTGAACAGTTCCGCTTGAGGTTACTTTAAAAGTAGAGACAACATCACTATTTGTAATACTTAAGAGATCAGCAGTATCTGTAGAATACTGAGAAATAGAAACTGCAGGTACGGTACTTCCACTTGTAGTTTTTGTTACTGATAATTTTTTACCTTCTAAACTATCACTAACTATAGTGGTATTAAGAATGTTAGGGATAGTAATAAATGAAGAAGCTGTAGTATGTGCTATACTTCCGGTAGTAATACTTATGCTCCCTACCTCTATTGAGGTCATTGAAGTCACTGTAGGGTTAGTAAAAGTACTATTTGATATAGTAACACTATCTAAGGTACCCCCTGTAGCTGCTATGGAACTACTGGCTTGAGTGGCTAAGGTACCTAGTCCTAGAGCTACTCTAGCACCAGCTGCTGTTGCAGAGCCTGTTCCTCCATATGCCAAGGGTATAGCTACTCCGTTCCAAGCTCCAGAAGTAATAGTACCTACTGTAGCTAGGTTGGTGGAGCCTACCCAAGAGTTTATAGATACGTTATCTACGTTACCCAGTCCAAGCGCTATCTGTGCGGCGCTTGCGGTAGTTGCTCCAGTACCCCCTTTAGCTACTGGGATGGCAGTGCCACCCCAACTTCCTACAGTAATAGTGCCTAAAGTAGTTACATTTGATGAGCCTCCCCAAGAGTTTATAGATACATTATCAACATTATCCAAACTCCAAGCAGTTTTAGAAGCCGCAATACTTGTAGCCCCTGTGCCTCCTTGTACCTCTGATATAGGGGTAGAGAGAGAAGTAATAGTACCATTAGTAATGTAAATACTATCAGCTTCTATTTTAGATTGACTAAGTTTTAGTTTTGAGGCATTGCCTTCTCCATCATAAACTATCTGTCCTGTAGTTGCTGGTAGCCCTGTGCCAGAAGATATAAGAGTAGCTGTTCCTAAGTGCAGTACGTCTTTATAAGTATCTGCAGGTGTTTTATCTTGTAAATTATTTGCCATATTATTGTCCTATTATGAGTATATTGCTGGGAATACTTGTTTCCAGCTACCCGTTCCTGAAGCTGTAGCAATACTAATAAGGGATCCATTTACCCAAGTATCTCCTGCTTTAGTGGCTGTAGGAGTAGTACTTCCTGTGAAAACTTTAGCATATACAGAGTCATGTTCGTGACTATTCTTGAAAGTTCCTGAAGCCGATATATCACATACATCATTAAGCTCTGCTACTGTAGCTGTAATACCTAAATTAGATACTACTGTTGCAGTACTAGCAACATCACTTAGGTTGGAACTAGCGTCTAAAAATTTAGTATCTGCAGCTAATTGAGTGTAGTAATCTCCTGCTGGGTCTAATGGTGCAGTGTCTCCAATGCCTCCAATAGATATACTCCAAGGATCTGAGGCCCCTCCATAGGAAGCCGCAGCACTAAACTTATTTCTGCTTCCTACATAGAACTCTAGAGATCCAGTTACAGGGTTGTATGTAGTTACTGTACCGTCCAAAAAGCCGTCTAAAGTTGCTCCTGTATAGTGTGATACTCTTATAGGCTGCCCTGGGGCAAAAGTTTTATTTACACTAACTGTACTACCTGCTACTACTGTAGTAACAGAAGATACTAGTAAGGTAATTGTAGCGTGTCTTTCTGATGCTACTGTTGTTAAGTCAATAGCTTGTTCAGCTAAGCCAGAATGAATTGATGCTGCGTGGGCGGCAAAATCTTCAAATGCGTCTGGCATTCCTGTTACATACGCAGTTCCTGCAAAATCATCTGCACTGTATACTCTACCATTTAGTGTTACGGGCCATGCCATCTTATAATAACTCCTCTATTGTATACGAACGACTCCAATATCCATCTATGTTATGTTTCATAGGGGATATTTTAGCTATACGTCCATATATTGTTTGTTTAAATAATTTATGTGCAGGTGCTTTAGTATCTGTATAGATAAGTACATCTCCACTTGATCCTTTTGTTCTATCTAACTCTAGAGCATTTTCGAAAATCTCCTCTTCAGTTAGATATTTCAAATTAAATTTAACACTCCTATACTTATTAAGAGTATCTACATAGGTCTGACCGCCTAATGACCGGGTAATCTTGGATGGATCTTTATATGTTAGAGTCCATCCTCGACTCATGTTTCTTGAAGGCTTCCAGGCCTTCCCTACTACTACACGCCCTACTTCGAAATAACTAGGGGATGCGGTATCTTGTATGTCTATTTTAATGAACTTAGCGGATACTGCTGTATCTAATAATAGATGTGAGGCGAAAGGTTTATAGCTTTCTAGTTGCTCTGCAGTAATATTTGTCCCCCATAAGAATACTCCGTAAGGTAGTGTGCCAAAGGAACCCATTGTAGGCCAAACATCCTGCCAATCTGTTTGGTGTACATAGCTCCATTTATTGACTATATTCCCCCATATACTAACAGTAGTGTTGCCCCAAGTTTTATTCGGCCAAGCCTCCATCTCTGCAGTTAAGTCTGTAGCAAAACGTACCCGCCATTTAGCGCCCCCAGAAAAGTTATGATTAAGTAAAGATAGGCTATCTATTAACTTCTGCCCTCCAAACTCAATCTGAATACTAGTAGTTTCTTGGTTGCCTTGATGCCCCTCTATAAAGCCGTTGCCGTGCTCCCAGCCCGCTTTAGTTTTATAATAGTACCCATTTCCATAAGGTAAACTACTATCCCCAGGATAAGATGCTGTAGCTAGAACGTCATTCAAGGTTAAATGTATATGTCTATTATGTGCGGGGCCAGAAGTTGTATTACCTACACTAACTGGGGGCCCCCCAATAACATAAGCTATAGATGTAGTTGGGGGAGTCCAATCTCTAGTAGGGCCACCAACACTTACATTTATTTCATCTCTAAATGTATATATTGCTCCTGCGTCTGTTGCACTAACTCCATCCTCATAAGGAGCCCCTGATATAATGATACTGTCTGACGCAGCCATACTTAGCCCAAAATTATCATTAGCCTCTTCATCAGATGCTTCGACTTTTCGTATCTGTACTAAGTCATTATTGAATATATATAAAGCCCCTGCATCTGTATTACTTGTAGAATCTGATAAAGGGGAACCTACTACTATATTATTCGGGGATACAGCTACCGAAACCCCAAAATGATCCCCTGCAGTAGGGTCCGAGGGGAATAATTTAGTATAGGCACCTGATAGCTCCATATCTAACTTATACGCTCCCCCAGAATCTACATTAGAACCATTATCCATATAAGGAGCTCCTACTACTACTTTACTGTCTGTACATGCTACAGAGTGCCCAAATTTTGCTCCATCATCTACATCTCCATCTAATACTCCGAAATGGAATTCGGCAAATGCGCCTCCTGCATCTGCTGCTATAAATCTGATAACAGCGCCCACAGCTTTATTTACTCCTGCTATAGGTAGTACTCTGTCAGGTTGCCCTACGTATACGTCGCCTCCATTGGAAGCTAAAGAGTACCCCATTTTATACGTAGTGCCTTCGGCTCTATAGGTTTGATATACGCCTGCGGGGGTATAAAAATGTACTGTTCCCTGATTTGTTCCTGCGCCAAGGTTTCCATGAGGGCCGCCAACTGCTATAATATTAGCAGATATTGTTACAGCCCAACCAAAGTTTGACCCCGCACTTCCCGTTGAAGGAAGTATTTGAGTTTTCTGTACTCCGTCTATTCCAAATAAATATGCTACCCCAATATCTACTAGAGGAGACCCCCCACTATACAAAGTGGCATTAGGAGACCCAACAATTATTTGGGATTCGTGTATAGCTACTGACCACCCAAACTTTGCTCCCGTCTCCGGGGTAGTAGGGACTATTTTTCTAATAAAAGTGCCATCTATATTGTATAAGTATACGGCTCCTGCTCCTGAGGATACTCCTGGGGCTCCTACTACAATATAGTTTCCATAAGTAGCTACAGAGTACCCAAAATGATTACTTGCTACAGCTCCCCCATCTTCCGTAAATTTCTCTTCTCCACTCCCGCTAAAGTATCTGCTAATAACTTGCCAAATCTCTGCTACTGAATCATCGATGTCTGGCATAATCTTTATTACACGAGTAGTAGAATTGGAGCTACCAGTGCTTGTAAAAGTGAAACGAGCTGCAGTAGCTGAGGTTTCCCCTAACTCTATCCAGTCAGCAGTTGTTGGGTTACTTACTATATGCAGGCCGCCATTAGCCGCCTGATCCCCAGTACGCCATACTTTTGTAATCTGTCTATCCTTTAGATTACCTGAAAGTAATGTAGACGCTTCAGACTCTGGTAGAATATAAGTATCTGAGCTATCTAAATAGTTATCACCAATAATAGCTAAACTCATCCCCAGACCTCCATAGTTACCTCATTCTTTAAAGCATCTTCTTTTAATGATACAATTCTCATATTTTTTCCATCAGTTAATCCATACCGGTCAATTTTAACCATTATAGTATCGTTTAAATCTAACCCAAAAGGTTGTATTTTTACTTTTAAAACAAATAAATCTCTTTTTATTCCGTACAATTCCTGTCTACGCTTAGCTTCCTCGTGCCCCATACAGTTACAGGTTAAGTAAGTGTCTACCTTCTCCCCATCCGCCGCAAGCAAATGCTTAGTAATAACTGTAGGGTCTTCAAATTTTTCATCTATAAACTCTTCTTCTAGTCTATACTTATACCCATTATCACTTAATACTGCTCCTGCCATATCTCCTTCAGAGAATACTTTCCAGTGTTTTCTAGTTCCTATAGTTTGAGAAATAGAGGGGATACCTGTAGATCTTCTACTTATACTTCTTATTTCTACTTCAGTGAAGGTTTGAACGGGAGTAACTTCAGGCTCGGTCAATGCACCTAATACCATTTTCCCCGAGCGATCAAAAGTGTAAAACGCCCCCATAGATGATACCAGTGAGTCTAAAATATTAAGAATATTTTCTCCTTCCGGAACATAATACCCATGTATTCCATACTCGATTGCTGTAGTTGCTCTACTAAATGTACTAAAGGAATCAGTGTTTATATCGGTTAATTGTAGTCCACCTTTTGTCGAAATTATTCTTTTTACAATGCCCCCTAATGAAGAATCGTAAGTGGCTACAGCAGTAGAAAAAATATCTACTTCTTTAGACCCTTTAACATCTGCTGTTATTACATAATCTGCAGAAGACCCTCCCCCTACTGCTGCTGTAAGTGTAAACTTACCATTAGCTAAGTCTTCTGTAATACCTGTAGTAGTCCACGTCCCCATATCAGTTTCGCAATCAAAAGCATTGGTGTACGCGGGAGTTTTTATTATACTACAGCTACCCAGCTGGTTCCCCCCAGAGTACACGGCATCAATACTCTCTATTGGACCGTTGTGTACCTGGAAAATTCTATTGCTAGGGTCTACTTCTATTGGCTCGATGTGGGATACTTCTCCATAACATACGGGCTTTATCTTATTTTTTAATCTATCTGCCCCGTTGCTATGATCGAATATTGTATAGATAGATGTAGCATCTGGAATATCTACCCAAGGGGTAGTGCTTTTAATTGTAGCATACTTAGAGGTACCATCATACTCATCAATTTTTCTCTTTTGTCCATAACCTTTTCCACCTGTAATCTCAAGATCCATATTACGATAGTAATGGTCCGTTGTGCTAGAACTTGGGTCTAGAATTATTAATGCAGTCCCTCCTCCTTGAGCCCTCTGATTCCAGGCTATTGAAGTTCCTACATAAACTTCTTCTTCAATAGGCTTATCTAATTTGTGTTGAAAATCCCTAATTTTTATTAGTACTTCAACAGCAGACCATTCAATTTGATCCATTGTACCTACAAAGATATTAAAAAAAGTATCGTAAGAGGAACCATCCCCAATCTTTACTTTAATATCTCTACCATTTAAACTGTAGTCGTTTAAAAAATCTAAATCTCCATCAGTATTCATTAATTTAATAGTACCAAAAGAGGGAATACTTCTTCCGCCTATGCTTCCAGGAGAGTACATATTTCTAGACATACTAAGGGCCGACTTAACTCTAGACTCATAGTATGTATTAGCAGGAGTATCTGTAGGGCTTGTAGTAAAACCCCCTGTAGAATAGTATAACGTTTCCAGTTTTTCCGTTGCTAGGTTATACGCGTCTAACTCTATTAAATAGTTCCTTTTAGCATACGCGTCCTGTAAGTACGCTAATTGAGTAGTTATTAAGGCCATTTATGCTCTACTATACTTCATACTAGTAGACATTCTTTCCACTGAGGAACCAAATTCTTCATTACTATTCCTAAGTTCTACTATTTCCGCTTTTAAACTTATAATAGCATCTTGCATCTCCTCTCTTTCTTGAGAGCTAGTATTAATAGATACTTGCATTAAGGAGGCTTGCTGCTCTTTAAAGGCTTTTAATTCTTCTACCATAGGAGAGTTATTCTGAAGGACTGGAATACTAGTTCCATCTGGTAAAGGCACCACTGCTTCATTATACCTACCTTCTCCGATTAAACCCATTGTAGGGTTACTAACTATACCCCCAGAAGCAAAAGCTCTGAAGCCCCCTGATATTACTCCACCATTAGCAAAGCCCATTAAAGCACGGAAATCTTCTAACATCTTTAAGGCCCAGTCTCTATCTTTCATGAACTCGCCGACTCCACCAAACATAGACTTAGAAAGATCTATAAAGCTACTCATAGTTTCCGCTAACTTTTCTCCTGCTTTAACGTTCCCTGCCATAGCGTCTGCAGCCAATTTCTCCGCTTCTGTCTTAAAGTGCCCATATTTATCTGCGTCTGTAAGGGAAGATAACTCTCCGTATTTCATCTCATCAATAAGACCAATAATGTCACCAAAAGCGTCTTTTAAATCGTCTGCAGAGTTAGTCATATCACCAAATGCTTCGCCTAAGCGGATCATAGTAGCTAGTTTATCTGGATCATCAAAGA
>Ga0257122_1001529_pt1 | contig 16139 bp, 9 predicted proteins | sample SI106_120metaG_FD_190146 | JGI IMG/M metagenome (GOLD analysis project Ga0257122, IMG submission 190146) | Marine microbial communities from Saanich Inlet, British Columbia, Canada - SI106_120 | ecosystem: Environmental > Aquatic > Marine > Inlet | place: Canada: British Columbia | collected... | reverse complement strand
GGCCAGGGGTTGAACAACCATCGCTACCCCGATACGGCCGTACGCGGGAGTCAGCTTGGCCACACCGAGAAAATCCAGATGGGAACCTTTGAACAAAGGCGACTGCGATTCCTCATGGGGATAAAGATCATATCGGTAGCCGATATCGAGGTCAGACCCAAAGCCCAATGCGTTGAGCTGCAACGCCGTCATGGACGTATAGATCAGATGATGCCGATGGTCGGGGGGAACGTTGGGGGTGGGGTGGCCGGGCTGCTCGGCGCGACTAGGCCAACTCACAAGCAAGCCGATGACAACGATAACCCCGTAAATTCCGACGCGAGGGATTGCGCATCCCATAGTTCGTTCTCCACCTCTAAACACGACCACCACCTCTCATCCTCCACGGATTGATAGCGAGCGGGACAATAGACTGTTTGTTTCCCGCGACTCAAGGAAAAGCTGCGGAACTAGGATTCGCGATGTTTGCCTGACGGCGAATAGATGGTGAGTACGCGGTGGCCGAGCTTCCAAAGCTTGTCGATGAACGGAGCCGTGTCGGCCCCTTGCACCCGCATTACGGCAACGCGCTTTTCTTGGTCGTCGAAGGTGAGAAAGCTCGCCACTTCCAAACCATGCTGGCCCGCTAGGCCAACAACATCGTGTAGGGGGGCGCCGTCCGCATCGCTCAAATCGAACGTAATACGCACACCGCCTTTGTCAATTCTTAGAATACTGATCAGGGCGCGGAAACAGTCGGATTCGGTGAGCACTCCGGCGAGTCTGTTGTTGAGTAATACGGGCAGGGCACCCACCTTTTTATCGCGGAGAATTTTTGCCGCGACTTCCAGGGGATCTTCCACGTTAACCGTGAGTACATTCGGGGTCATGATATCCGAAACGAGACTAGCCGAGGGGTCGAGCTTTGCCCCTTGCGTGCCCTCTACAGCGAAGGGTTTGATCGCCGGTGGAAACGCGTGCAAAACATCATGGCTCGTAATAATACCGATGACTTCTTTTCCGTCAGCGCGCTTGTTCACCACGGGCAGTCGGCGTACGCGGTATTGCGCCATGACCTGCGCAGCCTTGACGATTGTCTCTTGCTTTTCGACGGTTTGGGGATCCCGCGTCATCCACATTCGGACGATCATATTTCACTCCAAAGGGAAGAACCCAAGGCCGGGCAGCGCGGGTGCAGACTATTCTGCTCTAAGTCTACTAATCGCGGTTGATACCCCGGCTGGTTTCGAATTCGTGTTCGACCTGATCGGTATCCTTGGCGTTGTAGAGGACCACGCGCTTCAAATGTTCGTAAGCATCAACATCCAATTGATCAAATTCAACCGCAATGCCTTCGCCCGCTGACCGAACAACCTTGCCGTGGGCTTTCAGCTTGATCGGTTCCTCTTCGCCTAGAAAGATATCTATGGCACAGGCGGTATCTTCCGGAACCTTTTCGCTCGCCGTAACGAACGCCCCCTTTAGACTGATATCGCGGGCCGCTCCGGCGATGACTTTTTCCTCGCCGTCAGGGCTAACTTGAACGCGAATCTGTACGGCCACTCGCGTGAATCGACGCTTATTGTCCATGGCACCGCTCCTTGTCTCTGTCTATGCTATCGCGACTGCGGATTTTGATCATTGGGAAACGTAACGCAAGGTATCAAACGCTCTCTGCCAGACCTTGCGGCTGAGCTTACCGTCTTTCGCGGCCTGCATCAGGCTCTTGGCCTGATCTCGCATCTTGCCCAAGCCTGGCTGGTGGTTATGGGCGCCGGCCCCCTTGAGCGTCGTATCCTGTTTCAGGCCCTTGGTACTATTTCCAAAGGCTTGGCGATCGTCATCGGTCGCCCAAAGGGGCGGAGTCGCAACGGATTTCAGGCCGTCGTCTCCAACATCAACCCAAATTGGATTGGTAACCGCATAGGGTCGTACCGTTGAAATCGATGGGGAAAACGGTGTTCGAAGCGACCGCAAAGGCGGCAAGATCGGTGTCAACCGCTGGATTATTTCAAAGATCCCAAGTCGGGCAACCGGGGTGGACGAATAGACGGGGGCCAGGCTTTTGCCATCGATTCCCATCGCGATCACCACATACCAGGCGTCTTGGTCGGGACTATCTTCGATGGTGGCATCTAGATTGAGTACCTCTTTATTAGGTACCCTGATGCAGGTCGCCGAATTGCTGCAGTCAACGCTGCCATCGAATGATTTCAACAGCTGCCCGTTACGATAAACTTCCACCCGGTCGACATCGAACCAGGTTGGCGACTGAATGCGAATTCGAAGACGTACGGTCTTTCCGCTTTCCATCGGCACCGTGGCACCCAGGCTTTGTCCTTCAATCTGGAAATCGATGAAAGGACCATAGCTGGTGAAGAGACGTCCCTCCCGCACCTGCGCGGCCACTTCCAATTCGTCGATACTCGGTGCCAAATCTCCGCTGGCGGCCACATAGTTCCGCGGTATTCCCGCCTCAATGCCATAGGTATCATGGCTATCGGAATTGCCCATCACCGGACGCCAGACACCACGATTGAGCATTTGGAACCAATCGTCCACCGTCCCCCGCAAAGTCGGACACGGGTCGCTATCGCCCGCACTGATGGCCTTAACGCATGTTTTGCTCGACGCATCGCAGGCGGGCCGCAAGCCGTCGCGACTGCAATCGTCGTCTGTCTCACAGGCAAAACCGCAGCTCTTGTCCGTTGTTCCTACGCAGGTTTCGAATTTGCCATAGGGCTTCGCGCAACTGCAACCATCGCTGCCTTTCACGCAAACCGCACCTGCCGAATCGAGGCAGTTTTCAACTTCACATTCCGCATCGCTGGTGCAGCTAACGGCGAGACGCTTACATACACGACGGGTGGAATCGGCATCGGTCAAGGCAACGCAGGCCTCTCGGCCCGTAGCCACTCGCGTCGCATCACAGTCCTCGTCTCCCGCACAGCGCGCAATGCAGGCGCTGGTTTTGATGTCGCAAACATTGGTTGCGCCGCATTCTTCATCGCCGCTGCAGCGGCATTCGAAATTGCCATTACTATAATCGATGGCGAGCTTTTGTTCGTCTGCACTACGACGTAAGAAGTCCTTTTGGGCCTGATACGATAGCCCCACCAACTGGGCCTGCCGCTCAGCGTTGGTCAGCGACTTATCGGCCAGAAGCGTCCCTAACGCCTGGTTATATTCCCGCACCTCGCGCCAGGTCGGACGCCGAATGGTATCCATATTCTTACCGTTGAATAATTCCAACGCGTCGAAGCGGCCGGTGAAGTTATTCGGCAATAAGACCCGATTGAAAAGGGAGGTAACCGAAAAATCGGGTACTTCCAAAGTCCAGGGATTCAGATCGTAGTACGCAAAATGGTCGTAGAAATGTGCGACCGCCACGATGGTTTGATCGCCTAGGATGCCGCGCTCTCGAATCTTTCCGTAGAGCTTGATCGGCACGAGGTCTTCCCAAGCACCGGGTTCACCATCGATGATGGTGGGCACACGCCAATGAAACGCGTTATTCAATTCTTGGTTTTCATCGAACGGCATGGGGAAGCCCAAGAAATGGCCAAAGTCCAACGGCGAAACCTCCAAGCCAACCATGCTCTTCAACCAGCGCTCGAGGCCCAAATGGTAAATGGCGGGCCGATAATCGGTAAGTTGGTCGTGGTCGGTCGAAGTCATCAATTCGACGCCCTCGGCGGCGTATGACAAAACCCGTTCATTTTCACCGAGACCCGTGTCGACACTATTGGGTCCATGGACGTGGAAATCTGCGGAGATCCAACCCTTGGTATCCACCACCTTGGCCAATCTCGCCTCAAAACGACTTTGCAAGCCCCCCTGTGGGTTCAAGAACTGGCGAGACGTTTCGTATTCCATGCCCCGCGACGCAATGACCTGGTAGGCCACGGTTTGTTTTGTTTCCGGATCTACCGCCGGAGGCAAATGCACCTTGCCCATTCCCGTCGCGGTTTGCACCACCCGGGTGGTACCGTCGGCGAAACGCGCGCCACCCAATTCCAAGGGCAAGCGACCGATCGTGGGGCAAACGCAGGTGGTCTTTTGTTCGTCCCATAGCTGATCGGGACGGCAATCGGCAGCTTTTTGATAACCGGCGGACGGAACGCAGATATTGGAGGCTGGATCACAACTTTGCGATGCCCCACAGTCTTCGTTCCGCGCACATTCCGGAAAACAATGGCCGAAACTGATCTTGCTAGGAATGCCCTGGCCCGAATTATCCCGTACCTGGAACTCCACCGTCGCATATTCCGACGCGATCATCGTGACTTTCGTTTCACCCGAGGCCGTTACCCGAATGGGAACCAATCGCGAAGGTGGCCTATCTCGGTTGGCAGCCACAAAAACATATTCGCCCGCTGCCAGTGGTCCACCGAAGCTTCCATCGGCAATTTCGTCGAGACCAATATCGCTCCGGAAATGGGAAACCGCACCGGCCTCGCCGAGCGTATTGACCGCATCTTTTGATTCTTCCCGATTGGCCGCTACCAGCTGTGCGTATGTTTTGGTCGCGACCGCTTCGTTCGAAAGCTGCTGCCAGGCGATGGGGCGTTTGAAAACAAAGATATCCATCTTGCTGATGGGCTTGCGGGTGCGGAAGTCGATAACACGGCCGGAGATCTGGCCCGTCACGATACCGCGAACTTTATAGTATCCTTCGAGGGCGGAAGCGAGATCGCCATGGCCGACGGAAACGTAACGCTGAAAGCTCAGCTCTTTGCCTTTGAAGCATTCCCGGTCTTCACTCGTACACGCTGCACTATTGGTCATAGCAATGGTGAAAGCTTCAGCAAAGACAGGAACCATGACGCGGCCCGCGCCGAAATAGGCGTAGGAAACGCCATCGCCAATGCCCGCCACGAAATCCATATCTAGAGGATTGGAGAAAACATCGCCACCAGTATCGAAGACACCGCGAATGTAGGTTTCATGATCGTATCCGTGGCCCGGAATAAATACGTGGACCTTTCCGGAAAAGAACATGAAGTCGCCGCTCATTACGCCAGCCAATTTATGTTCTTTCTTGCGGCAGCGCTTCATCTCGGTTTTCAAAGAACCAAGAGAAAGGTTGAGCAGGAGGTCGTCGCAACTTTCGTCTGCGTTGGGACACGATTCCTTCGCACAGTCGACCCCGGTATGCTCACCGAGGAGAACATCGAGCATACTCGTTCGTTCGTTGAGGGGTTCCATAACGAGCGGTTCTGCCTTGCCATAGAATCGGCCGGTCGTCGAAACCCGAATAAGCGGCTCGCCGGGACAAAGATCGTAGTCGGTAACGATTTCGAGATTGTCTGACGGGTACTCTTTTTGGATGGCGAAATCGAGCAAGCCCAACATACCGATAATATTTTCGCCCTCACCGCTCGCACTAACCCGAACACATTCACCGGTGTTGGGGCAAGGTGTGCCGCCGAGTTGACAAGTTCCTTCCACACACCGGCCACCACCACAATCCGTATGCTCGGTACAGCGTTGGCCACATTGACCGTGGACCATTCGCGCCGAATTATTCACTGCCAAGTTGACCATGGGACCCAACTCGTAGAAGGCATCCTTTCCTTTGCCAACACCAAAACGATGACGTGGGCGTTGGATGTCGAGATCTACTAGACTGCCATTGGAAATGGGAAAGGTGCTGCGTTGGTTGAGGCGACCGTGTACGACCGCACGAATGCGATCGTTTTCCAAGAGATAGTCGCCAGGGCGGGCCGCCGCTGTTGGGCCGCCAATAACCTCGGACATGGATTTGATCACTTTGACGCGCGCAAAATCCTGACCGCCCTCACATGCACCCAAAGCCCCAATAGCGAGGCAGAAAGACAAATTTAATAATGCTGATCGCCGCATGAACTTCCCGCGCCTAAAATGTCGCCTGTAGTTGAGCAAATGCAATATCGTTGGCGACTTCAGGTCCCTCCAACTCATCGCGACGTATATAGTTAACCTGTAGCTTCAGCCTATTCTTACAAAGATAGGCGTTAACACCAGCCGTCAGGAGTTGCTGCTCACCGAAGGTGGGAAGGTCAACGTTGTCCCGAAAATACTCGTACCGAAAAGCAACCTGTACATAGCTGCGCCATAAAAATGCGCTCGCTTGGCCCACGGCGGACCAACGACTTACTTTGCCAGAGTCGGCTAGACCCACCGGCTCGGCGTCGGGTTCGGATTGTTCCCAAAGGAACTCTCCCATGAGTTTCACGCGAAAGCCACGTAGCTCAAGGCTACCGCTGGCGCGGTGCGTATCCACGGCAGAACCATTTTCATACATATAGCCGCCGGCCACGGCGATACGAAATTCTCGGGGCACGAAGCGTGTGGGTGTGCCCAAGAGATGCATTTGTACTCGGGCTGCCAAAGAAATGCCCGCCATACGGTTTCCCGAGGTCAGGCCGTCGGAACCGTTGTAGACACCGACCCAATAATTAAGCGCGCCAACATCTCCGAAGATTGTTGCGCCTACGCGACGGTCGGGAGCGATGAGGCCGACGGTAAGGGGCCGTTCAACCATGGTAAGCCGAGCTGAAGATTCCATAGCGAGCGTAGAGAAAGGCACTTTGTCGACGCCGACGGTGAGTTGGGCGAAAGAAAAACGATGCCAGCCGATGGTTGCGTCGAGCAATTCACTGCCCGTATCGCCACCCATCGCAGACACGACCGTATCCTTCAGATCGACAGCGAGGTAATAGGAAAAATGTGGCAAGAGGTCGCCACCGAAACCGAAACGGGCACGACGAATACGAAAGCCTTCCGTATCGGCCGGGTCACCATTGGTCACCGCCGCTTGGTCTCCGGCGTAAAATGCCGATTGGACCTGAATCATCCCCCCCATGTGCAGGCTGAAACTTCCGCGTCGTATCAGCTCCAGACGGGTTTGTAGGTCTCGATGTTCCGGACCCTCTTCTTCCGCCCTTTGTCCCACCGGCGAATTCGGTGGCAACTTGGCAGCGGAATGCGTCGACTCGGCTGGACGTTTGGTTTTCGCCACTTCGGTTTTTGCGGTGGTCGCCTTCGCCTTCGCCTTCGTCTGCGGCTGACTTGCCGGCTGGGACGCTGGGCTTTGGGTCTCGGCCGTGGCCGTGGCCGCGAACGCCAATACCGTAAGAACGATCAAAGAACGATAGGATTGCGAAATCATGATTACCTCGATAGGCCTCAGAAGGCCCCGAGACTACCACCGGGAAATCCAGGCCGTCAACGTAACCCCTTGGTATTTTGTGAAAAGCCGTGGAGGTTGGCCTGCTCGCTGAAGTCCCTTAAACTCCCATTACCCTGTGGCGAAAGAGAATCCGATGCACCACCTTCGTAGGAGGAATCTGAACATGCGTTCAGCGATTAAGACCCTATCCATATTCACTATGTGCAGCGTGGCCGTCAGCCTCTGCCTGCTGCTTTCCCTTCCAGCTTGCGATAGTCAGCCATGTGACGAAGCGCAGCAGAAATTGGAATCGTGCGTGGAGAAGGTCAACTGCAATACGGCAGATCCCATGGAAATCGACACCTGCCGAAAGGCCGTCCAGCAAGCCGAAGATTTATTAAAGGAAATGGAAGGCGCCCCCTGCGTGTTAGAAATTAAGGACCGCGCTGAAAACTACGCCAATTGCCCGGTCGATCCGGTGACGTACTGCCAATGTTGAAACGACATCCCAGGGGATCCATCAATATGGGTATCATATAAAATGCAATTCAATCAGTTGCTTGCGAGCCAAAGGTAGGCCAACCTATGGTGTCGCGATGAAGAAACTGAGACAGCACCTCGAGCGCCTCTGGGACGCACGCTATTGGATCCCGATCACGCCCCTGGGTTTGGCCGTCGTTTTCGTCTCGTGGTGGGTCTACCAAAGCTACGGCAACAAAGAACAGGATTTCGTCCTCTACGCCGCTTCGCTCTTTGCCCTATTCCTGGTGGGCCTCGCCGCTCTCATGGTGGTGATCACCACGGGAATATTCTGGCTCTTCTTAAGACGCGATCACAGCGACGGCGCTTTGAATCTGCAGAGCAATACCCGCGCTGCAACGGGCTATAGCTACGCCCGCTTCAATAGCTGGCCACTCGTACAAATTCAACTGCAGTGGGCAACGCCCGGAGACGTACAGGTCGACGTTGAACGTGGCAGGGTGTTGCCGCCGCCCGCTACCGGCAATTTCGCTAAGCCGCGTCGCAAACGACGGATGCAGGAAGTTGTCTTTCCCCATAGTCGGGGGCGCTACCCCTTCGTCCGCCGCCGCTTCGTCATAGGTGATATCTTTGGTCTTTGTCGCTTTGGCCTGATTCAGCGCAGCAACCAACCTTTGCGGATCGAGCCCGCGAAAACCGAAGTCGACGGCACCGTCTTGACCCACTTATCCGCGGGAGATGCACTATCGCATCCCAGCGGCCCCGCTGAAGGGGAACTCTTGGATATGCGACGCTACGCCCATGGCGACCCACTCCGACGCGTGCTGTGGAAAGCGTATGCCCGCACCCGACAGCTTCTGGTGCGAACCCCCGAAAGAGCCATCGCCCCCAATCCAAGTGCTGTCGGTTATATGGTAGCCGGCAAAGACGATGAAGCCACCGCCAGCGCCGCGCGCTTCTTTGTGGAGAGCGGGCTTCTAGGCAAAGACTTTCTTTTCGGTGCCGATGGTGGAAATGAATTGGCGAAGAATGCCGGCGATGCCGTGGAACTCATCATCGGCTCGGCCGCCTATCGTGACAAAGGCGCCAAAGGCCTGGCAAAATTCATCGACGAGGCGGGAGATCACCGCGTTCGCAGTACCATTCTATTTCTGCCCCCCGCGCCGGGGCCGTGGTTGAAACATGTAGAGGCCATGGCCCGTCGACTGCCGGGCGCCACGGCCGTCATCGCCATGGATGGTAGCCTAGAAGGAAAACGTCGCAGCAAGATCAGACGGCTTTTCATCAGCGAAGAGGCAAAGCAGTCCATCGCGCCTCACGCGAACCGCGTGGTAAAGCGCCTGGCCGATGCCGGCTACCAAATAAGGATCATTCACCGGCCCAGTGGAAAGATGATCTCCAGCCAACAGCTGGCGGAGATGGCGACCGTATGAGTTCCGCCACCGCGTATCATAGTCGCAGCCTTGCGGGTACGACTCCCTCGAAAACGGGGCGTGCGGCGGAACCGCTCTACGTTACTCTGATCAAGATCTGCCTCTACGCTGTCGCGCTCATCCTCTACCTGCGGCCTTTATCGTCAACCTCGGGAATCGGGGTCGCCATCATTTCCGCGGCAATGGGGCTATTTCTCGCCGATTTTGCATTCCGTCGTCACGTACGGCCCACCGCCGTCTTGGTCATCGTGCCGCCCTTCTTATTGGCGGCGCTTTTCTTCGGCCGCGCAATGGGCGACTCCAGCTGGGTCGGTTCCATCCTAGGCATCTCCGGCGCACTGATCGCTGCTGAGATAGCAACGTTTGGGTTGAGCGCCTTTTTCGCGATCTTCGTGTTGCGCTTCTTGGCCAATCGGGCACGACTCTTTTCCTTATTGGAAGTGCTTTTCGTCGCGGGTTCGGTGGCGTTCACTCTCGCTGCCCACCGCAATCGCATGCTCAATCGTCCACGCTTCTTTTCTGATTGGGCATGGTCTTTGGGCATCGACCCCTCCACCGTTTTGATCGGCATCGGCGCCGTGGCCCTCTTGCTCGCCGTCTTTCTCTTCCTACGACAACAGCCGCTCGTCAAGGTGATCACCACCATCGTCTTGATGCTTCTAATGGCTGGGCTCTATTACCTCATCGGCGATAAGAAGATCGAACCCGTCAAGCCCGTGGACGTACTCGGCCTAACCGGTGACAAAAAGAAGAAGGGCAAAGGCGACAAAGACAAGGGTAAGGGAGGCAAAGGCGGCAAGGGAGAAAAAGGCGGCAAAGGCGGCGGTGCGAGCGATTCTGATAACCCCTTCAATAAGGATAACTATCAGAATAATACCCCACCTCAGCCCGTCGCTATCGCCATCCTAAGAGACGATTACTCCCCTCAAGATGGCATCCTCTATTTCCGTCAACGAACTCAATCCAAATACAACGGCCATCATTTGACCGCCAGCGAAAAACTCGACCGCGACGTTATCATCGAACTTCCTGCGTCGGAAACGGCCGTGGCGCAATCAGAACAGCTTCTAGAACATCATACGACCCTGCCAACGACCATGTACTTATTGGTAGATCATCCGCAGCCGCCGGCGCTCACCCATGCAGCCGAAATAAAACTCATCCCAAATCCAAATCCGAGTCAGTTCGTGTCGGCATACGACGTCAAGTCCCAGTTGCTTTCTGTGTCCCCCAAACGTCTCCTCGGTCGCAAGTCGATTCCCGAAGATTGGTCGAAAAAGAAACGTGAGCATTATACGGACATACCGCACGACCCCCGCTATAGCGCTTTGGCGGATATCCTCGTGCGAAAGATCGATCCTCGTTTCGCCGACGACGATTTGGCTCGGGCCTTTGCCATCAAACGGTATTTGGAAAAGGAGGGTTTTTATACCCGCCGCACCAAGCATAGCAGTACCGATGATCCCACGGCCTCGTTCCTTTTTGGCTCTCTCCGCGGCTACTGTGTTCATTTCGCTCATGCGGCGGTCTACCTCTTTCGCAGCCAGGGCATCGCTGCGCGCGTGGCGTTGGGTTATGCGGTGCAAACCAATAAAAGAAGCGGCGGCTCTTCGATTTTAGTCATGGGAGACCGCGCTCATGCCTGGCCGGAAATACACCTCGAGGGCATCGGCTGGATCACCTTCGATGTCTACCCCGAACGAACGGATATGCCACCCGCGCCACCCGTCGACTACGATTTGGAAAAGCTCTTGGGCGAACTGGCCCGCAAAGACCCCACCGGGGGCGTAACCCCCGATACAGAGCCGCTACAAATCCCCTGGGCCGCGCTTGGCAATGCAAGCCTACTCAGTATCTTCGGCCTATTCATGCTGGGCTATTTCATCAAAGGCACGCGCCGGTTGATGCCATCGCTCCGCCAGGGCAATGCCTACTATCGTAGCGAATATCGCGCCCTACTCGATCTTCTCTCTGAATTCGGCGTCTATCGCGAATACGGAGAAACACGGGAGCGCCATGCACAACGGCTGGAATCTCTGAGTCCCAATTTGGCGGAAGTGACGCGTCAGCATTTGGCTAGGGCCATGGGCAGCAATAGGTCGCTGGCGCCCTCTGATTATCGTAAATTAGTTAATAAGGCTCGCGCCGAACTCAAAGCGAATTCGCATTGGTTGCGGCGTATTTGGGCTTACATCAACCCTATCGGCTGGCTTTGGACCCGCTGAAAAAAAGGGAGAGCATAATGGAACCGGTTGCTTTGCAACAAACAGCAACACCCACTTCGGACAACGCACTCGAAACCGCTCGCCAAGTGGCAGAGCGTTTGCGCGCGCGCATGCGTGAACATGTCATCGGGCGCGACGAAGTCATCGAACTTGTCTTGGTCTCGCTCCTGGCCGACGGGCATATTTTACTCGAAGACTATCCCGGCTCTGGCAAGACAACGCTGGCCAAGTCCTTGGGCGAATCGATTATCGACGATAATCCCGACGATGAAATCGCCGCGTTCCGCCGTGTGCAGTTTACGCCAGACCTTTTGCCTTCGGATATCACCGGCGTCATGATCTTCGACTCCGATACGAATGGCTTTCAGTTTCGCCATGGCCCAGTGTTTGCCCACGTACTCTTGGTCGACGAAATCAATCGCACGTCGCCAAAAGTGCAGGCCGCCCTCCTCGAGGCCATGGCCGAAAAGCAGGTTACCGTAGACAATATCAGCCATCAATTGGACGATCTCTTCTTTGTAATCGCAACGCAGAACCCGCTCGATGTCGCAGGAACGTACCCTCTTCCTTTGGCGCAAATCGATCGTTTTCTATTCAAAGCCAGAATGCACCACGTCGACCGGGCCTCGGAACTCGAAGTATTGAATACCTGGGGCACCCCCAAAGCTGCCTGCACGCTGCCGAAGGTGCATCGCAATGAGATCATTCAGGCCCGCCAAGCCTTGCGCAACCAGGTTCAGGTCTGCACAGGCGTCAAGGAATGCCTCGTCGATACCGCAGCGCTCCTCCGAGAAGATAAGCGCGTCTTGCAGGGTGTCTCCACCCGATCGCTTGTTCTCGCCATTCCAGCGCTGCAAACCATCGCCATGCTCAGGGGAAGGGATTTTGTCTCTACAGAGGATCTGGAATACGTTTTTCCCTACCTCTTACATCACCGACTCGAACTGATTCCCGGTGCGGACGATCCGACCGCCATTATCAACGCCGCAGCTGAACGCCCCTTGGAAATACTGTCGCGTTCAACGCTACGCTAGATTATGCATCATTTTCTTCTAGGCTTGTCTCTGTCGGCACTCTTCCTCGCGATTCCCGCTTGGGCGAACGACCCCCTTCAAGGTACGGCCGCTGAGAAAAGCGCGCTTAAGTCGATGCGTGCAGAAAAATACATCCGAGCCCGCGAAGAAGCTGAGAAAATCCTACGCGCTAACCCCAATTCAATACTCGGTCGGTATGTCTTGGCTGAGGTCTTTCATTGGGAGGAAGCCAACCTTCCCCGCGCGCTCTATCATACCAACCGCACCGAAAAACTCCTCACCCAGCGGTATGGCAAAAGACCCAAACAAACGCTCGCTCAACAATGGCATCGACGCATTCTGCGTTCAATCGCCGCGCTGGAAGGCGAAATGGACAAACGCGCCGAACAGCTCAAAACCATCGACCGCTACGATGCGATCTACAGCCCCAAGCTCGATCGTTTCCGCATTTGGCCTTTGATGAAGTTGCACCGTTTCGATGAAGCCATCGCTATCGCCAAAAAAGTCACGTTATCGAGCCGGTTGGAAACGCGAATTTCCGGCTACAACGGCCTACTCTCCATTGAATTCGAGCGAAAGCGACCCCTGTCATGCTATCGCGAAGCCATGCGCGCCCTCGAAGCCACCGCCTATCGCTCCTGTATTTTGAATCTTAATACGGCCGAGGCAGCATTTGCCGTGTTTCGCTTCGACCAGGTTGAACCGTTGGCGCAAAAATCGCTGAAGGCAGATATCGACGACTGTCCCAGCTCGGCCCATACGCATTTAGCAAACCTCTATTTGTTGCGCGCCGATTTTCAGCGCGCTATTTCGGCGGTAAAGGGCGCACGCCAACAGGGCATCAGTCGGCGTATGCGTCAACAATTCGAAATGACCATCACCAATTGGCTGATGAGGCTCCTCTTTTCCCTGGGCAAATTCGATAAGGCTGCGGAGCTGGCAGAACGCGTGGTTCGGTCGCCCGATAGGGTGGGCTTTACCAGCTTCAGCAGCGAGTTGCTTTTAGCCATTTACACCACCGACTACCACTCGTCACTATTCGCCGAAATCGAGCGTTTGAAGGAAAAGGCCTCAGCGCGCTCCTTTTCGCAAAGGATCAGCACCTGGAGTGACATACAGGTACTGAAGGCCAAAGCATGGCAAGCCCGACACCAGGCAACACGGCTTATGGGTGATGGCGGTATGCTGGTTAGCCTCGTCCGCCCGTACATCAAGCCAATGCCCCCTTGGTCGTCACCCGCATTGATCAGCGTGGCGGGCGAAGGTGTCATCGAAGAAGCCGTCAAAGAAGCAAAAAAGCGCGTGGAACAGCCAGAGAAGACAAGAGTCTATTTCGATGTCTTCTCTGGGGAAATCGCCTACCGCCGTGGACAATGGCAAAAGGCCCTCACGCTTGCCCGGCAGATTCTCGCCGCGCTACCCAAGGATGAAGTTCTATTGAGCAGTCGAATCTCAGCGTGGGGCGCCAAAGCTGCTTGGCAAGTCGGCAAGGGCGACCTTGCAGCGAAACTATTTCATCGTGTACTTCACCGTTGGCCCACGGCTCTCCGAATCCTCTCCGTAGCGTTGCCGGTGGAAATTCTTGCCGGTAAGGATTCATTGAGCCAAGAAATTGCCCGGCGACTAGAGCGTTCACCACGCCTTGAAGTGGGAAGTAAAAGGGGCTCGTTGGGGTTCAAGGTTCGCGTGGTACAGCGTGATGGCCATATGCAGATCTGCCTCAATGGCCCCCAAGACCGTCGCTATGCCTGTGGTGTTACCGATCTGAAAGAACTGAAGGATAAGGATGAAGCCGAACAAGCAGCCCTGGCCATTGACGCCTTTCATGACGAAGTCTTCACCCCACAGATAGACCTCACGCAACAGGATATCAATAGCCTCGACGGAAGCGCCGTGCGCGGCAAGGCGGACCAGGTCTTAGAGGAGGTGTTGGGCAAATGAGAAGATGCCTCATACTGCCTTTGTTGGCCTGCCTGATTCAACACGGTTGGGCAGAGGAAATGCCAACCTCGGCCAAAACACGCGTCGACGAACCGGGAGCCTGCTCGGCCTTGGGGGGCCGATGGAAAACGATCCGCGGAGAGTCCGGCTGTCTGGTAAGAGGCAAGAAGGAAGGGATCTGGACCTCCTTGGCCAACCAACCTCGCCGATGGATACACAGCTATCGCAAAGGCGAACTCGACGGACCGGCACACGGGTTTTATTCAGACTGCCTACCAGCCTATAAGGGCAGCTATAAGAAGAGCCAGCGAGAAGGGAAGTGGACTGACTTTCACGCGAAAGGGGTCAAAGGCGCCGAAGGAAATTACGAAACGGGGAAGCGAAAAGGTGTCTGGCAGTTCTTTCACCGTGAAGGCCCAAAGATCTACCAAGGTCCATTCGTCAAGGACGAGGCGGAAGGCGAATTTCAACTCTGGTTCACCAACGGGCAGGTTTGGCAAAAAGTAACATACGCCAAAGGCAAGCGAATGGATGCTGGTCCGACTGCCTGCAGAAAAAAGAGAGGCGTATGGGGCAGCGACTACAAGAACCGTCGCGAGGGCTGCAAAGTCAAACGACGCCGTCACGGTATTTGGCGAACCTGGCATGAAAACGGAAAACTCGCTGTCGAATCGAATTACGACGGCGGATACCTCGACGGCCCCTACAAGGAATTCCATCCCACCGGCGAATTGCTTCGCGAAGGCACCTATAAAGGCGGTGTGCCCCAGGGTATTCATCGTTTCCGCTCCGCAGATGGCAAACTCTACGGCTCATCGTCTATTCTAAAAGGCAATGGCAGCTGGCTCGCTTACTACGCCAACGGCAAGAACCGGCAGCAAGGGAGCTACGAAAAAGGCCGGCGAGTGGGCCGTTGGCGCTATTATTACGAGAACGGCAATATCGACGAAGAGCTCTATTTCAGTGAAGGCCGAGCCGATGGTCTCTACGCTCGCCATTATAAAAGCGGCGAAGTGATGATCAAAGGCGAGTTCGCTGCTGGTCGTCGAAGTGGCCGGTGGCGCGCCTTCTACAAGGTCGGTCAGTTGTTACGGGAGGGGCGCTACGAAGAAGGTCTGCGCACCGGAGGTTGGAACTACTTCTTCTACAACGGAGAGAAGAAGGAACACGGCAAATTCGTCAAAGGACAACGTCACGGCGTCTGGACCAAATATCTAGCCAACGGCAAGAAGGAAATCGAAGGCCCCTATAAAAACGATCAACGCGAAGGACAGTTTTCGTTCTACTGGCATTCGGGACGGCTCTGGCGCAAGGTCAAGTTCCGCTTAGATCGACTGCTAGACGAGGACCATGGTCGGTGTGTTGAAGAAGGCGGTCAGCCAAAGGTCGATCTTAAGAAACGTTTTTCCGGCTGCCAAATCTGCATTCCATCCATAGAGGGTTCGGTTTCGCATAAGCGCACAGGCACGTGGACCTGGTGGCATGCGAATAGCAAGATGGAACGTCGGGGCGACTATCACGACGGGCTTAAGGATGGCCACTGGAAACAATGGTACGACAACGGCAAAAAGATCCTCAGCGGCGCCTACGCCAGCGACCAGGAAAACGGCCAATGGATGGGGTATTTTCGCTCCGGCGAAGCACGCTTCAATGGACGCTATGAACGCGGTAAAGAGGTCGGCAAATGGAAAACGTTTCACGCCGATGGAAGCCTGTCCTCCGAAGGGGAATATCGGGACGGACTGCGACAAGGTATCTGGACTTTCTGGCACAAGAACGGAAAGAAAAAGGATAGCGGTGAATTCGTCGACGGCAAACACCACGGAACGTGGAAAAGCTGGCATAGGGACGGAACCCAGGCGAGCGAAGGCAATTTCGTCGACGGCAAACGACA